>Ga0114958_10000375_pt1 | contig 38540 bp, 39 predicted proteins | sample C_130208_EF_Meta_FD_89577 | JGI IMG/M metagenome (GOLD analysis project Ga0114958, IMG submission 89577) | Freshwater microbial communities from Lake Croche, Canada to study carbon cycling - C_130208_EF_MetaG | ecosystem: Environmental > Aquatic > Freshwater > Lake | place: Lake Croche, Canada... | reverse complement strand
CCTCTCGTTCTGTCTGATGTAAACGGAGTGATGCCGCCTTTGCAGCAGCCTCCTGCTCTGTCTGATATGTACGGAGTGATGCAGCCTTAGCAGCAGCCTCTCGTTCTGTCTGATGTAAACGGAGTGATGCCGCCTTTGCAGCAGCCTCCTGCTCTGTCTGATATGTACGGAGTGATGCAGCCTTAGCAGCAGCCTCCTGTCCGGCCTCAACAGAAGAATAAAGACGAGGTGATTGAGGAGCAGAATCGGGTTCAACATCTGGAGAATTCATCCTCTTAAGAAAAGCAATCTTTTCCTGATGAGTCATTCTAGCTTTCTTTTCTTTAAGAGCAATCAAGTCAGAAATTGACATTGACTTATAATTGTGGGTATTTGCCTGAGATAGTTTACCAGGCGTACGAGTTGGAATATTTTGAAATGCTGACATTAAGATATTTAATCATACCCAAATAGTTAAAAATTCAATTTTTTTTATATTGAAAAAATTGAATTTTTAATATATTCTTTAAATATATAATTATTAATGTCAACTACACAAATCGATGAAAATTTATTTAGCCGTCAAATTCTAACATATGGTATTGAGGCTGTTCAGCGTATTACTTCTAGTTCTATCACAATTATAGGTCTTGAAGGTGGTTTAGGTACTGAAATTGCTAAAAATCTAGCCTTAGGAGGCGTTAAACATATTTATTTGTACGATAATTCGTTGATTACTAAAGAAGATTTGGAAACTGGATTTTACTTTTCAAATGACGATATTGGTAAAATAAGAAGTAATGTTCTTAAAAGTAAAATTCAAGATTTAAATCAATATGTAACAGTTTATGATGTTAATGATGATAATTTCATTAATAATGATAGCATTTTGATAATTGTAAATCAATCACCTAAAACTATTATATCTTATGAAAAGAAATTTAATTCACGTACAATTGCTGTTTTCTCAAAAGGATGCGCAGGTACTGTTTTTGTTAATGCTGGACTAAATCATACTGTTGTTGATACAATGGGTGAAAATATTGAGCCTGTTCAAATTGGTTCAATAAGTTCTGAAGGTAATGTAAAATGTGCACCAAATCATTCTCACGATTATCAAACAGGTGATACCATTAAGATTATTAATGTACAGGGTAGAAATGTTGAACAATTTAACGATATTGAATTTAAAATCAAAGTAGAATCACCAACTTCATTCACATTGCAAAATTTTAAACTAAATGATTTTACTTTTGTAAACGGTACCGCAATTTATATTAAAAATAAAATGGTTGTTCAACATAAATCTTTTGAAGAACAATTGAAAGAACCATCATTTAATTTTAGTTTTGACGATTCTGAACTAATTTTTAACTCATTGATTAAATATTTTACTGATTCTACGATTTCTGATGATTTGAGTAAAACATTTTCTAGTGAAATTATGCCAGTTGTTTCATTGATTGGTTCAGTAGCTGCATCAGAAACAATCAAATTAATTACTAATAAATATTTACCAGTAAACCAGTTTTGGTGTTGGTATGAGCCAAAATTGATTCCTACTAAAACTCCAGACGTATTAGGTACAACCAGTCTAGGAAAATTATATGGTCTTGATTTTGAAAAATCAATGAATGAATCTTCTTGGTTTGTTGTTGGTAGTGGTGCAATTGGTTGTGAATTACTTAAAAATCTTGCATTTATTAATGTTGGAAATATTTATTTGACTGATCCTGATACAATTGAAAAATCTAATTTGAATCGTCAATTCTTATTTAGACCAAAACATATTGGTAAACCCAAAAGTCAAATGGCAGCAACTGTTATTTCAGATTTTAAACCAACAATTAAAATTCAAGCATTAACTGATAAAGTTTGTAGAGAGAATCAAACATTTTGTGATGAAATCCTAAAGAAAGTATCTGGTGTATTTAATGCATTAGATAATATTGATGCAAGAAAATATATGGATGAACAGTGTCTTCACAATCAAAAACCATTATTTGAAAGTGGTACAACGGGAACTAAAGGTAATACTCAACCAGTAATTCCTTTTCTAACTGAAACATATAGTAATTCAGCAGATCCTCCTCAGGAAAAATCATTTCCTATTTGTACTATTAAGAGTTTTCCCAATCAAATTCAGCATACAATCCATTGGGCTATGGATTATTTTGAATTATTTAATCGAGCTCCTATTAATGTTAACAAATGGATTGATAATAATAGAGTTTTTGAAACTGGAGAGTTAAATATTATTAGTCAAGGAAAAGAAGATGTGTTAAATTTTCTGATTAATCTTAAAATCAAATCTTTTGAAGATTGTGTTTATAGAGCAGTTGAAATGTTTGATAGTCATTTCAAAACTCAGATTAAGAAACTTTTAACTACATTTCCAGAAGATCACAAGAATGAAGATGGTACTATTTTTTGGTCTAATGGTAAAAGAATTCCTAAAGCAATAGAATTGGATATTAATAATGAACATCATTATAATTTTATTGAGGCAACAAGTAATTTAATTGCAAAATGTTATCAATTACAAAAAGTTCTAAATAATGATGAAATTAAAGAAATTGTAATGAAAATGAACCGAATTGATAGCAAATCTGTAGATGAACCTATTATATCGGGTGTAGATATTGTTCTTCCTGATAATAAAGAATATAGTAATATCAAGTTAATATCTCAAGAATTCGAGAAGGATGATGATACTAACTGGCACGTTGCGTGGGTAAATGCAACATCCAATTTAAGAGCAATTAACTATGGTATCCCTCCTGTATCAAAACAGGAAACAAAGGGAATTGCTGGTAGAATTATTCCTGCTGTAGCTACAACAACATCAGTAGTTTCTGGGTTGATTGTTATTGAAATGATTAAGTATATGTTATCAAAAAATAATTTAATTGAAGATAAAATTGAAAATTATCGTTCAACCTATGTGAATCTAGCGGATACAAATCTTGTTTATTCAGAACCATTAGCTGCTAAGCAAATAACTATTGCTGGTAAAAAATATAATAGTTGGACAAAGTTTGATTACAATGGAAAAGGATGTACCATTGAAACTTTTAAGAAACATTATGAAAAATTATTTGAAACAACCTTGTCTATGATTGTTTATAATAATGCTATTATTTTTGCTGATTGTATGGACGATGGTAAATCAGGTACTACATTAATGAGTGAAGCGATTATGTCTAATAATTCAGATGTGGATTTAGATAAAAATCCAGTAATAATTACAATTGCATCAGTTGATGATATTGATTTACCTGAAATCAAGTATGCACACTTTTAATTTATAGAATTTTTTAATTGTAAATATTTTTGTTTATATTTTAAGTATTTATTTTTATAAGCACCTCCTTTAATTATAACACCAGAAGGATATGAAACATTAGTAGAAACAGGATAATCAGCAGTATTACTTCTTATAAATTCATCTATTTTACCTTGTAATATATCTTTAACACAAGTTTTTTCATATAAAATATATTGAATATTTACTCCGCCAATTCTACAACCATATTTTAATCCAGTATTATTACCTGTTTGAAAATCAACATTATTTAATTGTTTGTTTAAAATTTTATATTGGTCATCGTGAAAATTATGTAAAGGAGGTGTTGATGTACAATTTGGTTGATAACAAATTGATGTTACTTGGTGACCAACACCATTGGGACAATCATATAATATACCAACTAAATTATAAGTAGAAATTGAATTATCAGATTTAATAAATTTTTTTATTTTGAAATCATTTATTTCAGAAAACATTTCATTAGGTGTTGGTAATTTATCAGAAGGTCCATAAATAAATTTGAATAAAATATAATCAGATGATATACTAATACCTAAATCATTTATATTTTTTTTTATAAAAGTTAATCTATCATCATATTTTATATTACTAATTTTTAAATTCTTAAAAAAATTTGTTTGAAAGAATGTTATTACAGTAGGAGATGTACCACCATTAGAATTTCCCATATAAGAACCTTTATAAATAGCTTTTAATACTCCTAATGCAGAATATTTATTATTATTATTAGTAGTTAATGATTCCAAACGATTATCTAAAAAATTAGTTCTTTTTATTTCTATAGTTCCTCCAGTACCCAAACTTCCAATTATATCATCATCCATTAATTCAATAAAAGTTTGTATAATTATATATAAATTTTGATCATCTGATGATAAACTTGCAAATGGTATTGTGTTAATACTAGGTAATGTATCAATTAAATTCCAAATATCTAATTGTAATCTTGATAATAAATAATAAGCAGCGTTTCTAAAACATTGATAAGACATATTATTATTCAATGAACTAGATATTGAAGCACCATTTTTTGAATTATAATTATGAATAAATAATGCTTTCAATTCATTTTTATTAAATGAATTATCTTGTATATTTAATCTAGCTTTTGCTCTTAATGGAGCTATATTATAAAGACTTGTCATATAAAAAAATTGAGAAAATAAATAATTATTACAATTATAATATTATTATGTCTGATATTGAAACATTGTTGATTCAAAATAAGATTCCTCAAGAAACTTTAATTGAAGTTATAAATTATAATATATTGAAAAATTATGGTCATCATATTTTAAACAACTTTGGTAGTGCTTTTTATGATGAACTTGAATTTAATATTACTAATAATTATATTAGTAATATTTCTCAAGACGAATTGAATAAAATTATGACACATCATCTATTGAAAAATCATCGAGAAATTATTATAAAAAAATTTGGTGAAAATTATTTCAATGATAAGATAAAAGTATATAGTTAAATTTTTTTTAGAAAAATTGTAAACAATTAATTTAGAAACATAATATCTATCCTATAATAATTATGTCCAAGATAGTTTCACCCTATAAGAATATTAAACAGCATACTCGCATTGCATTGGAACCTTATCATATGAATAGTGATATTAAAAATAATATGAAATTAGTTCTGAAAAAGAAAGTAGAAAAAAAATGCAATAAAAATGGATATATTGATGAGGTATACAAAATCTTAGATTTCAATGATGGTATAATGATTCCTGAAAATTTAAATGGGTCTGCAATTTATAATATAACTTATCATTGTAGATTATGTATACCGATTGAAAATTCAATAATAATTGCTTATATTAAAATGATAAGTAATGATTTAATAGTAGCAATTAATGGTCCTATGTTTATATTTATTCCAAAAAATTATATTGATACAAATATTTGGAATATTCCTGAAGGAATTATTAATAGTGCAGGTAAAAAATTAACTATTGGTAATTATGTTAAAATTCAAATTATAGATAAAAGAATTAGTCAAGGTGATACTCAAATTAAAATTATGGGAAAATTATTAGAACTTGCTAAGGAAGATGATATTGAAAAATATTATGGTTCTAAAATAATTAAAAATGAAACAACTGATGTTATTACGACAGAAACAGACGAATCAAATTTTATAATTTAATAATACCATTACCGTTATCATAACATATTAAGAATATCTTTACCTATTTGTTCCACAACAGTAGTAGTAACATTACCAACATACCAATCGTTGTAATCAATATTATATTTTTTTAATTCTTTGTCTCTTAATTCAGTAATATAATAAGTAAAATTTCTTATTATCTTTTTGAAACTTAAATTTTTATTTTTTATATGATTAATTAAACCAGAAGCTAATTCGGTATTTTTAACTGATAAATTTTTTAATCTATGAAAAATCCACCAAGTACACCAAACTCCACAAAATCCATTTAAATCGTGTATACGTCTACATTTAGATTCACCTTCACTATTTTCTAACATTTGAAATCCAATTATAGGTAAAAAATCATTTGGTTTAAAATATGTAAAACCATAATCACTAAACTTATTAATTAAATATACATCTAAATCATTTGGATTATAATTTAATCCTATTGGATTATTAGCTCCATTTGGTTCAAATCTTTCAATTGTCATAGAAACCTTATCTATAAATAGAATATTTGCGTGAGCATTATCATCAACTTCAATTCCTAATGGTACTGTAAAATATTTAACATATTTATCTTTCATTTTTTTATCAAATTCGTAATCAAAATAGCTTGGATAAAATATTTTTTGATAACACCAAATAATTTCACAATTAGAAAAATCCAATTTAAATGGATAATTAATTCCTAATTCTTTGTAACGATTTTCTAATTGTTCATTCTTTGTTAATGGATAATCTAATAATAATGAAAAATTATTTTTTTTAAATGTATTGTATACATAAAGTATTCCAAATAATATATCTATAGGAAATCCTGTATAACGACAAGAATCTACAAAAATTCCTTCATCTAAAAAAATATTTTGATACAATACTTGTGGTAAACTATTTTTATCTTTTATTATAATTTTTTTAATTGTTTCTTTACAATCTTTATCAGTTAATTTTAAATCAGCACATTTTTTCTCCCATACTTCAATTAAATTTTCTTTTTTAGTTAATAATGTATTATAATATGAATTTATTGCTACTCTTAAAATTGATTGGTTTTCTAAATATTCATCCATATTTTCATTTTCTTTATCTGTAATAAAGAAATTTAGTTCTTTATTTTCCAATATTTCAATATAATCCATAAATAAATCTAAATATAATATTTTTTTTAAACAAGTTACACCATTATTATTTTGAATATTTAAATTTGTTTTAAGTATTAAATTTTCTAATATCTCTATATCCATATTATTATTATCTAAATACATATGTAATGGAGTATCTCCATCAATATTTTGAAAATCATAATTAGGAGCATATTTTAAAATTATTTTAATAATTTCATTATTTTTTTCAGAAATTGCATAATGTAATGATGTATTTGCATAATAATCTGGAATATTAATATCTGCTTTATAATGTATTAATTCAATAATAGTTGATTTAAAATTTTTAATAATTGCATAATGTAAGGCAGTTAAACCATTTAAATTTTCTTGAATATTAATATATTCGGGTTTCATATTTTTTTTTAATATTAATGATATTAAATTTTCTTTGTTTTCTTTTATACAAAAATGAAGTATATTTTCACTATCATTAGTAAAAAAATTAATTTCATTAATTTTATTTAATAAATAAATAAGAAATTCACTAGTCTTATTATATAAAATACATAAATGAAAAGCATTATAATTTTTATTATTTGTTATTGTTATATTAGCATTATAATCTAATAAAATTTTGAAAGCTTCAAAGTTATTATAGATAATAGAGTAATGTAATGCTGTTGAATTATTTATTTTATCTTTAATATCAATAATATTAATACCAATATTTTTTGAATCATAAATTAATAATTTTTTTAATACAGATATGTAATTAAATTTAATTGGATTATATAAAATTGTTCTTCTTTCCATATCTAAAATATCTAATCTTATATTTTTATGTTTTAATACCAAATCTAAAATATTTTCATAATTAAACATTAATACATAATAAATAAATGATTCTGTGTCATTTATATTTAAATTTACTTTTTTGTCATTTTTTATTATATATTCTATTTCTTTTAACTTTTTATTTTTTATTAATTCTAATAATGATGTTTTATTACTCATAATATATTATATTAGTAAATTTATTTAATTATCAAATAATTGATCAATTTTACCAGGTACGACTCTTCTATAAAATATGTTTTTACCCGCAGTAATACTGGGTCTAATAATTCTAAAAATATCACCTAGTTTTGCTAAATAATAACGACTCATTATATCTGTATCATTTATTTTTGCTAATTCTATTTCTTTAAATGTTTCCAAAATATTTGCTTTCTCTTCTTCTGTTAATAATTGATGTTCAGGTATAAATATTTTAGAAGGCAAATCTTCCATCATTTCATTTTCTAAGAAAATTTCAGCATTAGTATATTCATTCATAATTTGTTTAACTACTTTTTTTGAAGGTTCTTTCATAATTAAAATTTTATGAACTTCCAAATTATTTTTTAAATAATCGTCCAAAGGGCTTCCTTGAACAATTGATGATAATTTACCATTTGATAAATTTATACTAATTTTACCATTTTTATCATCTTTGAAATCAATGAGCCCCTTTTCAATAAAATCATTCTTATGATCGTTAAATAACTTATCAATACTAGCTATGTTATTTCTACGAACTAACATTTTGAGGATATTTTGTAATACTACTTGAGAAACTTCTTTACTAGAGTATTCTACGTTTACTGACATTACTATCTATAATATTTCTTTTTTAAAGTTTTTTTATTCATTTTTTTTATCTTTTAAGCATTAAACAAATTTACCCAACATATTTTAATAAATATTTAAAATTAAAAAAAAGTGCATAAATATATTTATAGATTAAATATATATATATAGTTAATGAACCACCCTTTTGTTATTAAATTGCCAAAAGTTGAAAATAATTTAGATTTAAAATCATCAGAAAAAATTATTTATACATCTATAATACCGTATCCTTTATTTGCACTCGGTTTTCATAGTTTTATACATCGTACACGTAGTGCCTTTGGAATTACTAAAAATCTTCAAACAAAAACACAATTTTATTATGTTGTAAATCCTTTTGAAATTAATATTTTAAATTACGATGATGATATTAGTAAATCAACAAAAAAATATCTTAAAGTTAAAGACGAAATACAATCATTAGATTTTTATAAAATATGGGAAACTATATTTATTTTTGATATTGCTTCTGAAAAAAATATGGAAATTTGTATATTATCAAATCAAAATTCAGAAATAATTGAATCTTCTATAAAATTATATAGAGAAAAAGTAATTGAAACATCTAAGAAAGATTCTTTTTATACAACTGAAAAAGATATTAATAAATTAAAAAATAATAGTTGTGATTTAATTATTGGAAATTCAAAACAAATAATTGAAGATGAAAATTTTATTGAACAAGAAAGTTATGCTGTAATTTTATCAGAAATAATTAAAATATTAAAGAATCAAAAAGAAAATGGTAATGCTATATTAGAAATTTATGATACTTTTACAATTTTAACTTTAAAAATGATTTATATTTTATGTTCATTTTATAATGAAGTTTCTGTATATAAACCATTTGTATCAAGAAATTCAGATGCAGATAAATATTTAATATTAAAAGGATTTAAATCAAATAAAAAAATAGATGCAACTATTAGTATATTAGAAGAAATATTAAAATTAATGAATTCTAACAAATATGTATCTGATATTTTACCTGATTTAATAGTACCAAAAGAATTTATAGGAGTATTTAAATTCATAAATATAAAATTAGTAAACAATCAACAAATTATGGTTAATGAAATTATTAAATATATTAAAGAAAATAATTATTTTGGTGATAAATATCACGCATTCAGAGATAAACAAATTGAAAGTAAAGAATTTTGGATAAATAATTTTTATCCTCCATCTGTATCTATCTATGAAAAAATAAAAAAACAATTAGATGAATCATATAAATCTGACCAAAAAAAATTAAATGAGGAGTGTACACATTTTATTGAAAGCTTAAATCAATAAAGTTTTGAAAGTTTAAATCAATAAAGTTTTGAAAGCTTGAATATGATGTTAAATTAATAATAATAAATAGTATTTATTATTATTATTTAAATTTTATTTATTTTGTTTTTGAAGAACAGGATCAACAAATGTATCAAATAATTCTCTTCCTAAACTTAATTCAACAGCAGCTAATGTTTTATCACCATTACTTACATCCTCTAATGCATCTAACATTTTATTTAAAATTGTGTCATTATTAGATTTAATTAATCTTTTAATTAAACTTTTATATTGATCATATAATTCTGGTAATTCAATAGACATAGTCATTTCAATCTCAAAAATGGCCATTTTTGCTATTTCATCTTTTTCGACACTTGTTAACTTACTTGTATCAACATTAGATGATTTCTGATTTTTTTTTAATTCTTCTATTTTATTTTTAATTGTTGTAATATCTTCTTTCATTTGTATTAAATTAGACTTTTCATTTTCCATTATTTTAATAATTGATTTTCTTTTAAATAAATTTTTTATTATTGTTTCTTATAAACAATAGCTATAGTTACTAAAATAACAAATATAAGTAATAAAAAAGAAAAATATCCAAATGAATTACTATCATCTTCTGAGGTTTTGGGTTTTTTAAATTCAATATTTGTATCTTTTGTTTTATTCGTAGATGGTGTAGTTACAGGGGGTGTAACTTCTTTATCAAATTTAACTGGTTTTGTTTCAAAGTTATTATATATTAAATTTAACGCGTCATCATAACTTAAAGGTAATTTACCAGTTTCTTTATTTACTAAATTATGCATATCAATTGACCATTTTACAAAACTTTCTTTATCTTTTAAAACTCCTTCAGTAATAGGTAATTCTTCTGTAATATGTCTTTTATAATTATTTGCACATAATGAACAAGGCAATACGGGTTGTAATGCTTCAAAAAAAGTTTTATAATTTTTTTTTTGTTCATCTGTTGGTTCATTAGGATATGCTAAAGCTAACATGTGAATAAATTTCCATCCATGTGGTCCCCAAGTATCCGGTCCTATTTGCATTATATTTAAAGTATATTTTTATTTTAAACAAATGCATATAAATTTTTATATTTTTTATAATTAAAATTAACTTATTCTTTTGAATATTCTGACATATCTATAACATTATTTGTATATGGCATAACTGGCATTCCCATATAAGTCATATCAAATTCACTACTGGTTGTTTCTTTTTTAAGACCGTTGATTGATTCTTTTCCAAGACCACTTATTGATTCTTTTCCAAGACCACTTATTGATTCTTTTCCAAGACCATATGACATATCCGTATTCATATTTATTGTAGGTTGTATCGGTGTAGATGAAAAATTGCTGAAAATTAATTGTAATGCTTCTTCTTTAGTATATACCCTCTTATTTAATTCTTTATTAACTAAATTATGAATATCAATTGTCCATTGTAAAATGGTTTCTCTATTTTTTAAAAGTTCATCTGTTAAAGGTAATACTTTTATATTTTTTTTATAACTCTCAGAACAAGCTTTACAAGGTAAAACGTGTTGTAAAGATTCAAAGAATATTTTATAATGTAATCTTTCTTGTTCATTTGGTATTATAGGACAGAAAGCTGCAATTAAGTGCATAAATTTCCATCCATTAGGACCCCATACTTCACTTCCCATTAATTTTATTATAATTATGACTTTATATATTTTCTAATTTAAAAATTATATTATATATAAATATAAAATGAATTATATTTATCCAATTTATATTGAAAAATTTTATATATATGATATATTTCATAATGATAATAATCAACTTATTATTATTACACCATATATACCAAATGCACATACTATTAAATATATTTCAAATGAAAACAAGATATTAACATTTAATTTATATAAATGTCCTCATAATCACACATACATTTATAGTTTGAATATTGACTTTAATGAAAACATAAAAATATCAATAGATGATTCTATTATAGAAACTTTTGTTAATAAATATCCTAATTTTAAAAATGAGATTATATTTTCAACAATGGTTAAAAATGAAGATAATTATATTAAACAATGGATAAACTTTCATTTAAATATTGGTATAACAAGATTTATAATTTACGATAATGCTGACAATAATGATGGCCTATCATATCAATCAATAGAAAAAACAAGTAATTTAAATTTATTGTTAAAAGAATACATAGAAAAGAAAATTGTATTTTTAATAAAATGGAATTATCCTAAACGATTGCAAACAAGCGGAATAAGTGGACAAACTACTCAACAAAATCATTCAATATATGCTTTTAAAAATAGCAAATATATTGGTTTATTTGATATTGATGAATATGTAAATATGAAAGAGTTTAAAAATATACATACATTCTTAGAACAATTAATTAAGAAAGAAAAAATAGATGTAAAAAATATAAGTAGTTTTAGGTTGTTAAATAAATTTTTTTATAATCCTAAAAATTTACCTACAGATAATACTAAATTTTTAAAAATCTTTAATTGTGATAAAATAACACAAAAAGGACATGAAAAAAATTTTGTTATACCAAAAAATGTATTAACATTTTCTGTTCATATGGTAACTTCAGGAAAAGCAATGCATAATATTAATGAAAAATATGGGTATTTTAATCATTATTATTATTTAAATAAGAGTAATAGAGGCAATAAAATTACAAATTTAACAGATAATACTATATTAATACATTTAAAATAATAAATTATTGATTTCTTATAAATTATTGATTTCTTATATATTCATTAATTACTTTATCGCATTTACTCTCCCAATACGAATCTAATCCTATCATTAATGCAGATGTTAATAATCCATTCCAAAATATTATATCAGGTAAATTTTTTCTATGATGTAATGTTGTTAATAAAACTAATATCCAAATAGGTAATCTAATAAATTTTATTATATTCTTTCTATATTTTTTACATAACATTGATTCATATTTTTTATTTTCTTCTAAATATATAGAATCAATTCCACTTACAATTGAAATAGATTCATTAATTAAAAGAAAAACATGAAAATATCCCAACTTATCATAAGATTGTGCAATCAAAAAAGAAATTAGACACCAAATATGATGAACATATAAATCCCATCTTTTATTTCCTATTATTATCATTTTTTCTATATCTAAAATTAAATAAGCTATAAACCAATTTTGAATATCACTAATTTCTTCATTTTTAAAATCAAATGGTAAACCATATGCTTCAGGTAAATAATTTATAGAAATTTCTAATGAATATAATGAAAAATATATACACATCAGCGAACGATATATATTAAATTTTGTTTCAATACTATATTTTTCTAACTTTTTATAATTTTCTATAAATTCTGAAAATAAAAATAATGTTATTATTTTAATAATTAACATAATTATTATAATAAAGAAAAACAATATTATGTGAACGAGATTATTGTGTATCTACTAATTCTATCAAATCCTTTTTTGTTGATTTTGTATTGAATTTAATATTTAATGATTTCATATATTTCATTAATTCGTCTTTTGTCATCTTTGTTAATTTATTTTTAGTAAGTTTTGTTTCTTGTTCATTATTTGAAATAAATGTATCATTAACACTTGAATTATCAGAATCATCACTTAAAATATTTTCTTTATTTGAGCTTTTAAATTCTTCGTCCATAATTTCATTAATATTATCTACTAATACAAAATCTTTCTTTATAATACTCCCGTCATAATATTTAACTTCAATATTTTGATTACCTGTTAATATTTTTTTAATAAAAGTATCATTATATGAAAAATTATTTTTTTCTTGATTTCTAATAGGTTCCCAATTATTATTACTTTTAGCAAATAATAAAAAAGGTCTCCAAGGATTCATAATATCATTTGGATATAATGTATATATACCATTTGTTTTAAAATCGAAGATTAAAATATTTATCATAAATTTATGTACTAACATTTCTAGTAACCAAATACATATTTCTTTTTCTTTAACATATTTTTTTAATGCTCCTTTTACAATATCTTTTAAACTATTTGGTATATTATTATTATTAATATCTTCTAATATTTCATTAATAAGTTTATTGACATTTGTCATTTCTTCACTTTCTAATAGTGTCATATAATTATCTGCAATTAAAGTTAAAAAACTGGTAAAGAAAGAAATATTTAAATTATCATATGATTGTGTTACTCCAACTCTATAAAATTTATCACCTAATAATTCTTTATAATTACTCGGAAAAGAGTCACTGAATATCATCATATTTTTCTTACTTTCGAAACATTTGTCTTCTACTTTATTAGGTAGCAAATATTTTAGAATTAAGTTATAGTTTATTTCCATTTAATAGTATTGATAATATATTTTTAAATCAAAGATATTATCAATTTTTTTATATTTATCGTTTTGTGCCAATTTAAGTTTCTTAAATTAATTTAGTAATAACCCTTTTTCATTTCTTATAGTTTCAATCAAATTTATCATTAAAAAATAAACTTTATATATCATTGTTATTTTTCCTTTGAAATATGGACGAATTTTTGGTATTATTTCTTCAAATGTTAACCATTTTATATCACCTATTTCATATTTTTGATGTTCATTAGTATTACTCATATTTAATTCATATTCATCATAAGCTAATGCTAGATAGTATACTAATTTATAAATTGATTGATGTGTTCCAACAACATTTTCTTCAATAGTATTTAATCTATTTAATATTAAATATTTATTTGAAAGAATTCCAGTTTCTTCCTCAAATTCACGAGTTGCACAATCTAAATTTTTTTCATTTCTATCTCGTCTACCTTTAGGAAATCCCCATTCAGGTGTTTCATATAATCCATTAAAATTAATTAATTCTAATAAATTATAATTGGTTTTTATTAAATTAAATTTTTCTTGAGATATTTCAAATTCTTTTTGATAATGTTTATGTTTTGATGTTTTATTCCATAAATCTGTCCATAAAAAATTTAAATTATTTGTTAATATCTTTTCTATTTCTTCTTGATTCATTAAGTTTAATAATGAAGATATTTCTGATTTATTATTTTCATCATATTTTCCCCTGATAAATTCTACATAGGAGAAACTATGTTTTCTTTGTATAAATAAAAATTTTATTTTATCTTTATAATCATCAATTTTTGATAAATTTGTTAAATTAGTAAAATTAAATTCTTCCAAATCTACTAATTTAGAAACTAAAAAATTTTCTATAAGTTGTGGTGAAACATTTAATTTATTATCAATTTTCATACATATTATTCCATATGAAAATATTGGTTCTATACATTCTTTTACTAAATGCCCATTCTTACCACAATTTATACAATATAATTTTTTACTAGTCATCTAATAAATAATAATATTTTTTTTTAAACCATTTTATTTATTTAATCTAAATCATTTTCTACAAAAATAATTTTTCCATTTATTATCATTTTATTTTTACATTCACAAACACAATTTAAAGAATCGCATAATTTTTCTGGAACATTTTCCATATTAGAAACTAAGTTATTTATTTTCTTACCTTCTTCACACATTTCTGTACATTCACAACTCGAAGAATCGCATAATTTTTTTGACATCTCTACAGATTTGCAAACTTTAGAACACTTAAAATCTGATTTTAATTCATCATTACTTGTTTCATTTAATTGCTCGTCGTCGCTAGTATCATCATTATCATTTAATTGTTCATCATTATTATCATTTAATTGTTCATCATCACTTGTTTCGTCCTCTTGATTTGTCTCATCCTCTTGATTTGTCTCATCCTCTTGATTTGTCTCATCCTCTTGATTTGTATCATCCTCTTGATTTGTCTCGTCCTCTTGATTTGTCTCGTCCTCTTGATTATTATTATTTAACTCATTATTTGTTTCATTTACTGCAAATAAATTATCATTTACATTATATTTGTATGTAATTTCTAAAACTACATTTTTATTTCTATTAATATAATTAATAAATGGAACAAAAATATTAACAACTAAAATTTCTAAAATAGGTACCCATATCATAGGACATAAAATAACATTTATTAATGCAAAATAAATTACTGGTATCATAGATTAATAATTAATAATATAAATCTTTAATTGAGTTTTGTATTTTAATTATTGATGAATCATAACATATTATTATAAGAAAATACAGTTCACTATAAAATTATAATGAGTTTTAATATTAGTATTTATTCTAACATTATATATATATGGAAGATACCAAAAATCATAAACCTCTTAAAACAGATTTATATGAATTTATTAAAATTAGATTAGATAATTTTGATAAAAGTAATAACGAATATGCTGAATATATTGAAATGGCACAAGACGATGCATATAATTTGGGCGATAACCCTATTAGACTTCCTGAAAATAATTTAATAACTTTTAATAAGAATAATAAAGTAATTTTTCAAGATAACGCATCTATTTTAGGTATATTTGATATTAAAACCAATGTATGGTTATGGGCTTGGGCATCACCATCATTTACACAAGAAGAATTAAAAGATTCTCTTGATATTTTAAAATATAGTTTATCTTATGATCCAAAATCAAATTCAAATATTCATAAATATATTAAAGCACATTTTACCTGTTCAAGAATTCATTTTGATAAAGATATTTATTTAGATATTCATTTAGCACTATCATTATATATATCAAAGAAAAAATTTATATATCCTAGAATAGATAATGACTTAAATCAAATCAGATATTATACGGTTGGTTAAAAATATAATATATAAGTTAATATAGTGATTAAATGTTAAAAATTATAACTAAATCTTACATTTTTTATTTTAAAAATGCATTTTATGATGAAGAAGCTGGTATAATAAAAACAATTTTTAATAAACCATCCAGTTCTTATATGTTTTCTGGTAGTTATAATTCAAATAGTGTTATTTTTGATTATATTGAAATGCAAATATATTTAGAAAATATAATGAATTCTTGTTATAATATTAATGAAAATGAATTATTTGAATTATTAAATAATTTAAATTTATTTACAAATGATATAAAATTACAAAATATAATAAAAAAAATTAGTAATACAATTATACATCAAATTAATAACCCAATTTTAATTAAAATAAAGAATCAAATAATTCATATATTTAGTTATTCAACATCTAATAATGTTAATATCGAAGATAATTATAAAAAATTATGGTTTTTATTTAATCATTTTGATTATGTTATCAAAAAACCAATTATTAATATAAAAGAAACAAATTTTACTATATTTGATTATATATTTGATAATATCTAGATGGCATAGCCAATTTTTTAATCTAATTTATTTATCAATAAAATAAAATCTAATTTTATGTATTATGTCAGATAAAATATGTCTTCCAACAGAAGATTATTTCTTATTAATGCTAATTGTTTTGATAATAACCATTTATTATATTTACAAATTTCCAAATATTGATTTTAATTATGGTTTAAATAATAATTTATCTACTTTGTCAAATCAAGTTAAGATATTAGATAATATGCCAATCAAACTACAACAACAACAACAGCAACTACATCAACAACAACAACAGCAACAACAACAACAGCAACAACAACAACAGCAACAACAACAACAGCAAATACATAGAAAAATGAAACAAAATAGAGTATTATCAAAAAATGAAGCATTACAAATTTTAACAGACGATAATACGAGAATAACATCAAATCAGTTAACAGATTTACAAACAAGAGTACTTACAGATCACCCAGTCTTAGTTGCTGATACACAACCTAGATCATTAATTATAAACAATCCAAATTTAAGTTTAGCTGATAACCAACCAAAATTTGTTTTAACTAATGATACAGAAATGGTTTTTAATCAACCAACAAGAGTATTAACAGATGAACCAGTTATTATTTCTAATCCTTTAGGTGGTAAAATAAATTCTCCTTTAGCTGTTCCAGATTTAGAAAAAAGATATGCATTAGAAACCAGAGATGCTGATGCTGTTTTCAATGAATTTAAAGCTCCTGAAAGAAGAGACCAAGAATATTCTTATCCAACAGATAGTGTTAAAAATTTAATTAATGTACCAACAAGAGGATTACCAGATAATTATCATTCAGTTGGTGTATTAGTAAGAAAAGCAGATGAAAAAGTATTACAATTATTTGGAAGACAAAGATATCCTGGTTCATCTCAATGGGAATATTATGTTGCTGGTGCTGATAATTATGGTTATCCAAATAAAATGCCAATTCCTAGTAGAGGTAATAGAGAATTGGAAGATAAACAAAGAATAGATTTACCTTGGTTAGATAAATCAAAAGGTCATTTTGAAGTTAATTTATATAATTTTGATGTACCAAGATATAATCCATATGATATTTAATTTATTTATTTACAAGCTTTTTTATGAAATACATCTTGAATTTCATCAAATATTAATTTTCTTTTTATATTAATAGATGATAAAATTGGACTTGTATTAGGAGTTGTATTTGTACTAGAATAAGAATTATTATTTTTATTTTTTCTTGGTGTAATAATACACGATTTAATTATTGGATTTGTTCTAGTCGGAGCAAATCCAAAATGATTATTAAATTTATCAATTCTTGGTGATAATTCACCGTCTCTAAATTCACAAAAATCTGGAATATTTTTCAAATCAAGTTTTAAAGAGATCTTTAAACATAAATCATCAATATTTTCGGACATTATAATAATATATGTTACTTATATAAAAAAATATACAATTTTTATATTTTAAGCAATATTTATAAAGTCTTTTCTAAATAAAAAAAATTGATAATATCACCAATTATTATAAATGTATATCATATAATGTCAGTTTTATATGATAAATTTAATATTATTGAAAATCCTATCAAGAACGTTAATTCAGAGGAATTGCATTCTGATATAAATAATTACTTTGAAAATCTATTACTTAATGATGAAAAAATTATGCATCAAGATTATATTATATCCATTTTTCGTTTTCAAAATAAAATAGATTATGTAAAAATACTTACTACACATATAGAAAATTATTTGAAACAAAAAAGATTGTCAATCAGAAATAATATCAAGAAAGGTAATTTTGAGATTGATTCGTTAATTAAATTAATACAAACATATAGTGATAAGATTATAAATATTGCAAAAATTTGTAATAATAATGAAATTAAAAAAATATCATCATTACAGTTATATGAACAAATTATTTTGGAGAATTCATTAAATGGATTCTTAAAAAATGAATTATCAACAATAGAAGATTCTAAATTTAAAATAATTAATGACCTTATTTTTAGAATGAAAAGTATTTGTGAAGATAATCCACAAACTGCTGCATATGAATGGTTTCTATTTTTAATTTCATCAGCTTTAACTAGTACGGTAGAAGAAAATTTTAATAAAACATTTCCTGTACCAGAAGATTATCAAAAAATAATTAATTTTTGTAATAATCTACAATTCTGTTCAAAAATTTATAACTTTTATAATAAAAGTATTGCTTCGAAAGAACTTCATATTATATTAAATGGATCTGTAAAATTATTAGGTCAAACTTTAATTGATATTTTTAATAATAGTTCATTAAATAAAATTAATAGTATATTTAAAAATAATTTTGAAATATTAGATATTTTAATTAATAAATTGAAAATATCAATTGATAATAAAACTATTAAAGAAATAATATCAAATAAATTTTTTATTATTATTGAAAACAATATTAAAGATTTTAAAGATGAAAATTTAGAAATATTAATAGATTTAACTGAATGTTTAGAAATTTTTGATAAATTTCTTCTCAACATTGGTTCAACACGGGACATTATAAATAATAAGTTATCGTTAATTTTCTCAAATGAAAAAACCCAAAATTTTCTGATTGAAAATATTCATCAAAATATCATAAGAAGTTCTAATGAAAATGATTTTGAAAACAATGAAAATCTAGCTGTAATATTATCTTTCTGTTCAAATATTAAAGAAAAAGACAAATTTATTGAAAAATATAATAAACTTTTGATTACAAGGATTTTAAATAATCCTAAAATTGAAATTGAAAACATATATTTAAATATGTTAATTGAAAAATTCGGTCAAAAATTATTATTCAAAACTAAAAAGATTATTACAGATACTGATTATACATTAAAAGATGTTAATAATTTTAACAAATTGAATGTAGAATATTCTAAATTTTTCCGTCCTATTACAACATCTTATGATAATTGGGATATTAACCAATGTGAGGGATTAATTACAACTCAAATTATTGAACAAATAGATAATCGAACGTCAACAATTAATATATTATTTGCTTATCAGAATTTCTACGATATTCGATATTCGAATAAAAGAAAATTAAATTGGTATCCACATTTTGGAGAAGTTATTTTTGATTTTATGGAAAAAGAGTTCAAGATGTTACCAATTCAATTTATGATTTTGGAAAAAATTTCAAATTCAGAAAAAATATCGAAAGATGATTTAATTAATTATAATATATTAACTAATTATAATATTGACTTTAAAAAATCACTAATATCCTCGTTATTATTAGGTGGTATTATTCAAATTAATGAAGATAATATTTCTATGACAACTGATATATCAAATATTAGTACTAATTATATTGATATATTCTTTTCAACTACTAATTATACTAATATATGGGAACAAAGAATAGTAAAAGAACTGATAATGAATAGGTTAGACATTATTAACTCTCAAATTAATCATTTTGTTAAAAAGACTCCTTTGTCAAAAGAAGACCTATATAGAAAAGTATCAGAAAATATAAATGTTTTTGAACTTACTACGGATATTTTCGATAAATCAATTGCTCATATGATTGATAATGATTATATTAAACTTGAAAATGGTCTTTTTGAAAAATTACTTTATTAATAAAAAAATTGATTATTGATTGCTTTATTATAAATTAATTAACATTAATGAGTAATTCTTACAAAAATATTCAAAATCCTTTTATTGTTAGTAATATTTTAACATTGCCAACAGAAGGTGATTCTATTGAAATAACTATGAAAAATGTTTTCCAATACTTTAAAACTGTTTATGTATTAGTAAAGAAAAATGATATACCATTAAATACTAAATATTTTAGTAAAGAAATTAATGAAGAAACATATAATGAATTAACAAATAATTTAGTTATTTGGAAATCAACTTTACACTTATTAAAAAATAAAATAAATTTTGATAAAGTTGTAATTTTACACAAAGATAAATTACAACCATTTAATCAATTCAATATTCAATTAAATGATTATAATTTAGTTTTACCTATTTTTACTGTTGCATTTAAAAATATTGTTTCATATTTAGAAAATAAAACTGGAGAAAGTAACTTGGAAAATATTTATAATAATCTTGTTCTATCTACATATTTTAAAGATGATATGAAAAATATTAAAAATAAACTTCAACTAGAACATTTAATTAGTTCTATTGATGATTCTAATTATTGGACACATGAATATAATTGTCAGACTAATATGACAAATATATTTAAATTAAGAAAATTAAATAATATTTTTATGAAAAAGTTATCTGGTGTTCTACAAAATAAACAAGAGACTAATAATGAAGATTATTTACAGATGATTTTTAAAAATAAAAAATATGTAGACCCATCTATTTTACTAAAAAAACATAGTTATAAACTATATAATGTAACATCTAAATCAATATATAGTAAAAATGATATAAATAGTCTATTTGAAATGTTAGATGAGAAACAAAAATATTTATTGTTTTGTAATCTGTTAATCTCAAAAAAACATTGTCATTTGGTAATTAATAATATGACTATATTAGATATGATGAAAAATAAAATAGAAAAATTTCCTCATTTATTCCGTTATTTGATTAGTTATTCGTGGATTCGATTTTATTTTGAAGAATCAATTAAAAAATCTAATTTAAAATCATCAGATGATATTGTTTTTGATATTGATACAGCTTCTAAATTGCCCGTATTTCCATTTGTACATGATTTAGCAAAATTTAATCCATATATGCCCATACTTGTATCAAATGCGCAATTAAAATCTAGTCAAAATATTAATGGATTAAAAGAATTTAAAATGACTAATCAAAATATGATTATATTCAATCAAGGAATTTGTAATTTAAATGAATTTAAAAGAAATGTAAATTTATTTGTTACAAATAAACCAGATATGGATTTATTTGCTGGTTTTGATTGGGGAAAATATAGAGTAGCAATGAGTGGTTCAATTATGACTGCGTGTTTACAGAAGAAACATCCTTTAATGAATATATTTAATGAAAAAAATGAAGATGAAAAGAAAATTAGATATTTTAATGAATATTATGCTTCATCTGATATTGATCTTATGTTTTTAACTCAAGACCCTTTAGAATATATGAAAAATGTAAATGAATTCTATAATCAAGTAGTTGTTAATACTTGTGTTAATTTTCAGTATGCTGAAACAGATCATATTAAGTTGAATCCTTTATTTCAAATACACGTTATTGTCCAAAAGAATTGGGTTACTGAAAATATTATTAATGAAAATCTTACATATGATTTCATATTAAAAAACATAGAAGACCAATCTATAATTGGATTATTTAAACCATATATAAAAACTGCATTAGAAAAAAAAATTAATGACAAATTTAATACAGAAGAATTAAAAAGTGAGGCCTTTAAAAATTATCCAGATTATTTCTTAGATTTCGATAAATATGAAATTAAAATTCATATTTACGGTAGTTCATCTAAAACAGATAAAATAAATATTTTAGAAGTAGATGATTCAAAATCAGTTGACCCTTCAGATGTTCCTATTATACAAAAACCTGATTTTGAAATTAAGATTAATTATAAATATAGAATAATTAGTCCACATTTTAATCATCCTATTGAATTATTTATGGCTAAAGGAGATGATTTTATGGGATTAGTAAGTCAATTTCATTTGCCTTGTGTTCGTGCTTATTACGATGGTTATAATGTTTATATGACTCCATCTTGTATTACAGCACATATGACATATATGAATATTGATTATAAATATTTTGCTGGAACCAAAGACCCTATTGAAATTATTAATAAAAATAGAATGAGAGGTTTTGGTACATGGATGAATTTAAATGAAATAGAAAATATTATACAATATTCAACAGAAGTTCCATTCTGGGCTAATATGTATGGGAAAAATATTAATGAAATTAAAGGAAATTTACCTATAGGACATAATATATTTCATCCAAGAACAGTTAATGCTGACCAATTTTATGACGCACCTCCCATTGATTTGGAAAATGGGTATATATTAACAAATTATGATACTATAAATACTATAGATGATATAAACATACAAATGAATTTAAGGTTTGATGTTAAAGAAGTAAATATGTCATTAAATGAATTTAATTCTATTGATAAAGATGGTTCAATTATACCTGTACAAAAATGGATAATTGAAGCATATTATGAATATAATAAGATGATGAATAAAGTTATTGAACCACCAAAAGAGATAGCATATTAAATTACTAATATTATTTTATAATCTCTTTTAATGAATACAAGAAAACTTATTAAATTTACTAATTTAGAAAAAAAAATAATTAGAAGTTCTTTAAAAATAAATAATACCAAAGTTTCCTATAAAAATAAGGATGAAAAAATAGACAGACAAAAAAACATTAATAAATTATCAGAAGTATTAGATGAAAAATATTCTAAAAAAATAGAAGAATCGATTTATAATTTTTCTAAAGAATATACTGAAGATAATGATACACCTTTTCTTTTAGAATCTGTTTATTCCGATAAATTTAGTGAAATTTTTAATTTATTAATTAATGAAAAATCAGCATATCTTATTGATGCAATTAAAACAGATAAAATTGATATTAGTAAAATAGCAATGATGAGACCAGATGAATTAAATCCAGATAAATACGAAAAAATTAATAAAAAGAAAGAAATTGAAGAACATAAAAAATCTAATCAAGCAACATCAAGTGTCTATAAATGTCCTAAATGTAAAGAAAGAAAAAGTGTTATTACCCAAAAACAAACAAGATCTGCTGATGAACCAGCAACTTTATACATTGAATGTAAATCTTGTGGATATACTACAATACACGATGACTCATGAAGATACTAATCCTCTAATATAATTAAAAAAATTGATAATATTATTTAAAGTTAAATAATATTAATGATTAATGGATATTGATAAACAAATACGCGAAAAAAATAAAAGTCATTTCGGTAAACTTTTATCTACAGATTTGATTAATAAAATAGAAAAATCAGTATACGAATTTAGCATTGATTATGCTACAGTAAATGAAACACCATATTTAGTTGAACAAATTTATGATACTAAAATTGATGAAATCATTAAATTAGTAAAAGATACAGAGAGTGATTATTTTTTAAAAAATATTAAAAATGGTAAAATTAATCCTGATAAAGTTGGTTTAATGAGTCCAGATGAATTAAATCCTGATAAATATGATAAAATTAATAGAAAGAAAGAATTAGAAGAATTTAAAAAGAATAACCAAGCAACATCTAGTGTTTTTGAATGTAGAAAATGTAAAAATCGCAAATGTCAAGTTGTTCAAAGACAAACGAGAGCTGCTGATGAACCTGCTACTACAATTGTAACTTGTATGGAATGTGGTTATGAATTTTCATTTAATTAAACGAACTTCCTTGTTTAAAATAATTTATATAATTATATAAATTATTTTAAAAATATATATAATGGATACTCATTTAAATATGGATATTAATAATTCTGCATCAGCTTCTACAACTGATACTAGTGCAACTGTGACATATGATAATACTATTAAAGTAGAAGCAGGTGCTGAAATAAGCAATGATTATGCTTCTGTGTCTGTTTCAACCGAATTGAAAACTGGTACAGAGGCATCCGCTTCTGCTGGTTTAGATGGTAATAATGTATATGCTGATGTACATTATTCTGATACTACTGAAGTTAGCGTAAGTGTTGATGCTAGTGTTGGTTATGAAGGTGTTGGTACCTCTGTATCTGGAACAGCATATGTTAAAAGTGGAACAGAAGTTGATGCAAATATATCTGCTGGTGAAAATGGTGTAGAAGCAAATGCTAGTTTATCAACTGGTACAAGTATAGGTGTAGAAGGAACTAAAACAGATAATTTACGAGAAGTTTCAACTACTGTAGGTGCGGGAGTTAGTGTTGGTGAACATTTTGAAATTGGTGGAGGCGGTGAAGCTACATTTAAAAATGGAGATGCTACAATTGGTGTTTCTGGTGATGTTGCTGCATTAGTTGGTTTAGAAGTTGATGTAAGTGTAACAGTTCATACTGACCAAATACAAGAAGATGTAGAAAAACTTGTTGAAGTAACTGAAGAAACACAAAAACTTGGTAAGAAAGCTAAAAAAGAAGCTGAAAAACAAAAGAAAATAGCTGAAGAAAAGGCTAAACAAGAAGCTGAAAAGGCTAAACAAGAAGCTGAAAAAGTAAAACAAGAAGCTGAAAAGGCTAAACAAGAAGCTGAAGAAAAGGCTAAACGTGAATTAGAAGAAGCAAATAGAATTGCTAAGAAAGCAAAACAAGAAGCAGAAGAAACTGCTGAAAAAGTAAAACGTGAACTAGAACAAAAAGCAAAACGCGATGCTGAGGAAGCAGAAAGAGTTGCTAAGAAAGCAAAACAAGAAGCAGAAGAAGCTGCTGAAAAAGCTAAACAAGAAGCACAAAGAATTGCTAATGAAGCTGCTGAAAAAGCTAAACAAGAAGCAGAAGAAGCACAAAGAATTGCTAATGAAGCCGCTGAAAAAGCAAAACGTGAATTAGAAGATGCACAAAGAATCGCCAACGAAGCTGCACAAAGAATTGCTAATGAAGCCGCTGAGAAAGCAAAACGTGAAGCAAATAGTATAAGTAATAAAATACGTAATATTTTTAAATTTTAATTAATTTGATTTCAAATAGTTTAATAAAATAATTATGTTTCCATATCACTGCTGTGAGATGGGTCACCACCACCTTGAGAATAATTTTGTGTCATTTGTACACTTTCAGCACGCTGAGCAGGTGATGAAAAATCATTATTAGCTGGACCAGAAGCACCGCCGCCAGATTGTCCTCTTTGAAGAGAATATGTTCCACCCAAACTTGTCATTCTCATTTGAAGATTACGATCAGCATTCCTATTAAAATGTGTATTCTGATTAGTAATAAGGTTCTTAATTTCTTCCAAAGATTCTTCCATTTGTGCTTTCATCTTAATTACAAGAGAACGATTTTTTGCTTCTGATTCTTCTAATAATTTAATACTATCAGAAGCCATTTTTTCAGCATCAGTATACTTTCTATTTTTAATTGCTTCAGAAATATTATTCATAACCGTCGTAATTTGGCATCTACATAGTTGTTCAGCAACTTCACTAGAATCCATATCAGAATTATTTGTAAATGACATTGACATCTCATTACAAACTAACTCAAACATATTTGTAGGTGTTACTCCCTCTGGTACATTAGAAACAACTCCCTCTGGTACAGTAAATACAACCCACATTGGTTTATCCAAAATTAAACTACCTACTGTAAATGAGTTATCTGTACCCTCTGCAATTGGTTCCATACACTTCCATCCAACGGGGAATTTAAGAACAGCATTAGATGTGACTTCTGATTTTAGAGCACCTAGCATATCACCCATTACTCCTGGTAGAATATTATCATCTTCGACTAATGTATAACTTCCTCGAGTCTTAGCTGCAATATCTTTTAGTAAATTTGCATTATGTTCCATACCATAACCCAATGTATACATTGGGACCAATGGAGTATAAGACTTGATTAGTGAATGTAAACCACTAAGGGATGTCATACCTTCATTAATATGACCATCTGTTAGAATCACAACTGAGTTAGGCATAGATAATCCATTATGGATAAGTTCACCTAACTTTGTAATACCAATTTCCATATTAGTACCACCTCCAGCAACAATATTAGTCAGGTCTGCAATGATAGATAATTTATTTGCTTCAGTAATGATAGCACCAGATACAATTACGGAAGTAATATTATTGAATCCAATTAATGTAAACATATCATCAACGTTTAAGCGTTCTACTAGAACTTTAATCGTTTTAATAACAGCAGTAATACGTTCGCCTTCCATACTTCCACTTGTATCAATGAGTAGTGCAATGTGTACTTTCTTATTAGAAACTACACCTGACGCTGTAATTTTAACACCTACTGTGTTATTTGCAAGTACTTTACTTGCTTGAACATTAATATTCATAGTTGGGATATTTGACATACTTTATTTATATTATACATAATATAAATAAAATTCAATTTTTTATTTGATAAAAGAAAAACTAAAAATTATATATCAAATGTAGCTTTTGGAGTCTTAGATGACATTCCGAAAGATGAGAATAATTTAGCAATAGGTGATAGTTGTTCCAAATTAGGTGATAATTTTTTTCCATTTGGTGAAAATTGTCTTGCATTAGGTGAATCTTGTCTTGAATTAGGTGAATCTTGTCTTGCATTAGGTGAATATTGTTTTGCATTAGGCGAATCTTTATTTTCAATAGGCGAATCTTTATTTCCAATAGGTGAACCTTGTATTGCAATAGGTGAAACTGCTTCAAAGATTTCACTCCAAGATACTGTTCGTTTTGATAGTAGACACTGTTTTTTTTTTATTATAATGGGTGACAAATTTTTTGGTGTAAATAAATGTCCTATATAGTTACCTTCCTCTTGTAAACATTGTCTTACTTCACGCATTAGCACCAAAGCATTACTTTTAGCTAATTCAACTCCTTCAAGGGGTATTTTAATAGTAAGTTTCATAGTACTTAATGATATCTCTTCTACAGTAGTTTCCATTATGATATTATATTTGTACTATAAAACTTTTTTTTGCAATTTTTTTAAATTAAAATATATTAAATGAAATGAATTTCTGCCTGCATTGGTGCAATATCATCAGTTTTATTGGAAAATGTAATCTCAACATTATCCAATTCAAGTGCCTTTGTTACATATGTAATATTATCTTTCCAAAGACTATATTCGTCAAAGTTAACTCTTAGTTCAAGCATTGGAATCAATTCAGAACCATTTTCAATTTGGTTTTTGATTGCAAAATTAATTACTGACATAATTTTCTTAATATTTGGCTTGAGTTCAGGATCAGAATTAATAAATCCAGTCATAGTCTGTTTAATCTCATCTGGAAAAGAACCCTGCTTCCACAAAGAAGCAAGATGCTTTAGTGGTACACTTTGCCTCTTTGGCCATTCAGATGATACAACAATCTTTGCACTCTTTCGCCTTTCTTTTGCCTGAATCATACCACGACGAAAATCGTGTAGCTTACTAGACATATAAGAGTCCTGTTCTAGAACAACTTTATCAATAGCTTCAACAACTGGCCATTGCATTTGTACTTTCTTATTCAGATGAATAGTCCAAACATACTCGCAAAAATGAGGACAGATTGGTGCAATTAGTGTAAACATAGTTTCAATAAATCTGAGAACTACCGTTTTATGCATTAGGAATCCCTGCTTCTTACACATATCCTTGTATGAATCCCGTGCATTTCTCATCTCAAAGAATCCAAACTTAACTACATCACAAAATCGCATATTAGTATAAGCATTCTTTGTTTCAATAATATATTTTGAAATCTTTTCATTGAAGACTTTATCTGCATAATTAAATGCATCGTCACGATGCTTAGGAAACATCGTATTATCCTTAATAAATATTTCTTCATTTTCTAGATTTGCAAGTGCCTCATCTGCATAACGACACTTAAAGTTTGCATCATCAATAGTATCGCCAGATTGTGCAAGACCAAAACGAACTGCATCTGCTGACCAACGATTAATCGCATCTTCTAGCATAATAAAATTACCCTTACTCTTTGACATCTTTTCGTCATCAACTAGAATATGACCATTACAAAAGAATGCCTGAGGCATACGATTAGGTTGATTAGCCCAGATTGCAGAATGACTATATAGAGACATTGTAAGATGGTTCTGAATTAGGTCCTTACCCGACACACGTAGGTCCATAGGATACCAATACTCAAATTCATTCTTCATTGCATCCAGCTTTTTAATATCAATAGAACCATTATAAGATTTATTAAGAAGAACATAATCCCACTCGTCATCAGTGAGTAGATTTGCAGTAAGTTCAAGAGAACCAAGAACACTGCCATCCATTGACTTGTGAAGAAGATGTGCAAATGTATAATATGCCATATAAATTGTTGAATCAGAAAGACTCTCGATCACAAATTGTTCATCCCAAGGAAGCTTAGTACCAAGACCAAAACTACGACTACAGGCCCACTCACGAAGCCAAGCAAGTGTCTGTCCAAATGAATCTTGACAAGTCTGATTAAATGTATTAAAGGCAGGAGATTCAATCCACACCTTAACTGTATTCTTCCAATCCTCATCACCATACTTAATATACCACTGATCAATTAGTGCCACTACACATTCGTCTCCAGACCGTGAAACAACAGTTGATTCGGGTTCCCAATAAGGAATTGCATCATTAGACTTAATTAGGTCAGCACGTACAAGGGGCTTTGCCTCAAACACTTTCTTACCCACATAAGAACCAACCTTCATAACACCCTTATAAAATCCAGTCTGATAAACCAGATTCTTTGCTTGCTTTAGCAGAGTACTATCATTTTGACTCTTAATCTTAAGTTGATTACAAATAAACTCACCAGCACGAGAACCATAATCTGGCATATCAATAATTTCAACAAGTGGAAAATTTACATGTTGTTCAGTAATGCCATACTTTGCACGCATTTCTGCCTTATTTTGCAAATCATGAAGAGTAATATAATCATCAGGGGAATCACTTGGTACACCAATTACAACACCCGTTCCCTTGTTCATAGAAATAGTAAGCATTGGTAGAGTATAAATAGTCTGATATGAACAAAGAGGAGCAGAAAGTGGAATACCAAAAAGCTCATGTCCCTTGAGAGTAATCAGACTATTACTATTATCAGTATAACCCTGCATCATCATATTTTTAATACTACGTTCGCTACAAATAAAATATTCATTGTTAAACATCTTAAATACACCATAATCTCCCTCTGGAAGAAGGAGACAATTTGTTTGCCCATACATTGTTTCAGGACGAAGAGTCGCTGCAACAAAGAAAACTGGTACATTATCGATTACAGAATTAATCTTATCAGGAATACTTTGAAGACGAAGCTTAATCAGAGTATATTCCTGAGTCTGAACACCCTCGCCTGAAGCACGTTCGTGATCAGCACAAGCCTGACCATCAGTCATCGAATAAATTGTTGGTCGCTTACCAAAACCAATCTTATCAAGCTTTTTAAGAGTATTAAATTGCCAACGAATAAAGGAGTTGTAGAAAGGATTCGTACTAGTTGTAATGAAAGACCGACGCCAATCAGTACAAAGACCAAACTTCTGAAGATCAGACTTTCCAAGAGGAGGAAAATACTTGAGCCAATATTCAGAATCAGTAAAATTATGAAGCTCTTCCTCAGGAATTCCATTCTTAATCATAATTTCCTTCTGAGTAATACCATCCGTTTTTGCTACAAGCTTAGTCTTCTTTCCAGAAAACTTACCAACAACATTTTCAGAAATATCTAGAGAAGATGTAATATCTGGAATAATAGTTGTAGTAGTATTAGATAGTTCAAGTTTTAGCTTATTTGCAGCCGATTGGATTGGCATACCAGTACAATGAAAAGCAAAAGGAAAGAGAACATTCTTTCCTAGAAGTTTTTGAAACCGTGCAGAAAACTCTGCCTTGGTAATTGTAAATGCGTGTCCTAGATGGAGACGACCATTCATATAAGGATAAGGGAATGTAACAAAATATTTGGGTTGAGAAGAACGTTCGACTTCGAAAGTCTTAGAATCTTCCCACTTGGTTTGCATAGAATTTTCAATTTTGCGTAGATTATTGAGCATATTAATATTAATAATGAGTAAGTCTTTAAATATTCAATTTTTTGTTATAAATATATATAAATCAATTTAAATCAATGATTATTATTATAATAATAATAAAAAATGGGCAGTTGTCAATCAATTCCTAAGAAAAATATTAGAAAGAAGAATAAAAATTATATAATAAAAAATAAAATTCATTCTTTACCAGCATATAAAAAGAAACAAATACCTAAAACTTTAAAAAAATTAGTTTGGGATACTTGGATTGGTCCTAATATAGGATGTACAAAATGTTTGTGTTGTAATCATGAAGAAATTCGTCAAATTGAATTTCATTGTGGACATGTTAAATCTGAATCGACAGGTGGTGAAACAACTGTTGAAAATTTAAGACCAATATGTGCACAATGTAATTTAAGTATGGGTTCTATGGATATGTTTGAATTTAAAAATAAATATTTTAAATAAGTTTTATTTCGAATTTACCTGAACAATTCATATTTATATCATCTTCATTTGGATAACCCATTTGATTAGATATTAAACGTACATTATTTATAATCATATCGTTTGTAAAATGTGTATGACCAAATATCCATCCTTTAATATTATTTGTATTAGAAATATCATTTAAAATATTTGATGCAAAATAATCTTTTAAATATTGTGGTTGATTTTGATATTTTGGATGTGATGTATTTATTTGTGTTGGTGGAAAATGAGTAATTATAAGTAATTGTTTATCATTTTTAGAAATTTCTTTTTTTAAGTAGTCAATTGATTGTTTGTGTAAATTCTTAAATGTATCTAATGATAATCCTAATTTTTTATAAATTTGATTTGAAATTTCTTTAATATGTGTGAAATCATTTAATCCATTAGTATTTTCTGGATTAGACCATAATGTTGAACCTATAATTCGAAAATTATCATCTAAATCATAATATGAATTATCTAATAAATAAACATTTGGATATTGTTTAAAAAAAATATGATAGTCTTCTTTAAGATTATTAAATGTTTTATCTGAATGATAATATTCGTGATTACCTAAAATATAAAATACTTTTTCCCAATTACTAGAACAATAATCAAAGAAACTTTTATAATTAGTATTATCTATTTTACCAATATCACCAGCTAATATTAAATATTTTTCTAATTTTGGAATTTTTGGAAAAGATTTATAATATTCTAAATGAATATCTGAAAACAGTTGAAATTTAAATGATTTCATTAATTATTATAATATTATAGTAAAAAATTGAGACTTTAAAGTATTATCAATATAAATTTTATTATATGAATCAAATCAATTTATACTTCAACAATATTGATGAGACAAATTACTTAAAATGGTCTGTTTTAAAAAAAAAAATTTTTTTTAAAAATTTTAATATTTTTCTAATTGATAAAATAAATGAAGTACCTGAAAATATATCGGGCCAATTAAGTGATGATAACATTTTATTAGTTGCACGTTTATTTTTACCTAATATTGATAATGAAGACCCATTAAAAATACGAATATCAACAAAAAATTATGAAATCATTCCTAGATTTAATAAAATTTTTCTAAGTGATTTTTATCAATTTATATTTACATATAAAAATATACAAACAAAAGCTTTGAAAAAATATATTGATCCTGAAAAAAACAAATATATAAATCTTGAAAAAGATAATTATTTACATTTTTCATTGTGTGATAAATTGGAATTTTTTAAAAAAATAACCGATGATTGGTTTCAGGAAAATATATTTCACCCAAATGATGTTAGAGTTGATAAAAATTTTATATGGTGTATATTTCAAAATATTATTCCAAGAATGAAAATAGATGATACAATAAAAGAAACTTTTTTGAAAGATTTCTTTGATTATATAAAAGATGATTTTTTATATAAAATAAATGTAAAAGATCCATATTCTTATACATTAAGAATGGAAATATTAAAGAAAGAAAATTTATTTTATGTTTAAATAATATTTCTAACTTCCATCAATGCTTTACCCAATAAATTTTCACCTTTCCAAGGTTTTGTTTCTGCTTCTTTGTAGTCAATACCAATACCCCATATCTTATCATATGGTGACGCTTCAACCAATATAGCATTTTTAGTTTCCTTTAATTTTATTTTCAAATTTGGATTTTGTGAAAACTTTTCGATTAGACCAGTTTTCATAATATCATATTTCTTTTCATCCCAGACTGTTTGATTAAAATTCTTGACTAATCTACCAAAATCTTTCATATCTTTTGGATTATTTGTTTCAAGTATTTTATTTTCAAGTGATTTATTATTTGGGTCAAACAATTGTTGTTTAGCCCACATAAAATATTGTTCATTGTTAATAAAATGAATACCGTCTTTATCAAATGGTGAATTATACCAATTACCTAAAAATCCATTTGGTTGTGTTGGTTTCCAAAAATAAATGTGTTGTTGGTTCATATAAATTAATATTTTTAATATTAAATATTTATTTCAATTTTTCTTTTTATAAAATAATTTATTTCTTTTTTTCATTTGTTGGTTTCAACCACAAATCATCTTTAAAAATATAATCTAATATATTTTCATTAATTTTATCAAGTGTAGATAGAATACGAATGGTTTTAGGTGTATTTACTTGAAAACATTTTGTTAGTTCTGTTTGAATTCTTTCAATGCTTACAGTTGTTTTTAATTTCAACCATAATTCTGGATTATAAAAAGCTTCTTTAACTCTATCTGAAAATGTAAAATTAAGTGTAATTGAAAATCGAATAGCTCTAATTAATCTAAGAGGGTCGTCTCCAAATGATTGATAAGGTGATATAGGGGTATCTAATACTTTATTTTTCAAATCTTCCAATCCATTGAAAAAATCAACGATATTTCCATCTTCATCTTCTGCCAAAGCATTTATTGTGAAATCACGTCTTTCTGCGTCATCGTACAAACTACCTGGAATACACTCTGGTTTCCTAGAATCAGATTCATATTTAATTTCTTTCCTTGCACATACAAAATCAACAGTATCTTTAGTATTAGGAATTTTTGCTCGAATAGTTAAACAATCTTTTGTTTCCAAGAAAATTTGGTAATTGTTATCAATTAAATATTGATGTAAAGAATCAAATAGTTCATCTGTAGTTTTAGATTGTTCGTTAACGAAAACATAATCTATATCTTTCGGTTTTTTTCCGAGAATCTTGTCTCGTACACAGCCTCCTATCTTTAAAATTCTTATTGACATTAATTTAATTAATTATATGTATTATATATATTTTTCAATTTTTTTTTTCATTTTTATTATCACAAACACCACTATCACATAAAAATACAGAAAATATAGCAATATAAACAAACATAAAAGAATATATTAATCCTAAAACACCTAGTATATTTGTAAAAATATTATCTGAATCAACCTTAACTATAATAAAGCCAGCTGTAAATAAAGCGACTAACCAAGTTTGCATAAAATATAATCGATTAAATAAATTCATTGATGAAAATGCAAATAAGTAAAATACAATTACTGTTAAAGGAAATATTGTTCCTATAGCAAAAAGTGCTGACATTAAATAAGTCTAGAAAAATTAAATTAAATTATGATAATAAACATACATTATTTTTATTTAAACATACGTACCCTAACATTAAAGCAACTAAAAAAATTAATATTGGTGAACTTATTAATCCAATAATACCAATAAATTGTATAAATAGACTATCTGCTTCAAAGTTAAAAAGAACATATCCTACTGCAATTAAACTAACTATAAAAGTTTGTAATAAATATATTTTTTTTATAAAAACTATTGAAAGAAAAGTAACTAAAATAAAGCTTATTATTGTTAACGGTACAAATGTACTTAATGGAAAAAGTGTGAACATATTAAAAAATGATAGAAATTAAAATTATTATTCTTAAATAAACTTAAGAATATATTCTATCTATTAGTTCTAATTGACCAATTTCACTAACTAATTCTAAATTATTTATTTGTTTATTATGATTTTCATTATAAATATAGTTACAGCGACAAATAGGACATTTAGAATCTTTACCATTTAATAAAATAATTTTTGTATAACATATTCCACAAATATCGTGTTTACATTTAGTTTCTATTTTGCCATAAGCTGCTGATTTTGATAAATTTTCACAATTAGTCCCATCGTTCCAACAAACTGAACACTTAAATTTTATTTGTCTTGGAAAACACATTATAAATACTTAATATTTATTTTGCAACTAGTATATATGTTGATTACATTTAGGACACGTTTTTTTAGTTTCTACAGTTTGTTTAGATATCCAACTGTCAATACATTTAAAATGATATTTATGTTTACACCTATTTAACATACACCAACTATGGTCATCAGATTTATCATCTTGACAAATAGGACACACGTCATCTTCGAGTGGTGTACTATTTGTATAATATGGCATTTTATTTTTGATATATTTTTTAGCTGCTGGATTTTGATGAACAGCAGCCATACAAAGTTCAGGAGTTTGTTCCTTTACATCTTGTAAAGCCAATCCATTCTGTTGAACAGCAGCCAAACAAATTTCAGGAGTTTGTTTCTTTACTTGTTCCAAAGCATATCCATTCTGTTGAACAGCAGCCAAACAAATTTCAGGAGTTTGTTCCTTTACAAATCGCAAAGCATATCCATTCTGTTTAACAGCAGCCAAACAAATTTTAGGAGTTTGTTCCTTTACAAATCGCAAAGCCAATCCATTCTGTTGAACAGCAGCAATACAAAGTTTAGGGGTTTGTTCCTTTACTAATTCCAAAGCATATCCATTCTGTTGAACAGCTTCCAAACAAATTTCAGGAGTTTGTTCTTTTACATAACATAAAGCCAATCCATTCTGTTGAACAGCAGTCATACTAATTTCATGAATTTGATCATTTACATATTTTAAAGAGCATCCATCCTTTTTAACAGCAGCCAAGCAAATTTCATGAGTTTGTTCCTTTACAAATCTTAAAGATAATCCATTAATTTTAATAGCAGTCAAACAAAGTTCTAGACTTTGATCCTGAATATATTGCAAAGCTGTAACATAATTTTTAACAGCTACTAAACATATTTCAGGGGTTTGGTTTTTTACAAATCGTACGACCAATCCATTTCTTTCAACAGCAGCCAAACATATATCGTGAGTTTGGTTCTTTACATATTCTAAAGCCCATCCATTCTCTTTAACAGCAGCCAAACAGATTTCTTCATTTTGCTCTTTTACGAATTGTAAAGCCATTCCATCATCTTGAACTGCAGTCAAACAAATTTTAGAAGGTTGTTCAATTACATATTCTAAAGCCATTCCATTTTTTTGGACAGCATTAGAACAAGTTTCAGTAGTTTGCTCCTTTACATTTTGTAACATAAAAAAGCCTTCAGATTTAATTATTTTCAGGTATTTAAATTCAGACATAAATTAAATTAAAATATTTAACTATTAATATTTTCAATTTTTTTTATAATTATTAAATGAATATTGATTTATTTTTAATTTAATGAAACTGTACAATAAGGACAAGTTGTTTTTACTTTTAACCAAAGAATAATACATTGAATATGATATTTATGCTTACATTTGTTTAACTCACAAACATCTTCATTTGATTCATCATGACATATAAGACACATATCATCTTCAATAAAAGTGCTAATTTTATAATATTGTTCTCCTATTATATACCAAAACATATCTTTTATCCATATCGAAGCTTTCTTATTCTGTTTAATAGCTGCTATACAAATTTCATGGGTTTGTTTCTTTACAAATTGTAAAGAATTACTATTTTATTAAACAATCTGGAAAAATTTCAGGAGTTCGGACCTTTACAAGTTTCGAAGCCCATACATCTTGATGAATAGCAGCAATACAAATTTCTGTGGTTTGTTCCTTTACAAATTTCAAAGCACATCCATCTTTTTGAACAGCAGTCATACAAATTTCAGGAGTTTGTTCTTTTACATATTGCAAAGCATAACCATTTTCTTGAACAGCAGCCAAACAAATTTCAGGAGTTTGCTCCTCTACATATTGCAAAGCCAATCCATTCTCTTGAACAGCAGCCATACAAATTTTAGGGGTTTGGTTAGTTACATATAGCAAAGCATTACCATTCTGTTGAACAGCAGCCATATAAATTTCAGGAGTTTTTTTAAATACATATAGCAAAGCCCGTCCATCCTTTTGAACAGCAGTCATACAAATTCCAGGGGTTTGAGACTTAACAAAATACAAAGCCAATCCATCCTGTAGAACAGCAGCCATACAAATTTCAGGGGTTTGAGCCTTTACAAATTGCAAAGCTCCATAATTCTGTTTAATCGCAGCCATACAAATTTCAGGGGTTTGATCCTTTACAAATTGCAAAGCAAAACCATTCTTTTTAACAGCAGCCATACAAATTTCAGGGGTTTGAATCTTTACATTTTCTAATAGTAAAACATTATCTTCAATCTTTAGTATATCAGACATACAAATTATAATTTATTCAGTGACTTTTATTTTCAATTTTTTTGATTTATAAATAAAATAATTAGTGAATATATTTTGTAGCAAGTTCATTCTGTTGAACAGCAGCCATACAAATTTCAGGGGTTTGATCATTTACAAATTCCAAAGCCAATCCATTCTGTTGAACTGCAGCCAAACATATTTCAGGGGTTTTTTTCTTTACATATATCACATTCAGAGCAATACATTGTTCAGGAGGTCGTTCCCTTATGCATTCTAAAGCCAAACCATTTTGTTTAACTGTCCACATACAAATTTCAGGAGTTTGTTCATTTACATAATATAAAGCTGTATAATCCTGTTTAATCGCAGCCATACAAATTTCAGGAGTTTGTTTCTCTACAAATCTTAATGCATCTCCACTATATTGAACAGCAGCCATACAAATTTCAGGAGTTTGTTCTTTTACAAAAAGCAAAGCAAATCTATCTTTTTTAACAGCAACAATACAAAGTTCAGGAGTTTGTTCTTTTACATATTTCAAAGCATTGTCAAAAAACATACTACCTTGATGTTGAACAGCAGCCATACATAGTTCAGGAGTTTGGTCCTTTACATACATGTACAAAGCTCTCCAATTCTCTTTAACAGCCGCTAAACAAATTTCAGGAGTTTGTTGATTAACATATCCCAAAGCAGAACCATTCTCTTTAACAGCAGCCATACAAATATCAGGAGTTTGTTTATCTACATCTTTCAATAGTAATCCATTAAGTTTAACCTTTTCCAAATCCAACATAATTAGATTAAGAATATTATAACTACTTTTTTTTTCAATTTTTTAAATAAATTAAATTAAACAACCCCTGCACTTAGGACAAGTTTTTTGTTTGAGTAACCATCCATCAATGCATCCAATATGAAACTTATGCTTGCATTTATTAACCTCACACCATTGGTCATCAGTTGATTCGTCATCCTGGCAGATTGGACAGATATCATCTTCAGAGGGAGAACTGTTTGTATAATATACAAATTCTATGTTAATATATTCGCTTGCTTCTATATTCTGTTGAACAGCTGCCACACAAATTTCACGGGTTTGTTTCTTTACATATTTCAAAGCATATCCATTCTGTTGAACAGCAGCCAAACAAATTTCAGGGGTTTGGTCCTCTACAAATTGCAAAGTCCTTCCTTCCTGTTGAACAGCAGCCATACAAATTTCAGAGGTTTTGTCCTCTACAAATTGCAAAGCCATTCCTTGCTCTTGAACAGCAGCCAAACAAATTTCAGGTGTTTGTTCCTTTACAAATTGCAAAGCATCGCCTTCCTGTTGAACAGCAGCCAAACAAATTTCAGGGGTTTGTTCTTTTACATAGTCCAAAGCACAACCATCCTGTTGAACAGCAGCCAAACAAATTTCAGGGGTTT
>Ga0114958_10000374_pt1 | contig 38639 bp, 27 predicted proteins | sample C_130208_EF_Meta_FD_89577 | JGI IMG/M metagenome (GOLD analysis project Ga0114958, IMG submission 89577) | Freshwater microbial communities from Lake Croche, Canada to study carbon cycling - C_130208_EF_MetaG | ecosystem: Environmental > Aquatic > Freshwater > Lake | place: Lake Croche, Canada... | reverse complement strand
TTGGGTGCAACTGGATTGGGTGCAACTGGATTGGGTGCAACTGGATTGGGTGCAACTGGATTGGATGCAACTGAATTGGGTGCAACTTGAACATCCGCTTTTCCAAACCATCCCTCAAACACTCCCCCCTTCATTCTTCGTCGTTTTAGTGTTTTTTTACGTGTTCCGGCCATATTATATTATATTATATTGTGATAAAAACATTATCTAAATCCACTTAAATACAAACCACTATATACAATTAATTGATATGCCCACAATTTTAATCGTAGAGAAGAGCGGTTCAATCAAGGAATTGGCTATCAAAACATATAGTGAGGCCGAATTATATAAAAAAGCGGGCCACAAATCAAACGAAGGGTTCGTGATGCATACTTCGTGGTCTGCCGATATTAATAATAAGAAATACACGGTTCAATTATATGGAACTATTACAGGTAAAGCTAACCAAGAAAACAAATTCGAGTTTCCGCCGCCCGTAGATAGTGTCCTTTTTTTCGGCAATTGTGCCCTGGTTAATATTATAGATGATGTAGTCACAGATATAACGGCTAAAGAATGGTCTCAGGTATATGAATTTTTGTATGGTGGGTTTGAAGATATTGGCGACAAAGATAGTGAAACCAGCGAAGATGATAGTGAATATGATGATGCACCTAGAACGGCGAGTGGTTATGTAAAAGATGGATTTATTGTAGATGATGAAGCGAGTGAAGATGACGAAGATGATGAGGCAAGTGATGAAGAATCTAGTGATGAGGATGACGGTTATGGTGATGGCGATGATGATGACGAATATATAAGTAAATCAAAAAAGGCAGTTAACCTTAATAATACCAGCTCTACCAAAAAGGACACATGTGTAAATGGTCGCTCAAAGAGCGACAATCCACTTGTTAGCCCCCAACAGGGGCTATTAGTCCTTTCTGGTAGCTTAACGGTTAACAAAACGACATCAAATAAAAAGCCAACTATTGCTAAAAAGTTAGTCAATAATTTTGTTGAAATAAAATCTGTATTAAATACGGTATCAAATGTAATAGTAGAGCCGGTTGCATCTGCTGTAGCAGTAGCAGTAGCAGTAGAACCAACCAAAAAGCCCACCGCAAAAAAAACGACTAAAAAGAGTTCAGTAAAGGCGGCGAATGATGCGAATTTGGCCGAGACGAATTCATATTTGACTTGCACGAATGAGCTTACATTTGAGCCATATACTAATTGATTTATTCGTCTGCGGTAGAACAACATGTATCTAAAATAATAGGACAGACCAAATACGGATTCATATTAGCCGCAGGACGTCGGTCTTCAAAATAGCCTTTCCCCGCACATGCAGTTTCATTTCCTATACGCACTGAACAATGTCGTCCGCCGACTGACCAAGTAAACTGGTCCATTGACGATGTTTCATGATGTCCGGTTAGTCGCAGTTCATTATGTTCTCCATATACGGCAATATGTTCGGTGTGGCGTTTTTCCAACTTATTCATACAACCCATTATCACATTTAGACCGCCATCTTCACGCATTTGTTTAGTAGAAAAATTGGTATGTAATCCGCTACCATTCCAATTTCCCAATAAAGGTTTAGGGTGATATACTATCCATATTCCATATTTCTCAGCCAATTTCTCCAAAATATATCTCGCCGTCCACAAATCATCGCACACCGATAATCCGTCGACCGGTCCGATTTGAAATTCCCATTGCCCCGGTGCGACTTCTTGATTTATTCCGCAAATTTGGATACCGGCGTCTAAACATGCGACCATATGTTCTTCAGCCAATGTGCGGCCGAATGTGTTTTGTGAACCGACGGCACAATAATGTTGTCTATAACTATCAGAAAATCCTAATGGTTTTAACGTTTTTGCATCATACATGAAATATTCTTGTTCTAGACCATACCACGCTTGCTCCGACGAATATTTATCAAATATCGCCGTTGCCTCATCGCGATGATTATTTTGAAGTGCGATTGTATTATCATTGCCTAAATATGTCGCACATAATACAATATAACTCGCAAAATTAGAATACTTATGAAGACAAATCGGTGAATTGTATAATTTCACGGGTTTCAAAGTTATTTCCGATTCTTCCGTCGTGCCTTGTCCGGTAGAACTGCCGTCAAAATTCCATAAAGGGATTTGGGTTATATTAGTAAAATTGGAAGATAGTATGCGTATTTTGGACCGGAGTTCATTATTTCCGCCTATCCAGATAAATTCGTAAATGGCCGACATTGCTAATAATAATAATGTATAGTAAAAAATCTATATATTATTTTACAAAAAAATATGTTATAATATGTTATAATGAATGGACTAATGAATGGACTAATGAATGGAGGAAAATTATGCAATTTTGCGAATGACCCAAAAGATATATATACATTAAGCGATGATTTAGCACCGGGGGTTATGATTGATAAAAACGACCCGAATATATTGATAAAAAGAATTCGCACTAAAGGTGAATATACTTTATCTAAAAAACTAGCATCATTCGGCGTTTCACCAAAGATATATGGATTTTTTGAATGTAATGATGAAAAAATATTCCCAAAATATTCCGTGCAACAAGACCAAATAAAAGGACGTAAATATTTTGATCCTAATAATACTGAAGAAGTCGGCGAACCGATTGGATATACTAAACAAATAACTAATAACAAATATATGGTAATGGAAAGAATTCACGGCACATCATTACATACTGATGATGTAGAACAAGATGAGATAAATATTAAGAATAATATGGATGAAATATATAGAATATATAATATTTTTTGTGATAATGGAATTATATTGCGAGATTTATTTCCAAGAAATATAATGCTAGGTAATGATAATAAAATTTATATGATAGACTTTGAACCGGCAATGACTACACAACAATTGTATGCTATTCCTATTAGTGAACGATTATCAAAAGAAAAATTATTACAAATATTATTGAAAAGTATTGGTGTTATACACACCAAGGTAAAACAAAAAATTACACCTAAAAAAATTACACCTAAAAAAATTACACCTAAAAAAATTACACCCAGATTAACTAGAAAAAATACGAAATCACTAAATGATAAAAAATCGGCAAAATCGGCAAAATCGAGATATCTAACAAAAATACAAAAGCTTGGGATTTTGCAAGCAAAATCTTTACCATAATATACACAAAATTGAATTATATAAACGTTACATTATATAATTCAATATATCACAATACTACAATACAATGTCTAAAATCACAAATCCCGACCAATTCCGCGAAAATATTCGCGGGAAGTTTACCGCCATATTAGGCGATGAAACACTGAGCATTAATTTAGAAAAGGGTGTATATAATTATGCGATTAAAGAAGCTAATTCCCGCAAAATCGTAAAAAAATGGGAGAATTCCCATTTTGCACAACTTTATATAGACCATTTGCGTAGTATGTATATCAATTTGAAGAATGAGAACTTGCTCGCGCAAATCAAAAATAAGGAATTGGAACCACAAGCCGTTGCATTTATGACGCATCAAGAACTATGTCCCGACCACTGGCGAGTATTGATTGAACGCAAAATCAAACGTGATGCTTCCAAATATACGACGAATATTGAGGCATCCACCGATATGTTCACCTGTAAAAAATGTAAATCCAAAAAGTGTTCATTCATGGAATTGCAAACGCGGTCTGCGGATGAACCTGCGACGATTTTCATCACATGTTTGGACTGTGGTAAGCATTGGAAGAATTAGCAAAACATAAGTATAATCAATATCTACAATATTTCTAAATCACTAAACCGCCAATATTCGCATCCTCCATTCGGTAAAGGTCGTTTCAAAATAAACGGGATTTTTTTCTGTTCAAATTCTTTCAAAGCAATTAAATACCCATCAATCACTGAAGGTTCAACTTGAACAAAGATTTTCGCACCCGAATTGATTTGTTTCGCACGTTCACCTAAAATCCGAGCCTTTTCATATTTAGTAATAAAGGGAAGCGTGCGATGCAATGGGTCAATAATCACACCCAAATCATTACGCACTACATGAGTCATAATATCAATCTCGTCGTAATTATGGGCTTGCATTTCAGGATGATAATCTGCGATAATATTTTGTTTAGTATGTTCATCAAATTTTTGCAAATAATTTTCGTCATCTTCATCATCACTATTTTCATCATCGCCGCTCATATCATCTAAATCGTTAAATCGGGGTAAAGCCGTTTTCGGTTCTGTGATAGCGGCTTCTTTGATTGAATCATTATCACTATTATCATCATCACTAGCTAATGCGTCTTCATCATCACTCGCTAATGCATCATTGTCGGATGCTTCTTCATCTGCTAAAATATCATCTTCATCTGCTATCGCATTTTCATTGGAAATGCGAATTTTCGGTTTTCTAGATGATTTATTTTTAGTAAAATAATCTTCATCATCATCATCATTACCATCGTCCTTTCCTCCTCCTACTACTCCATATAATTCATCATCTCCACCATCTCCACCATCTCCATTATAGTTATTAAATTGGCTCATTATTGTTATATAAACGACTTATTTTTATATCAATAAAAATGTAAATAATGTAAATCAATTTTCCTGAAAATTATGCACTATCATCCGTTTTCCACACCGTATCACATTCTACGCAAATATACAAATATTTCAAATTGTCGTCATCATATCGCATATAAATAACTTCAGTCGGTTTATCTTTTGTTTCACTAGAAGCATTTGTTGAGCAAGTAGCATTTGGACAGGGGACGTTGTAAATTCGCGGTAAAGTCGGGTCCAATTTCGTATATTTATTAATGATGTGATTAAACTGCTGTTGCCCCTTTTTTAATTGCGTATTCATCACACACATGCCCTCTGTAGTTACAGTTTCATCTTTATGGCCACAACTCCGGCAATAATAAGATAAGGAATTTCCGTCCTTTTCACTAATAGTAATATAATACATATTATCGCAATTCGCGCAAAACTTCATTTTAGTATAATATTCGGCTATATTTATCTTCATTCGTTTAATGAAATATATTAATCAATTTTCTACAAAATAAGTCATTATCCAATATGGTCAATATTTTACATTGTTTAACCGTTAAGCTACCAGAAAGGACACATGTGTAAATGGTTAGCCCCCTTTGGGGGCTATTAGTCCTTTCTTGTAGCTTTAGGCATGCCTTCAAATATTTCATGACCATAAATGGTCATAAAATAATCGTAGTAACCCCGAGAAAATCTTACAGATTTTCTGGGGTTATGAAGGTTAATCATGTAAATATACTGACTGCATATATCGTGCGAATCACATTAAATTCTTAATAATCCGGTATAAAATTGAATAATAAAATCAATATAAAAATATATATATAATATACCCAAACTATACATATATGAATGTGCTAGTCTCGTCGCATAAAATGAAACTAACTGATATACTCAACAGCTCATTCATTAAAAAGGATGAAATCACAGAAAAACGACAAATAACAAATACCCGAATCGGTGATAAAAATGCGAAAATCCCCGGTGGTTCGTATCATATCCCCGACGAAAATTACGACAATTTCTTAAAAGCCCATTTCGCAGAGACGATTGAAAAGGGCGGGAAAGAGTATTTGACTGAAGCCCAGTTGCCGAGTGGCGGACCTATCGCCATAGACATTGATTTACGGTTTGATTATGCAGTTAATACCCGATTATTTACAAAAGAACATATTAGCGATTTATTATGTCTTTATTTAGCCGAATTGCAAAAAATATACCAATTTGACGAAACGACTCGGTTCCCAGTGTATGTTTTTCTAAAATCCGGGGTCAATCAATTGGAAGAAAAGCAAATTACCAAAGATGGGATTCACATGATTATAGGATTGCAGGCCGACCGTGCCGTGCAGGTCCATTTACGTAAACAAATGATTAAAGAGATTGATGGTGTGTGGACGGATTTGCCTATTACGAATTCATGGGAAGACGTTTTTGATGAAGGGATTAGTATTGGGCATACGAACTGGCAGCTCATCGGTTCCCGAAAACCGAACCACGATGCATATCAGCTAGTTTACGGATATAACATTTCAGTAGACCCGGCCGACCAAGAAGTAATGATGCCCGAGATTGACGTGAAGAAGTTTATGACCTCGGCGAATGTTCCGCAATTATCGGTTCGTTATAAACATCATCCATTATTATTTATGAAATCGGGATTTATTGAGATATATGACCAATTGAAAGGGACAGTCGGCTCTAGCCGCCGAACCAAGCCACCGACGAATCAAATCATCTCATATGGTGGTGGTAGTGGTGGCGGTAATAATGGTGATATATTGCAGATTCTATTTAGTGTTCGTAATATGACTGATTTAGATACGGCCGTCAGCCGGTTCATTGATTCACTAGAAACGAGCGAACTTGATTTGCGAGAATCATATGAATATACAATGACTTTACCCGATTCATATTGGGGTGCCGGTTCATTCAGCAAATGGATTCGCGTTGGTTGGGCATTAAGAAACATTAGTGATAAATTGTTTGTTATATGGGTCAAGTTTAGTGCACAAGCACCGAACTTTGACTTTACGAGTATTCGCGATGATTTATATGAACGTTGGGTCAAATTTGACTTGAAAAACCCGAACGGCTTGACTAAACGGTCAATTATGCATTGGGCAAAAAAAGACAATATTAATGAATATAATGCAGTGCGACATCAAAGTGTGGATTATTATATTGACCAGACTATTAAATCTATCTCTATAGATACAGTAGCCAATGACCGGACAGTTCGCGGATGCGGTGATTATGATATAGCCAAGGTATTGTATCAATTATTCAAGGACGAATATGTGTGTGCGAGTGTAAAAGGTGGTATTTGGTATCGTTATAAGAATCATCGTTGGGCCGAGATTGATTCAGGGACGACATTGCGAAAATCAATTTCAGAGGAAATTCGCAGTTTATACATTTGTAAAATAATAGAATTACAAGCAAAGGTTGCGAATATACCTGCTACAGAAGAGAATGCAAAGGTTAACCAAGCAATTATTGCTAAAATCGGCGAGATTTCGGCACGGTTAGGCCGAACAAATGATAAAAAGAATATTATGACGGAAGCACGTGAACTCTTTTATGACGGCACCTTTATGAAGAAACTCGATGTGAACCCGTATTTGCTCGGGTTTAATAATGGTGTAGTGGACTTCAAGGAGAAGTGTTTTCGTTCTGGATATCCCGAGGATAATGTATCGCGATGCACCAATATTGATTATATTGAGCATGACCCAATAAAACATAGTGTAATCATCGCGGAAATCAACGACTTCTTTGATAAGTTGTTTCCGAATAAAGAACGCCGACGATATTTTTGGGACCATTTAGCATCAACCCTGATTGGAACATCGGCGAATCAGACATTTAATATGTATATCGGTATGGGCCAGAATGGGAAATCTGTCCTAGTCAGTTTGATGGAAAAGGTTTTGGGCGAATACAAGGGCGATGTCCCTTTGACGCTAATCACTCAACAGCGAACGAAAATCGGTGGTCTCGCTCCCGAATTAGTCCAGTTGCGGGGTGTGAGATATGCAGTCATTCAAGAGCCGTCTAAAGGTGACCGAATCAATGAAGGTATTATGAAGCAAATTACGAGCGGGGTTGACCCGATTCAAGCCCGTGCTCCTTATATGCCGGAAATCATCAGTTTTATTCCTCAGTTCAAACTGGTCGTATGTAGTAATACACTAATGACGATTTCGTCTAATGACCACGGAACTTGGCGTCGTATTCGCGTAGTAGATTTTGAATCATTGTTTACGGAGAATCCCGATACGATGGACCGAAGCAAGCCCCATCAGTTTCTGCTTGATAGACACATTATTGAGAAGTTTGAAACATGGGCACCGATATTGGCGTCAATGCTAGTTCATCGCGTATATGAGACGAATGGTGTAGTTGAAGATTGTGCAGATGTGCTAGCATCTAGCAACTCTTATCGCGCAAGTCAGGATTACATTGCCGAATTCATTATTGACCGTGTGGCTAAACACCCGAATGAGTGTATTCAGAAGACGATGCTTGCGAATGTATTCAAAGAATGGTATTCTACGAATTATGGGACACGAATCCCGAATATCAAGGATATTATGGAACATATGGATAAGCAATTTGGAAAGAATCGCAATGGGACATGGTCTGGCGTCAAAATCATATTTGATAGTGAGAATTCGGGTTCTAATAATGGTGCTTCTGCTGCTTCTAATGCTGGTGCCGGTGCCGGTGCGGGTGCTGATGAAGACGATTTTGATATAGATGATATAGACTTGATTGAAGTATAGTTTGGTTGACTTATTTACACTACTTACATTTTACATTTTTTATTACCAGTTATAGTAATAAAAAATATTATACTCTACTAAAATTACACTCATAAAATACTAATTACAATTAGTAAAATAGAAATCTTGGAAAAAGTAAGAAAAGAAACTCCAAAATATTCGGGGAGAGGACATTTTATAAAATGTCCATTTCGTCAAAGTACCAGGTTTTATTTTACATAAAAAAACAAAAGGGCACATCCACTGCATAATGAAGTAAACCCGAAAAATAGTAAACTTGGTTGACTGCAACCATATTTTTACTAACTCGTATTTCAATGGTAATGAAAAGGTTCCATTGGTAATGAAAAGGTTCCATTTTTAACTAAAAGTTCCATCAGTATATAACGATTTGCTAAAAAAGTTATATAATTGTGCTGCATATATGATATAACTCGTATATTTTCAAGTAGTAAATAATATTTATCATATAATGATAATAATTAGTTCTGGGTAATAATCGCAAACATAATAGAATTGACTCATAATACCTGGGCATAATACTAAAACTGTAATTTTGTATAAATGATTTAGGAACTTTTTATGTTATCATATTACATAATGAAAAATGCAAAATCGTTTGAATGTAAAATGTGTAATTATTCAACAACCCGTAATAGCCAATATGACCGGCATCTATACACGCTAAAACATAATGAAAATCTAAATCATATGATGGAAATACTTATATGTTGTTGCGGAAAAAAATATCGTCATAAATCTGGGTTATGTCGTCATAAAAAAACATGCAATTATATAAGTGATATAATCATACCACAAAAATCACATCCCAACCTGCACAATGAAAATATTAATTTTATTTTAGATGAAATCCCATGCGATTCATCAGTTGAAAATTCTTTTATCCAAGAACAGCCATCTAATAATAGTCATAATAATAGTCATAATAATAGTCATAATGAATCAATCTTCACAAATGAAATGATATATGAAATATTGAAAGAATTTAGCAATACAAATGCACAAAATACCGAATTCCAATCAAAATTGATGGAATTTATGAAAGAAAAACCTGTTACACATATCACGAATAATATCACAAATAACGGAAATACAAATAATATTCAAATCAATATAGATACATTTTTGAACCAATATTGCAAAGAAGCTATAACTATGAATGATTTTATCAAAAACATCAAAGTTACCAATGAAGAAGTATTCTTTATGGCGAAAAACGGTAATAAAAATGGCGTAATAGCAGTAGTAACCCGTTTATTAGATGAACTCAAACTAATTGAGCGGTCATTTCATTGCACAGATGCAAAACGACATACAACATATATCAAAGATGAATCGGGCTGGACAAAGACACAAGACCAAAAAGATTTGAAGCGATTATGTAATCAAATTGGGCTCAAATGTTGCATAAAAAGTATTGATATACGCAATTCTGACCCAAGATATATGCAAAATGGAACAAAAGAAACCGTTGTATATGAAAATATCTGTATAGAAACATGCGGCGGAAGATTAGGGTTTGAACATAATAATACACTTGCGGCCAATTGTATAGAAGACAAGTACCATATCGATAAAAAAGAAATGATGAGTGCTATAACTCAATGAATTTTTTATTACTACTTTATGCAGTAGTAATAAAAAATCTAATATTTTGACCCAGTGTATACATTACCATTGATAATAGCATTCATGAATCCTAAAGATGATATAACTAGTAAAAACAACCAATTAATAACAAACGGATAGATGATAAAAAGTCCCATAATTAAAAATTTGATATAAATATTTTTTTGCATGACGAAAAACACTATATATGCAACCACAATTAAGAGAGCAAAATATATGAAAAATAATGCTATATTAAATATGTCTAAATTTGCCGAATCTGCTGATTGATAAATGGATTTTTGGTCATCCGTTGATAATAATTCTTTATTTTGTTTTATTATATTATCTAATGTCGTATTTTGAGCATTAACTAATGCAATTTGGTCTTTATACGACATTTGTTATATATTGTATAGCTTTAATATTTTCCATAAACATCAAATTCACTAACATCGTATGGTTTTGTCGCTTTATCTTGTGATATTTTTTCAAGAGAAGAGTTCATAATACCTAAGCCATATGCACTTGATAATGTGGTAAAATTCTCTTTGCTGATACATTTGTCTATACTCCAAACTAGATTCGGGTCAGAACAAGCAGCTACACATTGTTTTGTAGATGAATTCCAATTTGGTAAACCTACGGAACAATCAGGGATACACATTTGTGTAGTGATATCCCATTTAGCCCCCACACCGCAACAAGATTCACTCGTACAATTGCCTAAATTAACTGACCCCAATAAATTACCCGATGCTTGGTTCGCCGCCAATGCTTTTGTTATTTGGGCCGGTGTTAATAAATTCGGCGAATTTGTCGCAATTTTATCAAAATCCATATTATCCCGACCTAAAATACCATTGTAAATATACACACAATAGCAAACTGCCCCGCCAACAATCAATATAGTTAAAGTATCAGTTAAGCCAGAGGGTGCGTCAGGCACAAACTTCGTAAACATGGAAATCGCAAATAATAATAATGCAGCTATAACCACAACTTGTAGCATATAAATATATTGACCGTATCGCTTGCTATAACTTTGGTTCAATTCAATTAAACGTTCTTGGCTGACTTTGGCCATATTTATGGATGTTTGTTTCTCATCTAACCGGGTTTGTTCAGTAGCGACAATGTTTTGCACCGTCGCTTGATTAGAAAGAATGGCTTGAGTTTGATTAGATGATAACTCATGTATGTTGTTTAATTCAGCGTTGATTGTGGTTAAATCACCGGCACTAGCTGCAACATTGGGGTCAGTACCATTTACTCTATTCGTAGATAAATAATTTAAATAAATTTTTATTTGACTTAAAGTATTAGTAAAATCCATGTTATAATATTTGATATACATTATCTAAATATTATATATTTTTACAAAATAGCTCTATTTTTGCCCAATAACTAAAGCCCCGACTAAACATGTTGCAGCCGTAATAGCCCCAATCATATACATTAAATTCTGTTGGACTAAAATATCATTATTATCTTTTAATAATACATCTTGACTATTTGTATATAATGGATTCGTTTTATCATATAGTAAATTTCCATTGGAATCTACTACGTCATAACTATTATTATTATTAATAACATTTGCATAATTTGCAGCAAAAGTGCCCGAACCGACCAAACCGATTTTATTTAAGCTAGCATAATTATTACTAATATCTATATTATTTTTGTTAATTTGATTACTTTGTTTTTCTAAATAATTTATATTTGTGCCTAATTCCCCTAAAAATTTTTTATTTTTTTCAGCACTTTCACCACCCATTCCTGCATCTGAAATATATCCAGCCATACCTTCTATAGTATTATGTGATAAATTTGTAAATTTATCTTTTGGTTTACTTTCTAAACTTTTAGTTAAGTCCATAATATTAGGGTCTGAACACGGACCTTCATATTCACGTATGTTTATATCAGTATCAACTTTAGGTAATATTTTATAGTCTGCAAATAGTGAATAGTCGGTTAAACCTACAATTGATTCACTATTAATATACGGCGGTTTACTATAAACACATTCTGAATTTACTTTTTGGTCACGTATTCCTAAAGTTATTTGGTTTGAATTATTATCTGGATAAATATATGAATGTGAACCGTCAGTATTTATATTACATTCTTTAGTTTTACTATTAAACCAATAATGCGAACAAACATTATTTTTATTACATTCACTTTCGCAAGCTGAAAGCGATTCTATATTAGAAGGTGAATTGTAATTTTTACCAAATGTTGAAGGTGAATTTTCATTTTTTTTTTTTGTTGTATATGTATTACTAAATCCAATAATTGCATTTTCAGTAATAGGAATATATCGCAATGTTTTTTTGTCGTTATTTGCTATAAATGTTTTTCCTCTAAATGGGTCATGCGGAACGCCATATAAATAATGAATATTTTTAGTCTCGGAAGATGGTCCGGGTTTAGTGCAATACCGAAGAACTAAATTGTTCTCTTTATTTACTACTAGTTTAAATCGCCCATCTTGGGATATTAGGCCATTTTTACTTAAAGTATCATTTATTTCTAAATTCTTGATTTTATTTTGATTATCTTTTAACCATGCATTATTAACGACTGCATTATTCATTGTCTTTTGTATAGCCTTTGTAAAAATTCTACTCATATTAGTATTTTTAAATGAAGACCAAACTTGTTTTTTTGAATTTAATACAGACAATTCACCATTATTAGATAACTCAAATGTAAATAAACATTTATTTATTATTTTTTGCACTGAAAACTCTATTATTTGATAGCTAGATGGATATTTCTTGGCTGTGTAATATTGATTTGTAATTTCTCCTAAATCGTATTGTATTACAGGCGGTGAACGATACCACCATTTTTGTGAATTCGGTATTTGTGGTAATTTAACCCGTATTTTATTTTCGTGTTGAATAAATTCTATTTTGCTAGAATTTGTATAATTTGTTCCATTTGCCCAAACACCAGTAACTTTTGGAGTGACTAACCCAGAACAAGAGTCATTATCTAAATTTGTTAAATTTTGAGAACCGGCCATCAAATTGCCTTGCGCATTAAAAGTAATTGAATCAGTTTTCTGAGAAATTACTATATCAGTATATACCAGTTTGGGATTGGCATTAGCTGAACGTAATGCTTGATTATTTACATAATTATTATTTATCTCATATTTTGTATGATGGATATAGCCTAAATCTAAATATGCACCATTGGGTTGTTTTATACTATAAAACATTTGTATTGGTTCATATGGACTATCACCTATTTTTGCCGTTTTTAACAAATTATATTTAATGTTTTCATTTGGCTTATCTTTATTTAATCTATAAATGAGTAATTGAAAAGATTGTCCCACTGAATCTTGTCCGTATTGAATACGAATAGGATATAATTTATTGGCTTCACAATCAAATATATTTTCGCGTTTTTGATTACCATGTAGTCCGCGATTATCTACATTCAAATTATCCATATTATATGAAACGAGGGCTTCTTCACCTATCCATAATAAACTACTATCGTCACTTATAGTTGCAAATGTATATGTTCCTGAATTTTCAGGTTTAAAATAACCAAACCATTCCACTGAAAATTTGGAATTACCCGAGTAATTATTAGTTGCTGCACTTAATGATGAAAAATCGGTTATATTTGAATAAGCCTGTATATGACTATTATTAATAAAATAATTGTAATCATCGTAAAAATATCCAGGAACAATTATACAGGATAAACCATCGGTTATATTTAATGGATTTTTATTTATATGTTCTTCTTCTTGAAATTTTAAATCACTATAAAACATACCCAAGTTATAGTCGGCTTGTTTTTTCATATATTTATTTAATGGGTCAAATGGTATCATGGTTGATTCAATCGCATTTGTTGTCTCACCTTCTTTTACACAAATATATCCTAAATCATACGCTTTTATACCTTGATTTGATTCGTTAAAAAATACATATTCTATATTTTTATTATATGCATTGACTAATTCATTAATATGTGTATTGGTGAGTATAGCCATGTATATAATATTTATAATATATAACTATTATATTTTACTGTATTTGCTATTATACTTTGCTATTATACTTTGCTATTATACTTCGCTATTATACTTCGCTATTATACTTCGCTATTATACTTCGCTATTACATTTTCGTAAAAACATAATACACCATAGATGTGGCTAAAACTGTCCATAAAATACTAGCATAAACAGTTGAATCCATTTGATTTTTATACATATTTGGTAATGAACCATCCACATTATATAATTCAGCCAATTGAACATCCAATTTATTTCGCAATGCTTGCAAATTGGCGTGTTTTGATTTTAAAACGTCTGTAGATAATAGGCCATTTAATTCATTTAATTCAATATTTGATTTTAAAGATGTTTTAGATACGTCAATAATACTGTCTTTTAAAGTAGAGGCTTTCTTGGTCAAATCAGAAGAACTTGTGCTGCAATCAGCACCGGTATTATAACAATCTACATAAACATTATATGCATTTTGGTAATTAGCAAAATTACCGTTAAGTGTATTATATTTATCAATCAAATCCGTTGCATCAATTGATTTATCAGATATAGAAGGCATACGAGTTATAATATATATATATTCTTTTTACATGCGATAATAAACAAAGATTCCAATATAGATTATACCTAAACTCAAATTAACCGTAGTCAATAAATTTATATTATATGCAGCTTTGGTATCTGTATAACGGCCATCGGCCCCCGAATGTGTTAGTTGTTGTTGGTCTAATTCTTGGCTTAATAATTTATTATTACATAAAGTGGTTTTATAACAATCTAGGGTATTAACAGTGCATTGAGTAGATTTAGCTGTGCAAGTATATGATTCATCAGTTGCTTTTGACCACAAATAATCACCACTACTATATCCTAAAACTCTTGGGCCAGAATCGGTTAAATTTGGATTAGGTCCAGTATAATTGCTAACATTGAAATCCATAAAAAATAAATTAAGTTATACTATACAGGCATAAAAATGAATCAATAAAACAAATCTATACACAAATACGATAATAATTATAAGCTAAAGCAGTTGCACTTTCCCTCTCAATTTTGCATATTTGTCCCGGTCGCATACAAATAGCCAAAGATACGGGGTCAAATCGCGATACTTCGGGTAATTCTAAAGACCCATATTCCCCATGGGTTCCCGTCCCCTTTCCAGATAAATCGCTTTTTAAATGGTAAACCTTCGCCAATTCGGCGACTTCATCATCCGTTAAAATAGTCGTTTTTGGAACCAATGTATGGTTTAATATATTGAATTGTAGGCGTTGGATATTGTGTATAATAACGAAAATTCCTTCGTGGTCAAACAAGTATTTGATTTTACTGATAATCGTATCATTCGGTTCATCATCAATGATAATCATCAATGTATCTTTCTTGGACAAAATGTTTTCAATGACGAATAAATCTTCAATCACTTCGTCTAAATTTGCCGGCCGAATTTGTTTGGCGGTTTGTTTCGCCGAAAAGTAGTATTTCACATATACCTTTTGTCCATTCGTTTTGTGAATAAGCAACATGTCTAATTGGGAATTGCTAAACATGGCGTCAATTTCATTAATACTAAATCCTTCATAGTCATCCACATTATAATCTTGTTTAAATAATAAGTCTAATAAAGTTGCTCTGGATTTATATATGCTAAGAATGCGTGAGCTGGTAGTCGTCATTTTTATATAGTAGTAAATATAGTATATTGTTTGATTATACTATATTCTTTTTTCTGGAATCAATTTTATTAGATTCTTTATCACATTCTTTATCACATTCTTTATCACATTCTTTATCGCATTCTTTATCCGACTTTTGTTATTAATAAAGGTTCCTTGAAATTGATAGCACCGCCCGATTTATTATTGGAAGAATTGGATGTATTATTAGAACCAGATTTTATTATAAATGGTTCAAGTCCATTACCTCCCACATTTGGACTAATATCAGGAATAATACCACCATTATGGTTAGGATTTTGGTTAGGATTTTGGTTAGGATTTAGTTCAGGTTGACCGCCAACATTGGTTGATTTATCATCTCCCCCGGTAATTATTTTAAATTGGGGTGCAAATGTAATACCCGCTGGACTAGGACCTCCGCCCATATTAGGCCCCATATTAGGCCCCATATTAGGCCCCATATTAGGACTTCCACCCATCATAGACCGCATCATATTATTAGTTGGTATAGATTCATTTTGTATACGGTCATACACTACATCTTGGGGTAAGTAAATCTCTAAAGCAGTAACCACTTTGACTGAATCGCCGTATTCTAATCTCGAATCATTCTCAGTTTCAATTGTGATGAATTTGTCTCCTAAATTAGTGATTTTCCACAATCGGGTTGGTATAAAATCGCCTCTAAAATATACTAAATCATTCTTAGAAAAATGTGCATGAGCTAGCATGGCTAAATCAATACTATCGGCATTTTCATAAGCAGGTGAACCTTGGGCCATATGGGGCGAATCATTCGGGGGCATATAAGCAGGTGAACCTTGAACATAAATAGGTGAATTTTCCGCTATATATTGAGGCGAATTATTAGGTATCAATTTTGATTGATTTTGAGAATAATCATCGGGCCAATACTCAGGTGAACTTTCCGCTACATATTGAGGCGAAGATGCATTTACATTCATATTTTGGTCAGGTGATGCAAATACTTGTTCGGGCGATGCCGCAACGATTTCAGGTGTGTTATATACATCTCGGGCATTCGGTTTTTTCTGTAAAAGTCGCAAGGTTTCGGTAGTGATATCTTTCGGCACGGTATTTTCTTTAAACATCAATTTATCAATATTCTTGGAATACGCCATATTTTCAATTTGTTGGATATTATCATCGGTAATAATACGCATTTGTATATTCATCGTTTGCAATTCTTGTATCAACAATTTCAAAGAATATGGAATCGCCACAATACTAAAACTACGTCCGAACCGAGTAACATGTTCTAGTTGTATATTATCATCCAACGCCGTAGTCAAGCGTATAGGCCCATCCGCCATAGGACTCATAAACAAATTCTTGGCTGGATTATATATCGCAATCATACCCGTCTGGTTACACACTGCGATGAAATATTTGTCGCCACGTTCCATCATAGATTCAGTCAAAAAATTGGATATTCCATGTGAGATAACAGTATCGCGTTCCATTTCGCCAATACGTAGACCGCCATCATTTGCTCTACCGCCGACGGGTTGTTTGGTAAGAGCCGACCGGGGACCTAGAGCACGATGATTGATTTTATCTTTGACCATATGTTTCAATCGCATATAATAAGTAGGACCCATGAAGATTTCTGCCTCTAATTGTTGTCCAGTCATTCCATTATATAATACATCATTTCCACTTGAATGAAACCCGACATTGGGCAGTAATTCCCCAATAACGCCGATTTTAGACCCCCGATTTTGAAAGGCCGTGCATTCACCGAAAGCACCATACATCGCACACGCTTTACCCGTAATACATTCCACTAATTGGCCAATCGTCATACGCGATGGTAGGGCATGTGGGTTAATAATCAGGTCGGGACGCAAGCCGTCTTTGGTAAACGGCATATCACATTCGGGAATGACTAGACCGATGGTTCCCTTTTGTCCACTGCGACTAGCCATTTTATCTCCCATTGCGGGGATACGTTCTTCTCTCAATCGGACTTTCGCAATACGTTCACCGGCTTCGCCATCAGTGATAAACGTTTTATCTACTATACCCAATTGTCCTTTCTTGGGACCTTTTGAATTATCAATGCGACTAGACCCCGAACTCGACCCCGCCGTCATACCTATTAAAATTGTTTTATCATTTACAGCCGTGCCTTCCCGAATTAATCCATATTTATCCAAATGGCTATAATCATACCCGGGTTTAGTGCCTACCACATTCTCTTCGCTTTCAATATTAGTCAATCGTTTATCCACATCAACGTCGCCATTTGTGCTGCTTTCTTCATGTGCTTCATATGTGCTATAATAAGTTGTGCGGAATAGTCCACGATGCAATGCCCCCTCATTTACTAATATCGCATCTTCCACATTGTATCCGGTATAACACATGATAGCAACAATCGCATTTTCACCATAGGGATTCTCTTCATGATTAATGTATTGCAAAAATCGGGATTTTACCAAGGGGACTTGGCCGCGATTCAATACCACGGCCGTCTTGTCCATTCGCATTTGGAAATTAGTATGATACATGGAAACGGCTTGTTTGCTTTGGCCACATGAAAATGAATCACGTGTAGGTGGATTATTTTCGGGAAAAATGATTTGATTAGACATCATTCCCAAGATAAGGGATTCATGGATTTCGGCATGTGTATGACGTGATTTGGGCTTATTTTTAGTATTATCAATATCAATTGTATTATTTATTTCGTATTCTTGGGAATTTATTGCGATTAATGCATTCTCGCTCTCACTTCCATCAATATAATCTATAATCGCCTTTTTCGCCAAGAAACGGTCTAATCTGGCGGGATTAGATTCGGCTTCTATACCGGCATATAATTCATGTAATTCATATAATTGTCCATCCACCGGTTCAATCTTCTTTTTATTAAATCCGCTGATTAACTCGGCCCACGAAAACTCGCCATTCGCTAAAGAAGATAACACATCCTTTTTATTATAGGAAATTTGGTCAGTCAATTCATCGCGATAAAAGATAGGCCGACAAAGTCGGCCTGCATCCGTATAAATAAAAACAGTATTTGTCCGGATTTCAAATGTAATACTCGTATAAATCGGGATAAGTGCATTGCGGCGAAACAATTTCATCTTCGCAACAGATTCAATAGGGTCATCAATTGCCCCCGCCCAAAATCCATTTACCATAATCTTGGTCATATTCGCCAAGATGGGCGGTGTGCATTCCTCCACCAATTTCATATTGATTTTCTCACGCAACCATTCAATTATCGGTTCGCGACTATATCCGCGAGTTACATAGGTAGATATAGATAAACTCTTGTGCAAGCCGATATTGCCGCCATCGGGTGTATCTATCGGGTCAATAATACCCCACTGTGAACTGTGTAATACGCGTGGACCGACTAGTTTCACACTCGCATCCATAGGCAAATTCGTTTTACGCAAATGACTTAAAGCCGAATTGAATGATAGACGGTTCATATCTTGGATAATGCCGATACGTTTAGTATGAGTATATGCACCCCAATTGCCTTTGAATGCCCGTTTAAATCCCGATTCAACGGTTCGTTCCCGAAAAACTTCGCGATAGTTTTGATGTATTAGTCCGAACAAATTGGCTTCATACATGCTTTGATTATAATACAATCGTTCTTCAAATGCTAAATGTATGGATTTTTGTTGCATGGAATAATATTCGCGGAATAAATCGTTGATGAGGGAGCCGACGAGTTCCAGACGTTTATATTTGAAGTTATCGCGGTCAGTGGACCGTTCAATGCCGGTGCTGACTGATAACAGACGAAATACGATATATCCTAAATAATATGCTTTTTGGACATAATTGATTTCGCCGATATGAGGTAGAAAATAGTCAGTCAATATTTCTAGTGCATGGCCGACGGTTTTGCCTTTAGTCAACGTGGCTATATATTTGAGTGCGGTTTGTTGGGTCAAAATACCGCCGGCATCGTGGACTGATGGTATAAATATATCAATCATAGATTCGTATTTAACCAAGTCGAGAAGACACATAGTTATGATTTCTTTATCCGATATGAATCCCAAGGCACGAAATACGATGAAAAGGGGGACGGGTTTTCGCACATTGGGAATATTAACTACAATATTGCGATTTGTGAATTTTCCGGTAGGTGCGACGATTTTCACCGAAAATGTGCGGATTGGTTTAGACACATTTTCGCTGACTGACCGGATTTCGGCAGAATGGGTATATTTATCATCGCCGTCTATTTTGTGAATATAGAGCATATTATTCGCGAACATTTCTTGGGGAATGATGGTTTTTTCTTTACCATCTATAATAAAATATCCGCCGATGTCGTTTTTACATTCACCCGCATTATATCGCATTTCTCGGGGTAGACCAGTTAATATACAAAAATCGGATTGAACCATTATAGGAAATTTCCCAAGATAGACCTTTTCCAGAGTAATTTCGCGACGTTGAGTATTTTGATTTATCATGGATTTTTCGGTGGCTTCGCGTAACATGGCGGCCATTGCCGGCGTCATTTGCATATCGGGATTTTTTTCACGTCGGTTCTTATGGCCTTTAGGACCGCCACCTTCTTGTATTTCTTCTCCGCCTTCTCCGCCTTCTCCTCCTTTTTTCACTTTAAAATTTAGCAAAGGCGTATTTAGAGAATTAGGGTCAAATGCATCAACTAGTTCTAATTCACCGCCGGCGGTTTTCAATTCTTCTACCATTTCTGCACCGATTATAGACGGAACTTCGCCTGGTTCCAAGATATCAATAAATTCAACTTCAATATCATAATGTATAGTCATACCATACGTCATATTTCGCAATCGGGCTTCATTGGGAAACATATAATGAGTATTTCCTTCATCATAGATAATAGGTTTGCCGAAATATATTTTTGAACCGTCTTTGCCCCCGAAATACATATTACATTGGGACCGATGGTCATTTATTGCGGGGTCAAATCGCGATGCTATACGAATCGGGTTTTTATCTTTAAATATTTGATATATTCCATTTTTGAAGAAATCATTGTAAGATTCGGTATGATGTCTTACTAAAGATTGGGGATTATCAGCAAAATGTGAATCTATAATTTTCCATATAAGCGAATTATCCATAATACTATATATCTATGTACATTTAAATTCGCACAAAAATACGAATAAAATATTTCAAAGTTTAGGTTTTTCATCTAATAAATTAGTCATATATTATTTAGCATAAAACTGTTTTTTAATCTTGGGCTATATTATATAATAATTACACAATGTCTTCTATAATGGAAACTCTTTACGGTCCTCTCAGCCGAGAATATTGCATTTATTTCTATTATTTATCCATCATTGGATTTGTTTTATTCGCATTCGTCATCCTTTCCGCTCTCTTTATCGGCATATCTACCAAACGTGGACCGTCATATTACTACAAAATGTTGATGATATCTTTGGTTTATGGAATATTCTATTTCCAGAATCGTCTATTATATTCCATGTGTATCAATAGCCTATAATGCGTTGATTTATCCGCCTAAAAATACAAAATATAGTATAACTATGGATATTTTGTATTATAGCAACCATTGCAAACATTCGCAAAAAGTATTACAATTTTTAGTTAAAGGAAATATGTCGGATAAATTGAACTTTATATGCATTGATAAACGAGTGCGAGATGCACAGAATAATCAAATGTATATCGTTTTGGAAAATGGAAAACGGGTTACTATGCCGCCGAATGTGCACAGTGTTCCAGCACTATTACAAGTAAAAAATAACTACAACGTGGTATTAGGTGATGATATTATCAAATATTATCAACCAACTGTTTCTGACCAGGTCCATCCAACAACTAAACAAAACGGCGAACCTATGGGGGTTCCTTTAGTATTATCTAATAATGGAATGAATATTACATCGGAAAAATTTACACCTTATGATATGAGTTCAGATGAGTTGAGTGCAAAAGGTCGCGGTGGTGCGAGACAAATGTATAATTATGTGCCTGCGACGCATGATACTGTATTTATTCCTACACCACCCGATTCATACCGCCCCGATAAAGTCGCATCCAATATTACGGTAGATGTGATTGAGCAGCACCGAAATAATGATATTCCAAAACAAGCTGCTCAAACGAATCAGTTTATCTGATTTATTCAACGGGTTATATTAGTTATAAAAAACAAATATAAATATTTACGATTATGTATATTTAGTTTCTACACATTTTTTGTAAAATATGGCCACAGATAAAACTACAATTATGCGAGCATTTAATATACATTTTTTTGAATTTATAGATGATATTATATCCATTATTCCAGATAATTTTGAAATACAAAATGCGAGGACATCATTTGATATGATAAAACGGGCGAATCCCACAGCTATATTAAAGGTATGGTTTTCGTATATTTATACGCCATATGCCGCCGTCATAGAATCCGGAGATATTAAATTCATATATGAAAAAAGCTATGAAAATGACTTGGCGAATTTAGCTAATGCAAATGAAATCATGAAAATTATAGATACTTTACGTGAACCGATTCGCAATATGAGCGAATTAAATCAACAAAGCACCATGAAATATATGCAGAATTTGAGCAAATTATCGGCCATGTATCCACAATAAGCCATGTATCCACAATAAGCCATGAATCCAATTTATTATATGACGGTTATGCAGTCATATAATACTAACCTCCAAATCTAACATGAATTCGGATAATTCAGGGCAAACAGCATTTTCCCCGGACTTAAGCCATTCAAATAATTCAATACTACAAATTTAGTGATAATGATTTTTGTATCGCTAGATAATGACGGTAAATAAACCGAATGATGCAACTTATAAATATGCGACATATATTGACCCGAAATGATTTGTTCAGTTTTCATCACATAATATTCTATATACGATTGATGCACATTTTTCACAAAACTCATATATTGTTCATAGAAGCCATAAAATAATTTCTTATATCTAGGGAAATATCCAACGAATTCTTCGACTTTGTCCATATGTCGTAAACACAAATAATGATATAATAAATTCGGGTTATTTCCTCGCAACGTATGCACATTGATATAAGTGGGATTCTTCAAACTGCATCTATGACCCGTTTCCAAATTAGTAATCATAATGCCGACCTGACTATGGTCATTTTGTATAGAAGTATGACGTCCCAATAATGTTGCATATGTAGTAGCCGGTGAAACACTATATTGTAATGGAAAATTAATAATACCGCCAATATAATGGAAACACGACCAATTGCGAAATATAGGCAATGGAATCGCAGTCGCATGTTTATCACTAATATCATAAATGGCCACCAAATATAATTCGGGATGTTCAATGTTTAATACAATATGATTTTCGGGATGTTGTAAAATAAATGTATATGAATAATTTTTAGATAATCCCGATAAAATAGCGACATCATTTAATTCGTCTTCTCGGGCGGCCCTTAATGCATCCATAAACATTAAACGAAATGTTGGTTGTGTTTTTTCCGCATTATTATATTCCGTTCTAAAATAAAAATATTCGCCACTAACCGCCGATTTAGTAGCAATTTCCCAAGACTGTATTCGCGGGTCGTAAAATAATGTGACCATTGTGCCTTCAATAATCTCAGTGATTAACATATTTTGGGTTATTATCGGATTTAATTCGGTGAAATTTTCATATGTGATTGACTTTGGCGGCGTAAATGCTAATAAAGACGATGTAGGTTCATTCGTCATAATAACTGACCGAAATTTGCGATGAGTTATATCACCATCTGGTAACAACTGTGAATCTTGATTTATAATAGAATACATCGCCTTGTTTGTTTGATAATGATGCCGAATAATATTAGGATTATCTCCAAAATCGGCGGAGTTGAATGTATAGGATACATAAGGTTTTGATTCGGTATCCATAATGAAAAAATAATATGATGGGGGAATTTGTCTACACTATAATCCAATAATATCTTTATCTTATTTATGCAATATATTTATGCAAATTCGGTAGATGCATATAGAATTTATTTATAATTGTATATTAGGTGCTAATAAATGGATTCTAATAAAAATGAAAAATACGAGATTACATTAGAATATGGCGATATTATTGAAATAAAGGCCCCAAGAAATTCCGATATTCACGAACATACGTTTTATATCACATATATATCGGAATCGGTAATAAAATTAATTAATGTGACTTCTTTACTATCATACGAATTAAATATAACGGATGAAGGTGATATTACCGACGAATCCATAGAATTAATTGAATTATTAAGTCGGGGTGATGAAAAAGGTTATGCGAGACAAAACGGACTTTTACCTAAGCAATGGATTGATGTGCATTTTGGCGGCGATTTTCCAACAATTATTACCGGCGAGATTACTAATTTAGAGGAAGACATGATAGAATTGACTATTTATCCTAGTTTAGATGTTATTTATATTGATTTTGAGTATAAGGGATTACCTGCCGATGTTCCCATTCGCGAAATTGTTATACGCAAAAAACCTGAGCAACTTGGACCGATAACATCGTTGGTAAGATTGGAACAGGGCAACAAAGAAGGTGAAGAAGAACAAAGCTTAGACCAAAGCCAAAGTAATAAAGAGGAAAAAGAAGAGGAAAAATTAGAACCGGTTCCCGATATTCGTGCTGCCCTACACAGTATTTATATTGATGCAGATGATATCATATTCGGGGATGAAGAGGAAGAAATTGAACAAGTAGTGGAAATCGCCGAGCGTGAAAAACGATATACTATTGAGACCCAAGTCAGTAATATGTTAGACGAATTGTTGTCTACTATACCCAATAGTAAACGCACCAAATCCGTATTAGATAATATACATCGTCTCATTACACGATTCAAGGAATTACGACAACAATATTCGTTATTTGATGACTCGGGGTCTATTCGCAATATGAAAATCATCGGTCCGGACCATAAGCCATTAATAGAACGCATATGCCGCATGGATACGCGATTAAAATGGATATTACCCGTAGTCACAAATAAACGCAAGATATATCATCCCGCTAATGATGGATTTTCATTAGAACCCAAAGATATGATATCGCTTGATTATGAATCGGATTTATACCAAGAAAGTATCGTTCAAAATAATTATTATATAAATCATGCGGAACAGGGTGAAGTAGTCAAATACAAGAACATGTTGAAACGTATTGACCCATATATGACGCCATTTGAATCCGACAATTTGGATACTAATTTGGCGAATGGCTTGGTGGTTCAAACCAATTTAGATTCATTAGTTTATAATTTAGAGAATTTTGAAAGTTCCGTGATTAAACACGCGGAATTATCCAAGCAAAAATACGTAATACAGCGATATAATTTGGGTAATACGACATTAGAACCGCAAATGTCTAATACGGGAAGACGCATTTATGTCCGCAAAAATAATACCCCAAATGATACGATGAACTTGAAATCCCTGATTACACTCCCGCAATCCGTTGTGCGATATTCCAAGGTTGAGTTACCAAGCACGAATATTATGGAACGAGCATCGCTCAGTAGTCATGCATTATTGCTATTTCGTCTATTGAATTCTCGGTCAAAATTGAGTGGTCCAGACCAATATATCGTTGACCAATTCGACACGGAAATTGATTATGAAAAATTAGAAGAAAATAGCAAACAACATTTTTTATCTAATATCAAAGAATATGTTTTGGATGATACATTGGATGGCGAAGACGACAAATTAGAGAAAATGTTGAAAGTTATTATACCCAAATCGCGGAATTTAATTCGGTTAATACGGCCGTATATCCAAGATAAGATGACTATGGTGAAAATTATACGCGAATTAGAGCCATTTATGGTATATAGCGAAGACATCATATATCAACAATACATGGAACTCCGATTTTTCATCAAAGAACGTATCCAAGAATATAAGAAACGGATTGTTACGCGGTCTGGCGAATTTGCCGCTATTCGCAATGCGAAATATCCCGAGAATTTGATTAGTTCTAATACAAATAAAACCGTCAATATAGGTAAAACTGATAAACATTTTTTCATGGCGACTGGACTTGAACGCATAATGATGAATAATAAAGCATTATCTGCATCGTTTTACGAATCATATCAAATACTGAATGTTCCACCGTCGGAAATGTTTTATTCTATTTTAAGTAAAGATAATGGACAATTATTATTCAAATTAATCGCGAATTTGAACTTGAATCTGACTATACCAGATAGCGAATTCATGAAAATAATGAACAAACCTACGGCAGCAGTGGATATGGGCGAACTGGAAAAAATCAAACCGACTGACTGTGTTCGCCGATATATAGCGAAACGATATACCAAACTCCAAGATTTGCAGAAAGATAACCATGTGGAAATCATTTATGATACGGAATTTGATGATACGCCATATAATATATTAAAACTATACAAGGAGGACCAAAAGAAAATCTTGGCGGAAGACTTTGTGGAATTCTTGGCCGAGAATTTAATTCAAAAACATGATTTCCCAAGATTTAATGAATTGGCTAGAGAAACCGCCGCCACATTAATCGCAGGGAAAAAACCGGTAAAAGATGGCGAATATGCTATATTGGAATTGCGACCACAATTGCCCGCCAGTATTGATGAATCGTCGCTATCTCCGAAAGAAAAGGCCGAAATTGAAATGGAAGGCAATTCGCGAAAAATCACGCATTATTATAAACGCATCAAGAATACGTGGGTCAAAGACAATGTAATTGACGAATATGCATTTATTGATAATAATGCACTATTTTGCAATATGAGCAAAATCTGCTTCAAAAATATAAATACGACCGCATGCGAAGATATAGAACAAGATTCGGAACTCCGTATTAAACAAATCGCCAAGAAAAAGTTATTAGCAGAAGCCGATACCCGTTATACTAAAACTATCAAAGAAATGGAAGCAGCTAATGAACACGACATTGAATATTATATGAAAATGTTATTGAAATCTCGTATGTTAAGAGAAATCCAACTATATAAATCTAATAATTATGCGTTTGAATTGGGACGCTTGGCTACCGCCACTGAAGATTTGATACAATCGCCTTATTTTAAACTCCGCGATTTCATACTTTCCCAAGATGATTTTATTAAACGCCAGTTTGACCTTTGCCGATTTGCCGCGAATTATTGCCGCGAACCCATGGTCGCCGAATTGAACGATGATACACATTGGTTATATTGTATAGAGACCAATACCAAATTATTACCTATATCGGTTTTACAATTAGCCCAAGCTTATACGAATAATACGAATTATCAACAAAAACAAGACGAATTATGCCGCAAACAGGGCGTATTAAGCGATGATGGCGATTCAATCGTAGATAAATATAGCGGATATATTATAAAAAAAATGGACTTATCTTCAGATGAAGGATATGACGAATCGGGGTTCAAAATAACAAGCCACGAAATCTTGGAAAAGGACCTGAAAACGACGATAGAAGAAGCTCTCCGTAATCGTGATAAAGTATTTGAAAATGAAACCTCACAAACTGTGTATAATATATACAATGCATTATGCACCAATCTTGGTATACCATCAGATGGATTAGAAGAATTCGTGTTGAGAATTACGATTGAATTAATAGAAACGCAGATAAAATGCGAATTAACATACAATGTATTTGCGGATAAAATGGAGAAACAAAAAGGCAAGCGTCCGGTTCCATACCAAATATACCGCAATCAGACGATTATTATGATTGTCGGTGCCGTGATGCTCATTGGCTTGCAAACCGCAACACCGGCATTCAAACCGACATTGACTGCACCGGGATGTATTCGTTCATTCAGTGGATTTCCTTTAGATGGCGGCGAAGAAGATACGACGGGTCTAGTCTATATAGCATGTGTGATTAATAAAACGAAAAGTTCTACTGAACCGTGGAATTCTATACAAAAGGTGCCCATCGCCATTATCAATAAAGGGATTCGCGATATCTTGGCGACCATGTTGGTTCCCCGGGCCGATATCAACGATTTGTATATTAAAAAACGCGAATATGTGCTATTACATCCCGACGAAGTTATTCCCGAAGAGCATAGTATTAGTAAATGGCGTCAGTTTTTACCGCCCGTTGTCGCTTTCACCGTAGTGAAAACGTTGCATCCTGTGTCGGCGGATTATAAGGATGAATTATTGGATTTAATGCGTCGCGGACATCGCGACCAGCGTGAACATTTGAATGTATTCAAGACCAAGATTTTACAATATAGTTATGGTATATTTGAATTAATTAATGGTATAGTGGCGAAAAAAGACACACTTTTAAAGACGGCTTCCAATGTCCCGTTTTTGCAGAATGCATGTTGTAATGAGAATAATACGCAAAAAACGTTGGATTATTTCACTGATGAAGACCCGACGATTGACCAATATAGCAAAATAATCGCGAATCTTGGTCAAGTTGTAGCAAATGCCGACGAATTGTCTCGTGCCGCGGTATTATATCATCCGGAAAATACGGAAATACGCCGACCACCTATGCCCGCCGAACATTTTGATATGAATATATACGCCGCGTTTATTTACTATTGCCGATTTGACCGAGACATTCCTGTTCCCGAAGAATTTAAACCAATATGCGGAGAACGGCCAGCGGGATATATGCCGCATTGGTCATTGGAAGAAAAGGTGGATTTTTTGAAAAAGAATGGGAAGCGGTTCACCTTGGACCAATTAAACCAATTAATGAATATAGTGAATTCCAATAATATAGTCAATGTTCAATCTACTTCCCCGTTTTCCAAGACGAAAGCGTTAAAAGAAATCTTGGAGTTTTTAGACGAAAAAGATTCGCTGGTTATCCATCAACGTTTGCGAACTAATTTATTGAATATCTTGGAAGAATTTAATCCCAAAGTGTTGCGTATGGAAGATACCGAGGCGACAACGAAACTCAAGAATGATTTAGGGTCTTCTATACATTTAATGTATGATTCTATTGTCGATTTTTTGAATCGGTTTGGTAATTTATCTAAACGTGATTTGGAGCATCTGGAAATATTTATGGAAAATATATGCACTTGGACTGTGGACCAGCCCAAGAATGAACCGAAGAATGATTCCGGATTGTATAGTATTGTCCAATTTATGAAAAATTCGGTCGCATCCATGACGAAAGTTTTCCCCGAAATGATATTAAATAATGTGGAAATTGATACGGTGCATAAACATTGGGGATTTTCGGATTTTCATAAAGACGATATTTCCCGTATTATTCGTAAATATTATACACCTCTTAATAAATTCAAACAAGATGGTATTATTGCGACATTATTGCGAGAAATGCAAATAAAATTAATAGATTTGAATATTTTGCTTCAATATATACCCATTTATACGCCGATTCACAAAGAAGAACACACTTTTTATTTGATGTTTGATAAACCGACGATTTATTTGCTCATGAAATACTTGTGGTTATCGGTTATATATGAATATATTGCGATTACGGATGATGTCGAGTTATTGCATACGGATATACAAGTAAAGAAAATGGACCGTCGCAAAAAACATCGCGACTTGGGCGACACTATGCAAACTATTAATGAAGTTGATGACGAAGATGAAGCCGAAGAACGAATAGATGCCCAAGAAATACAAATCACTATGGGAAATACCGAAGATTTGAAACGCCGAACCGCGCAATTATTAATCACATTCTTAACTATTGACCAAGAAAACAAAGCATTTGTGGATTTGACGTATAAAGATATAATGGCGAAAATGCATCGGTCCAAGAGCGAAGAAAAGAAAATGATTACCGACTTTTTCAAAAATATGGATTCGGAAGAACGCAAAATCAAAAACTTGGAAAAGACGTTTAAATTGGGACGATGGGGCGAGCAAGTCGGCCTAGTCAAATACGATAAAAGTGCTTATGATACAGAACGCAATAATATAATTAATAAATTAAATAATGTCGCCAATTTAGACGATACGGGGGATGTGCCTGAACGTGATATATATGAACTGGAAGCGGATAATGCCGCCGAAGTGGACCAAGAATATGACTTGGAAGCGAATGATATCGCACATTTGGGTGATGATTATATGGATGGTAATTATTATGGCGATGAAAACGATGGCGATTTTGAGCGAGAATGAGCTCGTTTTTATTCTCATCAATGTATAGCAAAAACATGTATTCATTGAAACAAATCATTCGTATCAATAAATTATCGGTATCTATTCTCCTATTTTTGATTATTATTACCATTATTCATATAGTAAAACCCAATTTCATATATACGGATGAAGGTGGATTCCGCGAATTCGGGGTAGGATACCGCAATAAAACGGTAATACCGATTTGGATAATATCTATTCTTTTAGCTATTTTGATTTATACATTTGTTTTGTATTATTTGGCTTATATGTGAATTTGTGCTATATATTTTATGACGTGTTATGGTCATAAAATATGAATTACATATGAGTAAGTGGTATTCTGCCGTATGTATTTGGTAAAGCTTTTATCATAGAAAATGTGGATACTAGACTAGCAAAATATATCCATACAAAATGACCCATCATATGTTTACCTAATACCATATTATATATACGACGTAAACGGTGATTATTTTTTATATATTTAGGGTCAGATGAATTGGTTTTCTCTTCGTCGGCGTCTGAAAACTTCATAGAAAAATTGAACGTTTGTACGGCAGTGGGGTCGGCCGGTCTGCACCAATTATATATGACGTTATTCATATTAAATATATTCATGGATGTTAATAAAAAATCGCAATTATCTGTTGTAGTTTTGTTTTTATCAAGATATATTTGCAGATTATTTTGAATATTTGAAGAATCTCCCATCAAAGGGTTAATTAAACATAAAACCCCATAGCCAATCGTATTTTCAAATATTTCTACTAAATATGGAAAAGCTTCAATTAGTATAAATGTAACAAATACTGTGCTAAAAAAACACGCCGAAATGATACCATATACTTGTTTGCTATAAGAAATATCGCCGCCTAATATGAATCCATATATAACATAAAGTTGAATAATTGTAATTAATAATAATACTGCTATAAATAAATAAAATTTATTAAGTCGTAGCTTACCCATAAGTTCTACAAATATATTCGTATTTGATTTTGCAAAATCGGGAGTTGATGTATTTATAAAGAATGGTAATAACGCAGTTATATTTTCAAGTGTAATCACTGAATCTGATGAGTAAAATAATGCTACATAAGGAATAATTAATGTTATAAATAAAATCAATGAAATTAAAAGTATAGGCGAGTTTACTGATTGATTTGGTTTATTGGGATTTGGTTTATTGGGATTTGGTTTATTGGGATTTGGTTTATTGGGATTTGGTTTATTGGGATTACTCGACATTAGGTATAATATAGCGATACATAATTGGACATAAATATATTCGCATAATGTGTAAATACAATTGAATTTGAATGCCTAAATCGGTTAAAAGACGAAATGATACATATTATTCAAATGCGATATGGAGTAAATTGGGCGATTTGCATAGTTACTCAGATGGACGAAATATGCGATTTGTGAAAGCATAAATTATCGGCTAAAGGTGTATATGAAATGAATGAACCAATTGCGATACCACGATTAATAGAACATAATGTGAAAAATTATTTGCAAACCATGTTACAAACGAGTCATACTACTCGCACGAATACATATTATTATATATTGAATTTTAGCATCTTATTTTTTTTTATCGCTATTTTCGGTTCGGCACTATATTATTGTTATTATAGTAAAAAATCACCATATGAATTAGACCAAAAGATGATGAGAGACCAAGAATATATAATGTCTAAAATACGATTTTACCAAACACAACAAAAACAAGTTATACAAACAAATACTACTGGAATTACCAGTTTGCCTATGATGAATCCGGGAATCAATGCTACGACTAATTTACACTAATATGAGTCATATCCACCATTTTGATTACTCCCATAACCATAATCTGGGTCTTCTTTTATCTCGCGACCAAAACGATATTCTGGTGCATATCGTTTCGCTTCATTTTCTTCTTCGGCCATCATTTCTTCTTCCCATTTAGCATATTTTTCTTTTAGTATCTGCTCCGTATCGCCAAAACGGACTTTATCACCTACCGTGTTTATAATCACATCCTTCAAATAAGTATTTGAAGTTGAATTCAAATCGTCCGGATATCGCTCTTCTCCATGCATAAATCCGCCGCCGCCGCTTTTTAGAAGTCCAGTATATTCTTCTTTTATTTTTTCGTTCTCTTTTGACCATTTTTCAGAACACATTACGCAATACCCAATACGCACACCATTATAACTGGCTTGTTCTGCACAAGCCAGACAAATCGGTTCATTCAACTCGGCTAAAATCCACTCAAACGGAAACTGAATTGTATAATATTTTCCATCAACCTCACAATAATTTTCGTAATACATAACCTGAACTGTTCTCGACATGGTTGATAATAATAATATAGTTAGTTGGTTAAATACTATCTATAATTTTTCATAATAGTATTTCAATTTTATGAAAAATGATGTAAAAAAACAAAATGATATATTAGATTATCAATGAATATCCAAGAAGAACGCGAATATATTTTAACTGAAAATAATACGGCACAACAACGATTTAATGATATTGTCGGTTCTTTATCCGCCTCATCAACCGGCGAAATTAACATTGACGAGCCATTGAGCGGTGAATTGGATTTGTCTGTATTAGATTCTTTGGGATTCAAAAAAATAAAACGAATTCATTTAGGTGAGGGAAAACTAACCGACATTACTCATATTCCCAAGATTGTGACGCATTTCACATGTGCACACAATCTATTAGTAGCTTTGAACTATTTACCTGAATCATTAGTTGAACTGAATTGTTCTCATAATTCCATTATAGAGTTAGCATTCCAAGATTTGTCTCGTTTAGAACGATTGAATTGTTCGCATAATAAATTGAGTGAATTGACCAAGATTCCTGAATCTATAGTGGATTTTGATTGCGATAATAATGAAATTACCCGACTCAATTTAGCCAATTTAATTGCGTTAAAAGTGCTTCATTGTGCGAATAATAAATTGATGGTATTAGAAAATGTACCTGCCGAATTGCGTGAACTTCGTATGGAAAATAACCCAATGGCGGAAATATATCATAATGCGACTAATACAGGTCAACATTCTAGTCAGGGTAAAGAGATTGAAGTCAAAATGGATTTTATAGAGGGATTAAACGAGTATTTCCGATTAAAATGTAAATATGAAGTCAAAGAAAAGGCGATGAAAACGACGGCATTTAAAAATGCACCGAATCGCAAAATCGGGAAATTGAAAGCGTCGTCAGTCAAAGCACCATGCGTGAATTGCAAGCGTGCAGTAGGCACAGTATTCGCCAAGAAAGATAACAAATATATTGCTTTATGTGGCGACAAATCGGCACCATGCAACCTGAATATACAGATTTTCAATGGATATGTGGATAATCAGTATTATTCTTTAATCACATTGAAAGAGTTTTTAGATGGGTCTAAGGAAGATATTATTATACAGAAATTGGATACGCTATTTAACTATGTATCCAAACAGAAAGTCGCCGACCATTTATTCAAACAACAATTAGAGAAATATACGGAAAATAGTGAGTTGTATAAATTATCTTTAGACAATTATAATCAAATACATAATAATATGCATCGTCGCGAATTGATTGTGCGTAAAAACGAAGAGATATATGAAGTTATGGGGGATATACGCACCATATTGGCGGAATATGCAAAGACGAGTGATGCTGAAATATTGAAGACGGCGGTTCAAATGCAAATAGATGATTTGATACCTAAAATTGAACATTTACGACGATTGAAATATGAAGTCATGGAAATGTATACACCGCCGATTGACGAATCTGCCGCGATTGAACATTTAATTCAACGTGAAACTATTTTAGCAAAAGGAATGGATTATACATATTCCGAACCGGGACATATTATCAAATTTTCACGAAAATAATATGTTTGTTTATTATATATAAATAATGAATAAATTTTTTAGAAAACCCGTAGGCGTTAAACCCCGATTTACTCCAAGTACAGCCAACTCAAATGTATTTAGAGGATTAAAACAAACTCCAGATCAATTACCAGATCAATTACCAAAAAATTTAATAGACGAAACAATATCATCTATTCAAGCAATTATGGATATGTTAAGTTTTAAAATTCAATTAGAATTTAATATACAAATATTGTCTGTTAAACATATTGAATTGTATATAAAAATATGTTTACAAACAATTATGTTTGGTATACTGGGGTTGTCTGATTATGAGAAAGAAAATTGCCGAATGTTATTGAATATGGCGCGAGTGCCTGAGAGTTTAAAAATTTTAGAAAAAATGGGGTTATTAGGGAAGCTTAGTCCAGGCCATGAAAAAACAGTTAATGAATTTTATGAAATGTTAAAAACACCGTGTGATAAAAAGAGGAGTGGTGCAAAATTTAATTCAAAAACCGGTGGTGCAAAATGCACTGAGGATTGTTCTTCTAATAATGAATGTAATGAAGATGATTGCAATATATGTGATAATAACAAATGCGTTAAACGTGATGATGATGATGATGATAGCAGTGATGATAATAGTGGAAAGGTTGTTTTACAAGGCATCTTTCAGCAACAACAATCACTGAATAATAATAATAATGCTTTACAACGCATGCCTTTACAAGACCACCATGCGGCTATGTTTGGACAGTTAGTTAGTCTGGTGGGAAATGAGCAGCGTACCCGTGATAATGATAAAACGAATCTTGTTACGATAATCAATGGGATTACCGCTGGAATAAGCAACACTATAGAAGGTTTAGAAGAAACCTTGAAAGCACACAAGACCAGAATACAACAGCATCTTGAAAAAAGAAGAAAAGAAATGGAAGAGCAAGTAGATACTATAATGCTTAAACAACAAAAACAATTACAAACAGAAAAAAATATAGAACTTGGTATAGGCATTACTGGCGCTGTATTTTCCGGGTCAATATGTTTTACGTTTATATCAATGGCTGAACAGATAATATTAATGTTAGTAACCGGAGGAAAATCATTTGTTTTTTGGTGTTTGTTTAATTTTTTATTTATAGGGGGTACTTTTCTCAACACATGTGGGTCTTATTTTAGATTACCCACAATCACATTTGCTGCACCTGTTGTAGGTGATTGTTTAAGTAATGGCCCATTTGGTAATATATGGGCAGAAGATAAGATTGTAAATAATAACGAATGGCATAAATGGACACAAAAAGGCTTTTTCTACGGTGTTACCACTGGAATGAGTAAAGCATGTCCTGCAAGTTATGAAACTTGTACTAATATTGCAGGTAGTACGGTAAGGGAAATTAGTTGCATGGCCGTTGATCCAGTTAACTTTGGGGCGCACGGCGTAAGGCTTACAGCTATAGTTGTTGTTGCTGGAGTTGTTTTAGGTGGATTAGTAACTCATATTGTTACTAGAATGGCTTTAGGTTCTAATAGGTTGCCGCCTAAAAACATTGGTGAAATGACGATTTTCGCAATACCAGTGGTTGGACCATTGACTCTAAGTTTTAAGCCAAGCAAAGAAAGAGAACTATTAGAACGTGCTATACAAGAACAACAAATTAAAATAGGCAGAGTGTTAGTAAATAAGCAAGATTATTTTGCTCGACATCAAAAGGAATATATGAACAGTCCAGAATATATAGCATTAAAAGATGAAGAAACCCGTTTAATGGACACTATAAAAAAACATCAAGCCCAACTATTAAAGGTTACAAGTAAAGCATCTGATAATATTTTAGAATTAATTGATAAATCTTCCCAAGTCGGTACAAATATGCTGAGTCTATTAGCAGAAACATCAGTAACCCTAGCAGAAACATCAGTAACCCTAGCCATAGGGTCTTGCGTTGCTGCAAGCAATCTTCCATTGATTCTAGATGATCCTACATACGTATCAGCTGGTGTTCTTTCAGCCAGGACAGGAATGTGGAATAGAGCTGGTGGTCGTTCAGACGCGTTAAGAATGCTGCTTCAACCGAGTGCATTAACTGAGGTTAGTTTAGACACGAAAAAGAAAGAAAAGAAACCTAAAAATGGAGCAAGTTCCTCCTCAGGAGGTAAAAAATCTAAAAGAAAATCAATAAAAAATAAACGAAAATCAATAAAAAATAAACGAATAAATTAACCTTCATAATACCAGCGATTTCGCAAGGAATTGCAATAGTATTACTTGTTTATGTGAGAGACCGTGTATGGTCTCTCACATAAATGAAGGCATGCCTAAAACTACCAAAAACAACACATGTGTAAATTGTTGCGTAAAGAGCGACAATCCACTTGTTAGCCCCCCCCCAAATGGGGGCTATTAGTCCTTTCTGGTAGCTTAACGGTTAAACCGTTGAATATTCATTGGTCTATATCAACAACCCATTTACACATATTTACTATAATAAAGTATATATGTGAAATATTTCAGTATTATTTCATGACGGGCAACTATTATAATTGCTTATACCATCCCAAACTATACCATTGTCTTGTGCCCATTTTTTTTGAGCACATACTGTGCTCGCGCCTTTTGCTGCCCAGGCAGAATGTTTGGGGTCTAATTTTTCGTTTACAACATAAGCCGATAATGAAGTGGAAATAGAAGAAGGTGTAGAACCTGATGTAGAACCCATATTTGAATATCCGGCTTCACCATTAATTGGTATACTGCAATTACCACTACCATCGACTGCCCATTTATCCGGACACGTATTAGCCACTGGCGGCCACACTTGCCCTTTATTCTGCGACTGCATCATAATACCAATAAATGTTAAAATGAGTATTAAAATAACGGTGGCTACACCCAATACAATCAAATAAAATGCTTCCATTATTTTTTATATTATATCATTATATAAAAAGTATATGCAGTATTCTTCTTCATATTCGGCTAAACCTAAATCTATCCTTAATTTAGAAAAATATAATGGTCGTGTGAATATTTTGGAACCTGAGAATCCCGATATACAATTCCAAATGTTTGAGAAGATTTCGGTTAAAAACACTGCATCCGAATATAGGGAAGCTTTAGTCGGAGAATGGGAGAATAATGTCTTGGCTCAAGTCTATTTCTCTAAAGAAAATACACAAATTATCCAGAATGCTTTGCGGGCGGGTGTGTATAACATGTCGGACCAAAAATACTTGATTCCTAACCAAAATATAGATACATTAAAAATCATTATGCGAAGTATTTATATGCAATATGCGAAACATTATGCTACGAATATTACGAAACAAGTGGAAGATTTAAATCAACTGGTATTGGATTATGCGATACCATCAGTATATAATGAAGCCCACGCTTATATGAAATATATGCAGGACCAGAGTTCTTTAGTGGTGCCTTTGGAATTACCGCAGCATCATGACCGAGAATATAAACAGTTGGAATTGAAGCCTTGGTTCTAGGACCGATTTTTCCGGCTTTTATTTTGCCCATTCTTTTGCCCATTCTTTTGCCTTTTACGAATAGTATAAGATTTTGCAAACATTTTATTCAAATAAAAATCGGGTAAAAAGTATTTGAACAAGCGATAATCGGTTTGAAATGCCGACCATTTAGTTGCTGCAATAATCTCGCGAAATACTGGTGAGTTTATAGTAGCAACAATTTTATCCCCCTGACTTTTTGAATGTATAGGTATTCCAAAAGTCAATTGAGACATACCATATTTCCCAAGATAGTCATTATATGGATATTGTCGTTCATTAAAATTTAACAGAATCTTGGGTTTAAATTGTTCATTTGATTTTGTATCCGAAAAACGAATACCTAAACCTTTTTGGGTTATTGTATGAACTATAGGATAGTGGTATTTAGCCGTTTTGCGTGTCGTTAGTTTGCGAGCATCATATAAAGACGAATCAAATATAATGGGAATACCTTGTTCTTTATCTTTTATCAAAATCTTGGAAATCTGGGAATAGGCATAATTCGGCAAGAATGGCCATTTTTGAATATCAATATCTTGGTGTTTTTCGCCCTTTTCATCTATTATAGTTGGATTCTTGGTCTGTTTATCTTGACCAAGATTCTGACCAAGATTCTGACCAAGATTCTGACCAAGATTCTGACCAAGATTCTGAATAATATAAATATCAAACCGCGTTTCCACATGAAATAAACGCAGACCATCGGCTTTGTTATAAATATGTAAATAGTGCAACCGGTTTTGTCTAGTCATTAAATCATATAATTTAGAATCGGGTCGTCGCCAATTAGCAGGAGTTATAAAGGCTAAATAACCCGATTTTTCCAAGATTTCCAAAGATTTTACGACGAATTTATCCCACAAAGTTTGTCCGCCGACCGAACCAACATATTTTGCCGTTTTATTGGATTGGTATGGAGGGTTTCCTATTATGATATTGTATTTTTTGTCCAAGATTTCACTATATAAAAAATCCTTTGTATCAATATTCGCATCGGGGCCGAACAATTTTCGCAAAATCTTGGTATTTTGTGGATTTATTTCTATCATAAATAACATCTTGGCCAAGATGTGTTTTTTTCGGTCCGCTAGATTCGGTATTTTCTTGGCTAAACCGTGTAATAAACGGACATATACAGCCATGAAAAAATTACCCGAACCTGCGGCGGGGTCTAACCAAGTATATTCGCTATTGGTCCAGACATGCGCGGGTAAATTATCCAATATTTCGTTTATTAATACGGCGGGACTCATTACTTCACCGAATCGGTTTTTTTCCAAGATGCGAATAGGCAAATTGTCGCCAATTCGGGTCTCAATATCTTGGGAATTCATGTTTTTTATCATTTTT
>Ga0114958_10000372_pt1 | contig 38685 bp, 40 predicted proteins | sample C_130208_EF_Meta_FD_89577 | JGI IMG/M metagenome (GOLD analysis project Ga0114958, IMG submission 89577) | Freshwater microbial communities from Lake Croche, Canada to study carbon cycling - C_130208_EF_MetaG | ecosystem: Environmental > Aquatic > Freshwater > Lake | place: Lake Croche, Canada... | reverse complement strand
GGGGGGGGGGGGGGGGGGGGGGGGGGGGGGGGGGGGGGGGGGGGGGGGGGGGGGGCGGGGGGGGGGGGGGGGGGGGGGGGGGGCGGCCAGAGTGTCGGCTGCCAGAGTGTCGGATGCCAGATTTTCGGCGGCTTGCACACAAGGCGTCGGCGCAGGGGCTTTGCGGGCTTTGCCGGTCAGGGGCACAAGCTGTGCCAAGACCAAAGGCGGCATGACGGGGGTCATGGCCAAAGCCTCTGCGCGGTCCAGATCGTCGTTGGGCGCACCGCCCAGCTGGGCCACATGGCGCACACCCTGCGCGCGCAGCAGGTGTTGCGCCTCGCGGATCGTCAGGCCGTCGATATGCAGCAATTGCCTGATCCCCGCCACCAGCGCCACATCGCAAGGGCGGTAATATCGCCGCCCGCCCGCCCGCTTGACCGGCTTGATCTGGGGAAACCGGCTTTCCCAAAACCGCAGCACATGGGCCGGGATGCCAATCGCCTCAGCCACTTCGGAAATGGTGCGGAATGCGTCAGCCGCCTTGTCCATCCGCAACCCTTTGCTTACTTCGCCCCACCCGCCACGCGATCTTTCATCAGATGCGACGGGCGGAAGGTCAGCACCCGGCGGGGCGAGATTGGCACTTCGTCGCCGGTCTTGGGGTTACGCCCGACCCGCGCGGTTTTTGCGCGCAGCGAGAAGGTGCCAAAGGAGGATATCTTCACCGTCTCACCCGCCGCCAGCGCGTCAGAGACATGTTGCAAAACAGATTCAACCAGTTGCGCGGAATCGTTGCGCGAAAGGCCCAAGGCGCGAAACACTGATTCGCTCAAATCCATCCGCGTTAGAGTTTTCTCGGCCATCCTATCCCCCCCGGGTATTTTGCACAAAGATGCGGCGGATCAAATTGCGAGTCAATAACAATGGCTTGACGCAAGAACCTTGGTGCCACCCTGCGACCCCAAAGTGCGATTTTGGTACATTTGCCGCTGCGGGGAAGGGTTTCACCAGCGCAAAACCACAGCGCCCCAAGCCAGGCCGCCGCCAATCGCCTCGGTGACGATCAGATCGCCGGGTTTGATCTGCCCACGCTGCACGCCCACCGACAGCGCCAAAGGGATCGAGGCGGCAGAGGTATTGCCGTGGTCTTGCACGGTGACAACCACCCGCTCCATCGGCACTTGCATACGCTTGGCCGTGCCTTCGATGATGCGGATATTGGCCTGATGCGGCACGATCCAGTCGACATCTTCACTCGTCAGGCCCGCTTTGTCCAAGGCGGCATGGGCGGTTTCGGCCAGTTTTTCAACGGCATGGCGAAAGACTTCCTTGCCTTGCATGCGCAAATGGCCGGTGGTGCCGGTGGATATGCCGCCGTCGACATAGAGCAGGTCTTTGAAGCGCCCGTCCGAATGCAGATCGGTGGCCAGAATGCCACGATCCGCCGAAGTGCCCGTCAAATCTTGCGCCTCAAGCACCAAGGCCCCCGCGCCATCGCCAAACAGCACGCAGGTGCTGCGGTCGTCCCAATCCATCAGGCGCGAAAAGGTCTCTGCCCCGATCACCAGCACGCGCTTGGCTTGGCCGGACAGGATGAAAGCATTCGCGGTCGACAGGGCATAAACAAAGCCCGCGCAGACGGCTTGCACATCAAAGCCAAAGCCTTGGGTCATGCCCAGTTTGGCTTGCACCATGGTTGCGGCTGACGGAAAGGTTAAATCGGCGGTCGAGGTGGCAAGGATAATTGCGTCGATATCATCGGGTGCAAGGCCCGCATGGGTCAGTGCGGCTTGGGCCGCACGGGTGGCCAGATCAGAGGTCGTCTGCCCTTCGGCCACAAAATGCCGCCGTTCTATGCCCGAACGGGTGCGAATCCATTCGTCACTGGTCTGCACAAGGGCCTCAAGGTCGGCGTTTTCCACAACGCGGTCGGGCAAGTAATGCCCAACGCCCTTGACCACGGCGCGCAGTGTCATTCCGGTTGCCCCATTCCCGCAGTTTGGGGCGGCACATGGGCCCCATCTGGTGCACTTTGCCCCGGGGCCACGGCCGATGCAACCCGGGCCGCCAGTCTTTCGCGAAAGCCCGAACGGCCAAGCTTATAGGCCATGTCAATCGCCGCAGCCACACCCGTGGCATCAGAAGAGCCGTGGGATTTGACCACAATGCCATTCAAGCCCAAAAACACCCCGCCATTCGACCGCCGCGGGTCGATCCTTTTGCGCAGGCGCTTGAGGGCGTTCATCGCCAGAAGGGCTGCAAATTTTGACAAGATCGTGTGGTTAAACGCCTCGCGCAGAAAATCGGCGATCAGGCGGGCGGTGCCTTCGCCGGTTTTCAGCGCCACGTTTCCGGTGAAGCCATCCGTCACGATCACATCGACGCGGTTGGACGGCAGGTCTACGCCTTCGACATAGCCGATATAGGTGTAATCGCCGCGCTCTGCCGCCTCGGCGATCAGGTCGCTGGCGGCTTTGAGCTCGGCGCTGCCCTTGTGCTCTTCGGTGCCGACATTCAGCAGGCCCACCCGTGGCCGTGCCAGCCCCATGCCATTGCGCGCATAAGAGGCCCCCATCATGGCATATTGCAGCAAATCGGCTGGGTCGGCTTTGATATCGGCCCCCGCGTCCAGCATCAGATTGTACCCGCCGCGATTGCGTGACGGCCACAGGCAGGCAATCGCCGGACGGTTCACCCCCGGCAAACGACGCAGGCGGATCATGGCCACGGCCATCAAGGCCCCGGTATTGCCACAACTGACCGCAACCGAGGCGGCCCCAGAGCGCACCGAATCAATGCAGCTCCACATCGAGGTGCCTTGGCCGTGGCGCATCACTTGGCTGGGCTTGTCATGCATCGTCACCACACGCGCGGCATGGTTCACACTCACCCGGTTTTGCAGCGCGGGGTGGCGGACCAAAAGCTTGGTCAGCTCGCCCTCGTCGCCGTGCAGGATGAAATCGGCATCCGGCATCTGGACGGCGCAAATGGCAAGACCGGCGACAACTGCCACCGGTCCCAGATCACCGCCCATAGCGTCGATCGACAGCACAAACCGGTCGCCAGACATGCCCGTCACCCCTTTTGCAAGCGTGCCGCGGGCATCAGGGCCTTGGCGCGCGCGTGTCATGGGTTTGCTTGGCCTTGGCCTTGCCGGCGCGGCTTACGCCGCGTCCTCGTCCGAGACGGCTGCAGCGCTTGATGCGACAACTTCGCGGGCGTCATAATGACCGCACGATGCGCAAACGTGGTGCGGGCGCTTCAATTCGCCGCAGTTCGAGCATTCAGCAGGGTTTGCAGCCACAAGCGAGTCATGGGCGCGGCGCATATCGCGCTTGGAGGAGGTCGTACGATTCTGCGGGACAGCCATGTCACACCTTAAACTGAAGGGGACAGACCCCTGATTTCTTTGCGATTTCCGCTTTGCCAATCTTGGGTCTAACCCCAAGATCAGCCTCATTGTTGAGGCGCGGAACATAGACGGATTTAGGCCGCGTGCAAGCCCTTTTGTGCAAGTCTTTCAGATACCTGTCCAAGCCATGCCAAGGACAGTCTGGTCATGACCCGCCCTGACCATCATCTTTGGGCTTGATCACCAAGCCCGCCAAAGCGGCAAAAGGTTTCAAATCGCCTTCGCGCAGAGGGGCAAGGCCGGGCTCGGTAAACACCGCCTCGCCAAGCTGTGCCCCGGCGGCGCGCGGGTAAAGCGGCAGGGCGAGGGCTAAAGCTTCGATAGCAACGGCAGCGGCGTCGATCACATCGGGCAGGGCCTCGGTGCTGTCGTCTTCGGGAATTTCCAATTCGTCGGCTTCGGGCAGTTTGTAATCGGCCAAGTAGCGGCGGCGCACCGCTTCGCTGAGCGTGGTGGTGACCGGGTCAAGGGTGACAGAACACGGCTGCACCACGCGCGCCACCAATTTGCCCTCTAAAACCATGTCGCGCTTGGCTGCGGGGCGGATATCGCCATCAAAGGTCAACATAGGCAGGCTGATCAGGCCCAGCACGCGGGCAATGGCCGCCCGCTGGTCATGGGTCGGGTGAAAGCGCACATGGGTCGAGGTGCGTCCGGCAATGGCTGTGACCGTAAAGGGCAGGCTGGGCAAATCGGTGCCGGTGGCCACATCCGCGACAACGGGTTGCGGGGCGGGAGATTTTGGGGCTTTGGTCATGGGCGGGTTCCTTGCACTGGGATTGGGCTTAGAACCGCGACAGGGCACGGGTCAAGCGTTCCTTTCTTGAACCGGCCCCCTTGGATGATGTAAGCCAAGACAAAGGTGTCGTTCAAGCCGACCGAAAGGGCCGGCTGGGGCGGTGGCGGCTTGACCTTGCCATGCAGGCGGTTGGGTAAAGGTGGCGGGGCCGAAGCGAGCGGGTTGGGCCAGATTCGGGTTGGGCCAGATGCGGGTTGGGCCAGATACGGGTTGAGCCAGATTAGGGTCGGGCCAAACAAGGCAGGAGAAGACATGGCGTTGGGCAGGCAAAAAGACAAACAGCACGGCTTTCAGGCGCGCCAGAACGCCGCTGCGCGCCCCTTGGCAGGGCGGGCCAAAACAGCAGTTTTGGCCTTGGGCATGGCAGTGCTTGTGGCCTGCACGCCGCTTTACACCAATCACGGGTTTGTGCCCGATGACAAAGATCTGGCCTCGATCACCACCGGGGTCGACACGCGCGAGACGGTCGGGGCCTTTTTGGGCCGTCCCTCAGTCGAAGGGTTGGTCGGCGACGGCGAGTGGTTTTATGTGCGCAGCCAGTGGAAAACCCTTGGCGCAAAGGCCCCCAAAGAGGTGGACCGGCAGGTTTTGGCGATCACCTTCGATGAGAAGGGTGTCGTGACAAACATCGAGCGATTCGGATTGGAAAAAGGCGAGATTGTGGCAATTTCGCGGCGCGTTACCACAGAGCCGATCAAGGGCCGCAATGCTTTGGCGCAAATCTTTGGCAATATCGGGCGGCTTGATCCGACAGCGCTTTTGTCCAAATAGCGCGACCTGCGGGCGATAGATGCCCGCAGATCAACACCTTGCCTAAAGAAAGGTCGCCCTTAGTCTTTGGGATAAAAGGTCAAGGCCACGCCGTTCATACAGTAGCGCAGGCCCGTTGGCGCCGGGCCATCGGGAAAAACATGGCCCAAATGCGCGTCACAGCGCGCGCAATGCACCTCGGTGCGGCGCATGAACCAGCCGTTGTCTTGGCTTTCGCCGACGGAGTCAGGCGAAAGGGGCGCGTAAAACGACGGCCAGCCTGTGCCGGATTCAAACTTCGTCGCCTGATCGAACAAAGGCGCATCGCAGCACAGACAGCGATAGGTTCCCGCCGCTTTGGGAAAATTGTCATGCGTGCCGGCCCGTTCCGTGCCATGCTGGCGCGTGACCTTATAGGCCAGATCGTCCAGCTCTGCGCGCCATTCTGCGTCGGTTTTTACAACCTTATCCATTGCATCCTCCGGTGAGTGTGGGTCAAATCTAGGCCGAACTGGGGCCAGTGCAAGCAAGAAGAGGAACAAAGCAATGCGGCCGCTGACACGGGGGCGCTATACGGCGCGTTTGGGCCAGAGCGAGCGCGACGTGACGCAGGCGCAAGCTTTGCGCCATCTTGCCTTTCATGGGGGCGAGGGTCTGGATGAAGACGCTTTTGATCTGCTGTGTCAGCATATGCTGGTGCAAGACGAGCGGGGCGATTTGGTGGCCTGTTGCCGTTTGCAGATTTTTGGCGCGGGTGACGATCTGCAAACCAGCTATTCCGCGCAAAGCTATGATCTGACCCGACTGGCGCGGTTTGGCGGCCCCAAGCTGGAACTGGGGCGCTTTTGTCTAAAACCGGGGATCAAAGACCCCAATATCTTGCGGTTGATCTGGGGGGCCTTGACTGTGATTCTGGACGGCGCAGGTGTGACGATGCTGTTTGGCTGCACCTCTTTTGCGGGGGCGGATCCGGCGCGGCATGCGGCTGCCTTGGCAACGCTGCACGGCCACGCAGCCCCGCTTGAATTTGCCCCCGGCCCGCGTGCTGTCGACCGCTTTGCCTTGCCAACGGGGGCAGGCGATCCTTTGGGCCTGCCGCCCCTATTGCGCAGCTATCTGGCGATGGGGGCTTGGGTGTCAGACCATGCGGTGATCGACCGTGCGATGAACACGGTGCATGTGCTCACCGCCTTGCCCGTGGCCCAAGTGCCGCCAGCGCGGGCGCGGGCTTTGCGCGCGATTGGGGCGCAAAATCGGGCGACGGGCGATTGACGCCTTGCCCGCTTGGCCTTAGGGGCAGGGCATGGCACGCGCACCCCTGTTACAACTCTCCGATCTGTCGCTGACCTTCGGCGGCAACCCCTTGTTTGAGGGGATCACCCTCACCGTTCAACCAGGCGACCGTCTGGCACTGGTCGGGCGCAACGGATCGGGCAAATCGACCCTGATGAAGGTGATGGCCGGCTTGGTCGAGGCCGATCGCGGGTTGCGCGTTGTCTCTCCGGGCGTGACGGTGGGCTATATGGAGCAAGACCCCGATATGTCGGGCTTTGCCACCTTGGGCGACTACGCCGCCAGCCGCATTCCCGAAGGCGAAGGCTACCGGGTCGACGTCGCGGCCGAAGGCTTGGGCTTTAAGCCTGACACGCCGGTCGCCTCGGCCTCGGGCGGGGAGAAGCGGCGGGCGGCTTTGGCGAAACTGGTGGCCGAAGCGCCCGAGTTGATGCTGATCGACGAGCCGACCAACCATTTGGACATTGCCGCCATCGAATGGCTGGAAGATTTTCTCAGCCAAACCCGCGCGGCCTATGTGCTGATCAGCCACGACCGTGCTTTGCTGAACCGTCTGACGCGGCAAACCTTTTGGCTGGACCGTGGCGTGCTGCGCCGCAGGGAACTGGGCTTCCTCGGCTTTGAAGAATGGCGCGAAGAGACGTGGGAAACCGAAGACGAAGCCCGCCATAAGCTGGACCGCAAGATCAAAGCCGAAGCCCGCTGGGCGGTTGAGGGCATCTCGGCCCGTCGCAAGCGCAACCAAGGGCGGGTGCGCGCCTTGGCAGCCCTGCGCGACGAACGCTCCAGCCAGATCCGGCGCAAGGGCACGGCGCTGATGGAATTTGACTCAGGGATCACCTCGGGCAAAAAGGTGATCGAGGCGCGCGGCGTTTCGAAAGCCTTTGGTGACAAGCTGTTGTTCCAAAACTTTGACCTGCGCATTTTGCGCGGCGACCGAGTGGCCTTTGTCGGGCCGAACGGGGTGGGCAAGACCACGCTGCTCAAGATGCTGACAGGCGAAATTGCACCGGATCAGGGCAGCGTATCCTTGGGCACCTCGCTAGAGATCGCCGTCTTTGACCAAAGCCGCGCGCGGTTAGACCCTGAGGCGAGCTTGTGGAACAACCTGACCGCTGATCCTTTGATGGCGGTGTCGGGCAATTCCGATCAGGTCATGGTGCGGGGCTTTCCCAAGCATGTGGTGGCTTACCTCAAAGACTTTCTGTTTGAAGAATCACAGGCCCGTGCCCCTGTCAAATCCCTGTCGGGTGGCGAAAAAGCGCGGCTTTTGCTGGCCAAGTTGATGGCCAAGCCGTCCAACCTTCTGATCCTTGACGAACCGACCAACGATCTGGATGTGGAAACGCTGGACCTGTTGCAAGATATCTTGGGCGAGTATGACGGCACGGTGCTGCTGGTCAGCCATGACCGCGATTTCATCGACCGCGTGGCGACCACGACTGTGGCGCTAGAGGGCAACGCCAAAGCAACCGTTTATCCCGGTGGGTGGTCAGACTACGCCGCCCAACGCGGCGCTAAAGAAGAAGGCCCCGTGGCCCAAGCCCCGCGTGCAGCCGTGGAAACCCCCAAGCCGATCAAAAAGGTCGCCGAGGGTCTGACCTTTACCGAAAAAAAGCGCCTCGACAGCCTGCCTGCCCTGATCGCCCGCATGGAAGCCGAGATTGCCAAGCTGAACCTGCTTTTGTCGGATGCTGATCTGTACAAGCGCGAGCCGGTCAAGTTCCAAAAAGCCTCTGACATGCTGACCGAACGCCAAGAGGCGCTGGCCGCAGCCGAAGAGGAATGGCTTGACCTGTCTGACCGAACCTGACCCCTTTCATCTTGGTCTAAATACTCAAAAGCCGCATCTGAAACAGGCGAAGCGGTTGAGTATTTAAGCCAAGATGAAAGGGCAAGGTCACCACAAATGGGCGACGTGGGGAGCGATCAGCCGCGCGTAAACCTCACGGGCGGCGTCTAGGGTCGCGGGGGAGAGGGCGGGCAACGAATCGGCCAGCACATTGGCTTGCGATTGCGCGGGTGATTTGGCCCCCGGGATCACGACCGACACGGCATCTTGCATCAAGATCCAACGCAGGGCAAAGGCGGCCATAGTCGCCCCCGCAGGCACCAGCGCACGCAGCTCTTCCACGGCGGCCAAGGCCACATCGTAAGGCACGCCAGAGAAGGTTTCCCCCTTATCAAAGGCTTCGCCGTTGCGGTTAAAGCTGCGGTGATCGTCTGGGGCAAAGGTGCTGGTGGCAGACATTTTGCCCGTGAGCAGGCCAGAGGCCAGCGGCACCCTTGCAATCACCGCGACATCAGCGGCCTTTGCGGCGGCAAAAAACTCATCTGCGGGGCGCTGGCGAAAGAGGTTGTAGATGATCTGCACCGAGGCCACGGCGGGGTGGCGGATCGCCTCCATCGCTTCAGAGATTTTCTCGACTGACACCCCGTAAGCTGCGATTTTGCCTTTGGCTTTCAGACTGTCCATCGCGTCATAGATCGCGGGGCCAGCGTAGACTGATGTTGGCGGGCAGTGCAGTTGCACCAGATCGAGACACTCCATCTGCAAATTGGCGCGGCTGCGGTCGATGAAGGCTTCCAGATTGGCCAAGCTATAGCCTTCGGCCACATGGGGGTTCAGTCTGCGGCCGGCCTTGGTGGCCACAAAGGGGCGCGGAGTGCTGTGGCCGCCTTCGGCCAGAACGGCGGCGATAATGCGTTCAGAGCGACCATCGCCGTAGACATCGGCGGTGTCGATGAAAGTCACGCCCGCATCAAGGGCGGCGTGCAGGGTGGCTTTGGCCTCGGCCTCGGTCACTTCGCCCCATGTGCCGCCGATGGCCCAAGCGCCAAAGCCGATGGATGTGGTTTGAAAGCCGGTTTTGCCAAGGCGGCGCGTGGATAGGGTCATGGGTCTCTCCTGTTTGAAGGCTACTTAGCGCGCAGGCGGCCCCTGTCCAAGCCCTTCCCGCCGCGGCCAAAGCGCGGTAGGGTTGGGGGATGTTGCAGGTGGATGATCTTGCCGTGTCGCGCGGCGGTTTGACGGTGCTGGAGGGGGTGGGCTTTGCCCTCGCCCAAGGGCAGCTTTTGATTTTGCGCGGGCCGAACGGGGTGGGCAAGACCACGCTTTTGCGCACCTTGGCTGGGTTGCAGCCTGCTTATGCCGGGCGCGTGGTGGTGGATCAAGATCAACTGACCTATTGCGGCCATGCCGATGGGCTGAAAGCCACGCTGACAGTGGCCGAAAACCTGGCCTTTTGGGCGGCAGTGCACGGGCAAACCCAGATCGAACCTGCCCTTGTGGCGATGAACCTGACCGCCTTGCGTGCAAGGCGCGCGGCGGACCTGTCGGCGGGGCAAAAGCGCCGTTTGGGGCTGGCGCGGTTGAGGGTGACACGGCGCAAGATCTGGCTGATGGACGAGCCGACGGTGTCGCTGGATGCCGCGTCAGTTGCGCTGTTTGGCGCGATGTTGCGGCTGCATCTCGCCCAAGGCGGGGCGGCGATTGTGGCAACGCATATTGATCTGGGCCTGCCAGAAGCGCGGGTTTTGGACCTTTCGCCCTATAAGGCGACATCGCTGCGCCAAGGTGCCTTTGACGAGGCTTTTGCATGATCGCCCTGTTGCAACGCGATTTGCGGCTGGCCCTGCGCGCAGGCGGTGGCTTTGGGCTGGGCCTGGCGTTTTTCTTGATGGTGGCGGTGCTGGTGCCACTCGGCGTGGGGCCAGAGGGCGCGCTTTTGTCGCGCATCGCGCCGGGGATTTTGTGGGTCGGCGCGCTGTTGGCCTGCCTTTTGTCGCTGGACCGGATGTTCGCGCTGGATTTTGAAGATGGCGCGCTGGATTTGATGGCTGTCTCTCCGCTGCCGCTGGAAGGCGTGGTGGCGATGAAGGCGCTAGCACACTGGCTGGTGACGGGGTTGCCCTTGGTGGTGATCTCTCCCGTGCTGGGGCTGCTGTTAAGCCTGTCGGCGGGGGGATATGTTTGGCTGCTGGCCTCTTTGATGCTTGGCACGCCGGCTTTGTCGCTGATCGGGGGCTTTGGGGCGGCTTTGACCGTCGGGCTAAAGCGCGGCGGGTTGATCTTGTCTTTGATCGTGCTGCCCATGTATGTGCCCACCCTGATCTTCGGGGCCGAGGCCGTGCGGCGCGGCGCTCTGGGGGCGGAGGCGTTGGTGCCCTTGCTGCTGTTGGCCGCGATCAGCTTGGGGTCAGCCGCGATCTTGCCTTTTGCTGCCGCCGCCGCCCTGCGCGCCAATCTGAAATGACGGTTTGACGCGCTTGTGACTTGAAATGCCAAAGCCCATTGGGCAAGGACGGGATATGTCGATCTGGGAATATGCCAACCCGAAAAAGTTCATGCAAACCTCGTCCTGGGCCTTGCCTTGGGTGTCGGGGCTGGGGGTGATTTTGCTGGCGGTGGGGCTGGTCTGGGGATTTTTCTTCACGCCAGAGGATTACAAGCAAGGATCGACGGTTAAGATCATCTATCTGCATGTGCCCAGTGCGATGATGGCGGTGTCAGCGTGGTTTATGATGCTGGCGGGGTCGCTGATCTGGCTGATCCGGCGGCACCATGTCAGCGCCTTGGCGGCGAAGGCGGCGGCTCCGGTCGGGTTGACCTTTACGGTGATCGGGCTGGTGACGGGGGCGATTTGGGGGCAACCGATGTGGGGCACGTGGTGGGCGTGGGACCCGCGCTTGACGTCGTTTTTGATCCTTGGGCTGTTCTATCTGGGCTACATAGCACTGTGGGCGGCGGTGGAAGATGCCGATACAGCGGCGGATTTGACCTCGGTTTTGTGCATCGTGGGATCGGTCTTTGCCTTTTTATCGCGCTATGCGGTGCTGTTTTGGAACCAGGGGCTGCATCAGGGGGCATCGCTGAGCGTGGATTCCGAGCAGCATGTGTCTGACATTTATGCCTTTCCGCTCTGGACCTGTATCGCGGGCTTTGTCGTGTTGTTTGTCACCTTGGTGTTGCTGCGCACCCGAACCGAAATCAGATCGCGCCGGATGAAGGCTTTGATGGCGCGCGAAAGGGCAGGGGCATGATGCCGGATTTGGGCAAATATGCCGACACGGTGCTGAGTGCCTATGGGGCGGCGATTGTGCTGCTGGTGGTCTTGGTCGCCGTGACCCTGTGGCACGGTGCCAAGGTAAAGCGCCAACTGGCCGAGATAGAGGGCCGTTTGGCCAAAGGAGCGTAAATGGCATTTCGTCCGCTGATCTTGCTGCCGTTGGCGCTTTTTGCGCTGTTTGGCTATCTGGCCTATCAGGGAATGCAAAAGGGCGACCAGCCTTTGCCCTCGATGATGGAAGGGCATCAGGCTGCTGCGGTGCGGGTGACGCCCTTGGGCGAGGGCGCGCCTTTCACCGATGCCGATCTGCGCGCGCCGGGCGTGAAGCTGGTGAACTTTTGGGCCAGTTGGTGCGAACCCTGTCGGGCGGAACACCCCATGCTTGAGGCACTGCAAAAAGAAGGCGTGGTGATTTACGGGGTGAATTATAAAGACACGCCGGAAGCTTCGGGAAAGTTCTTGGCCGAGATGGGCAGCCCCTATGCCAAGATCGGGGCCGATTCGGGGCCGATGGCTTTGGATTGGGGGGTTTACGGGGTGCCGGAAACCTATGTGATCAACGGGCAGGGCGTGGTGGTTTTGCGCTTGGCGGGGCCGATCACGGCGGGGACTCTGGAAAGCCAGTTGCGTCCGGCGATGGTGAAGGCGGCGCAGTAACGGATTTTCTGCGAAAATCCTTTGGAACGAATTTTCTGCGAAAATTCACGTCGTAATTTTTCGCAGAAAAATTGTTTCCTGAGTTTTCGCAGAAAACTCGTTCTTAAAATCGTATGGTGACAGGGGCTGAGTCGCAGATCACCACCAATTGGCTGCCCGCTTCGATCAAATGAAAGCCGCGCGCCCGAACGGCCATTTCAAAGCGCTCAAGCCCGATTTCGGTTTCCACCCAAGCGCGCGAACGACGCACAACGCCGCGCGAGGCGACTGCCTTAGCGGCAAATACCTGGCCCAGCCAGAAGTCAGGATTGGTTTGACGTATTGTATCCATGGGGCGGACCTTACTGCCCCATGGTTAAACATTCGTTACTCCGACCGCGCCCGACGCCCGCCACGCCGACCAGAGGTGGCAGCCGATGCAGCAGCTGACGCCTCGGCAAAGGTTGCACCCGCTTCGACCGCCTCTAGCACCTTGGCAAAGCGGATCCACTCACCGCCATTGGCATCGTGGTTCATCAGGAAGTTGGCAGCGCGAATCGCCTCCATCTCGGCCTGACGCACGGGGTTCATGATGGCAGAGGTCATACCCGCCGTGATGGCCATGGGCAGGAAGGCCGCGTTGATGCCATGGCGCTGCGGCAGGCCGAAGCTGATGTTTGACGCTCCACAGGTGGTGTTCACGCCCAACTCCTCGCGCAAGCGGCGCACCAGCGCGAACACCTGCTGTCCGGCCGAACCCATCGCGCCCACGGGCATGACCAGCGGGTCCACCACGATATCATGGGCGGGAATGCCAAAGTCTGCGGCGCGTTGGACGATCTTTTTGGCCACAGCAAAGCGCACATCGGGGTCTTGCGAAATGCCGGTGTCGTCATTGGATATGGCGACCACTGGCACGTTGTACTTTTTCACCAAGGGCAAGATGCGTTCCAGACGCTCTTCCTCGCCGGTCACGGAATTGAGCAGCGGGCGACCTTCACAGGCCAAAAGACCAGCCTCCAGCGCGGCGGGCACCGATGAATCGATGCACAAGGGCACATCGACCACGCTTTGGATGATTTCAATCAAAGCCTTCATCAATGGCGGTTCGGTGAAGTTGTTGTCGGCATAGCGCGGGTCAACGGCCATTTTGTTGGTGAAAACCGCGCCAGAGTTCACGTCAAGCACCGTGGCCCCGCAGGCGACCTGTTCCAGAGCGTCTTTGAGGACAGTGTCGAAATTGTCCATCTCCAACTCGGCGGCCAGTTTCTTGCGGCCGGTGGGGTTGATGCGCTCGCCGATCACGCAGAAGGGCTCGTCAAAGCCGATGATGACGGTTTTGGTTTTGGATTCTACAACGGTACGGGTCATGGTCAAACCTCCTTTTACGCGGTCACAGGCAGGCCTGCGGCGCCGCCGTTGTCTGTTACCCATTGGGCATTGGTTTTGATGCCGCCCAAGGGGAAGAAATGCACCTGTTCGATGTTAAAGCCCGGCGTTGCGGCTTTGTGGGTGGCCAGATCGCCGGCCACTTCGGTGGGTTCATAGGGCAAAAGCAGTTTGGTCACATCCATCGCGCGTTTTTGCAGCACGCGCAGCGAAGCGCCAACCCCGCAGGCGATGGCGAATTTGATCAGGGTTTGCAGCTTGGCCGGGCCTGCGATGCCGATGTGGATGGGCATGGAAATGCCAGCATCAGACAGCTTGTTGGCCCAAGCGATGACCGGTTCGGCCTCAAAGCAAAACTGGGTGGCGATGGCGAACTTTGCGTCAGAGCGGTTGGCGAAATCTTGCTTCCACGCCAAGGCTTGCATGATGACTCTGTCGCCGTCTTTGTCGATGTCTTTGTTGCCCTCAGGGTGGCCTGCCACATGCAGACGGTCAAAGCGATCAAACAAACCGCTTTCCAAAAGCTGCATCGAAGACTGGTAATCGCCGTGCGGGCTTGTCACGCCGCCCGCCAACAGCAGGGCTTGGCGCACGTTCGCCTCGCCCTGATAGCGCGCGATCCAATCGGCCAGCATGGCCTTGTCTTTGATAATGCGCGCGGGAAAATGCGGCATGACGTCAAAGCCTTCGCCCGCGATGCGCTTGGCGGTGGCGACCATGTCTTCGATCGGGGTGCCTTCGATATGGGCGATGTAAACGCGCGTCCCCTTGGGCAGGATGGCGCGAAAATCTTCGATTTTCTCGGCGGTGCGGGGCATCACCTCGATCGAATAGCCTTGCAAAAAAGCTTCCAGATCGGTCGAGGATGCGGCAGGGGCCGCATCGCGGCGAAAGTTGAACAGGGCCATGATCTTGTCCTTTACGTCAGGCGTTTGCCCAGCCGTCAGCGGCGATGAGGGATTTAAGGCGTTCGGTATCATAGGTCGCTTCGATCTGGGCGGCTTGGGCTTGGGCCACCTCCATCTGCTCGCCTTCAACCACGAAGGGGTCAGCTTTGCGCCATTCTGCCAGATAGGCATCGGCATCCTTGGCGCCGATTTTCATCGCACAGCGGTCAATGGCTTGTTCAAAGCGTTCGGTCAGCTTGACCTTGGCGGCGGCGCGGCCCTTGCCGACGATGATTTGGGCGGGAATATCGCGCCAGTAAACGATGATAACGTCGGGCATGGGTGTGATTCCGATCTGAAGCCTGCGTCCCCTGTGTAACGCCAATTTGCGACAGCCGATGCCGGATTTCGACATCGCGCGGTGTGGATGCGACGGGCCTTGCCGCGACCCAAGGACTGATTGCGGGCTTGAGACTGGCAGGCTTCGGGTCTAGGATGACGCTAACCATAGATGGAGGGCGGCGATGGCGCCCCAGCGTCCCCGGGGGGCGGACGCGCAAGAGCTTAAGGTTGACCCTGTGATGGGGGCCCTTTTGCCCGAAGAGTCTGCTCCCTTACCGACCGAATCCGGTCAGCTTTATGCTGCGCTGGATTTGGGAACAAATTCTTGCCGCATGCTGATTGCCCAACCCAAGGGCAGTCAGTTTTTGGTCGTGGACAGTTTTTCCAAGACCGTGCAACTGGGCGCGGGGCTGGAGGCTTCGGGCAAATTGTCGCGGGCTTCGATGAACCGTACGGTGCAGGCCTTGCGGATTTGTGAAAAGAAGATCGAAAAGCATGGCGTCACACGGATGCGGCTGGTTGCGACCGAAGCCTGCAGGCGGGCCAGCAATGCCAAGGAATTCATCAAGCAAGTGCGCCGCGAAACCGGTCTGACGATCGAGATCATCGGATCGGAAGAAGAAGCGCGGCTGGCGGTGATTTCCTGTGCGCCTTTGGTGCGGGCGCAATCGGAAAAGCTTTTGATCGTCGATATCGGTGGCGGGTCCACCGAACTGGTCTGGATCGACCTGTCCTCGGTCGATCCGGCGGATCGGCCAAAGTCGATCATGCGCCTATCGTCGGGCTTTGACCGGCAGGGCTTGGGCGATGCGCGTGTGGTGGATTGGATTTCGGTGCCCTTGGGGGTGGCGACGCTGAAAGACCAGTTCATTGATGTCGAAGACGACTCGGCCCGATTTGCGCTGATGTCGTGGTTTTTCGAAGAAAGCCTTGCGACCTTTTCGCCCGCCACGGTGGCGCAGCCGCGCAAGGGGTTTCAGATTATCGGCACTTCGGGCACGGTGACGACGGTTGCGGCGTCATTTCTGGGCCTTCGGCGCTATGATCGGGCGAAAGTGGATGGCTTGGTGATGTCATCCGACCAAATCGACCTTGTCATCCGCGAGTATCTGGCGCTTGGTCCGGAAGGACGCAGAACTGACCCGCGCATCGGGCGTGACCGGCATACGCTGATCATGTCAGGCGCGGCGATTTTGCAGGCCTTGATGCGCATTTGGCCGACCGATCAGCTGTCAGTGGCCGATCGCGGGCTGCGCGAGGGGCTTTTATACGCACAAATGACCGCCGATGGCGTGTTGGGAGACGGACCTTTTGCATGACTGAAACCAATGACTCCGGCCGTGGACGGCGCGATTTGCGGATCAAGGTCAAGACGGCCAAGGGCAGGAAACTGTCCTCGACCCTATGGCTGGAACGGCAGTTGAATGACCCCTATGTGACCAAAGCCAAGCGCGAAGGCTACCGCGGGCGGGCGGCCTATAAGATCATGGAACTGGATGATAAATACGGCTTTCTCAAACCCGGGGCGCGGGTGGTGGATCTGGGCTGCGCGCCGGGGGGGTGGTGCCAAGTGGCGGTGCCGCGCGTGAATGCTTTGGGCGAGAAGGGCAATAAGCCGATCGGGACCGTCTTGGGCATTGATCTGCAAGAGATCGAACCGATTGCCGGGTGCGAATTGCATCAGTTGGATTTTCTGGCCGATGATGCCGACGCGCTGGTCAAGGGCTGGCTGGGGGGCAAGGCCGATGTGGTGCTGTCGGATATGGCGGCCTCAGCCTCGGGGCATAAGGGCACGGACCATTTGCGGATTATTGCCTTGGTCGAGGCAGCTTTGGCCTTTGCTTTTGATGTGTTGGAAGAAGACGGCACCTTTGTGGCCAAGGTTTTGGCGGGGGGGGCGGAATTGCAGATGCAAAACCAGCTTAAAAAGGCGTTTCGTAAAGTGGCCAATGTAAAGCCACCGGCAAGCAGGGCAGATTCGTCGGAAAAATTCGTCGTCGCGCAGGGGTTTCGAAGATTGGCCGAAAGCGACGAGTCGCGCGATTAAGCGGGCCTTGATCAGTGCGCCTTAAAAGAAAGGGCACCGGAAGGTGCCCTTTTTTTTGTCGTCTTGACCCAGATCAACCCGCCCAAGTGCGAACCGGGCCACAATCCATATGAACAAAGTTCGCGTGGTAATAATGGCCGACACCGCCTGCCGAACAGGCCTCTGCCGCTTTGGCCATTTGCTTGACACTGCGCGATTTCAACCGAAGGTCGGCAGCCATGCCTTGGATATGCAGCGAATTCTTTGCGACACCGTGGGATTCAGACCGCAGCATGGCATTGGTTTTCGGCGTGCGGTAGCCTGAGAGCAGCGTATAGGGTTCATTTATATCCAACAGGTGGTGCGTTGCGGCGATGATGTCCATGTTATGCGGGTTCATATCAATAGCCGAATCAACCCGCAAATCGCGCATGAAATGACTGATTTCTTTGACAACCTCTGGAATATATTCCCCGTCGATCCAGTAGATGGCATTCACAGATTCCCCTGAACGCCCCGAATACATATGCACCCTGCGCACATCGCCAGCACCTTTCAAGAAGCCTGCGGCCTTGGCAAAGCTGGGGGCTGCAACCACGGTGGCGGCGGCAAAAATCCGCAGCAAACTGCGCCGAGATAGACCTGCGTTTTGCGTTTGCATCATATCTGTGCCCGTTCTGTTGCCATATACGACCCGTCTGCGCGACGGCGTTTCCTGCGTGACGCCTTTGACGCGCTTCGTTTGTTTGACACAAGTTAGCGTTCCGCCCAACACCGAATGCAGGGACCCTCCCCCGAAGGCGGGCAAATCGGCAGGATTTCGCTGAATGGGGTGGCAAAAATCCGCCAAAGGGCTTGGATTTGGCCCCTGTGGCCGTTGTGTGACAGATGAAAATTTCTCGTGGGCGGGGGTTTGGCCCTGTTTGCATCAGGGCGAAATCGCGGCTAAGTTTCTTGAACCTCAGAAAAAAGTCGCGCTGCCGTGGAAAAGACGGCCGCTCAAAGGATCAAAGATGCAAACGGGTGCCGTGAACCGCCGCGCTATGCTTGGCTTGATGTCGTCTGGCTTGGCTTTGGGCTTGGGCAGCACGCAAGCGCTTGCAGGTTTGAATGTTTTGGCCGCGATCCAGATCGACGATCCGGTGGTGCAAGCCTTTTACAGCGCGCGGGGCTACGATACGCTTTGGACGGGGCAGGGCGATGGGGCCCGTCGCAGGGCGGCCTTGCAAGCATTTGATACGGCGGCAGATCACGGTCTTCCGGTGCCGCGTTACGATGCCAAGGCCTTGCGTCAGGCCTTTGGTGCCGCCCAAACCGAAGCTGATTTGGGCCAGTTGGAACTGGCCATGACCAGCGCGCTTTTGGCCTTTGCCCGCGATATGTCTTCGGGGGCGCTGACGCCTGTGAACGTGGATGACGGGATCAAGCGCAAAATCTTGCGCCCCGATCCGGCCGCGATTCTCTCGCAAGCCGCAGGGCCAGACTTTGCGGCTTGGCTAAAGGGCCTTGTTCCATCCAACCCGGCCTATACCCGCCTGATGGCAGAGAAAATCGCGCTGGAAACTCGGATTGCACATGGCGGCTATGGCCCCCTCCTGACCGCCACAGAGATCAAGCCCGAGGCGAGCAGTGCCGATATCATTGCCCTGCGGGATCGGCTGATCGCGCTTGGCTATCTTGAGCGGTCTTTCACCCAGACCTTTGATGCGGCTTTGCAGGCCGCCGTGCAGCGCTTTCAGCTTAACAACGGCATCACGCCTGACGGCGTGGTGGGCAAGGGAACTTTGGCCGCTTTGAATGTTTCTGCGGAAGATCACCTTAAATCGGTGATCGTGGCCCTAGAGCGTGTGCGCTGGATGGGCAATGCGGATCTGGGGGCGCGCCATATCTGGGTGAATCAGCCTGATTTCAGCGTCAAAGTGTTTGACGCGGGCGGCGTAAGCTTTGAAAGCCGCGTGGTGATCGGCAAGATTGGCCGTGACACGCAAAGCCCCGAGTTTTCTGACCTGATGGAGTTCATGGTGATCAATCCAACGTGGTCTGTGCCGCGTTCGATCGTGGTCAAAGAATATCTGCCGCAGTTCCAAAAAGACCCGATGGCGGAAGCGCAACTGCAATTGTTGGACCCCGATGGCAATGTGATCGACCGCACCAGCGTGGATTTCGCCGCCTTCACCGCCGAAAACTTCCCCTATGCTCTGCGCCAACCCCCCGAAGAGGGCAACGCCTTGGGCAAGGTTAAGTTCATGTTCCCCAATCCTTATAACATCTATCTGCATGACACGCCCACCAAGTCGCTTTTTGCCAAAGAGGTGCGCGCCTTTAGCCACGGCTGCATTCGGGTGGGCTCTCCGTTTGATTTTGCCTATTTCCTGCTGGCGCGGCAAAGCAATGACCCTAAGGCGCTGTTTGCCAGCTACCTCGACACCGGGGTCGAATCGACGTTGAACCTGGATCAGCCCGTTCCGGTGCATCTGGTCTATTTCACCGCTTGGCCGGATGATTCGGGCCGCATGGGATATAGACGCGACATTTACGGGCGCGATACCAAGCTTTTTGCCGCATTGGCCGAGGCCGGGGTGGCCCTTGCGGGCGTTCAAAGCTAAGCAAGTCCAAGGCCATTTCCCACAGGAGCCTGTCTTGCCCCATACCATCGCCTCCATCGCCGCAGCCATCGGAGCGCCTTTTGCAGGTGAGGGCGATTTGATGGTGGACGGGGCGGCAGAGCCGGCCTTGGCTTTGGCCGGACAATTGGCCTTGGCGACCAATCCCAAATATGCCGAAGGCTTGAAACTGGGGCAGGCGCGGGCCGCTTTGTTGTGGCCGGGGGCCGATTGGCAGGGCTTGGGGCTGCAAGCGGCGATCTTTGCCCCAAGGGGAAGGTTGGCCATGGCGGGCTTGACGCGCACCTTGGATGGCGGGCCTGCGATTGCGCTTGGGCTTCATGCGATGACAGCGGTGGATCCGTCGGCGCAGATCGGTTCTGGTGCGGCGATCGGGCCTTTTGTCATCATCGGGGCGGGGGCGGTGATCGGGGCGCGGGCGCGCATTGCGGGCCATGTCTCGATCGGGGCGGGGGCTGTGATCGGCGAAGATGCGCTGATCTTGGAGGGTGTCAAGATCGGCGCGCGGGTGGTGATCGGGTGCAGGGTGATCTTGCAACCGGGCTGTGTGATCGGCTCTGACGGCTTCTCCTTTGTAACGCCCGAGATTTCCGGTGTGGAAGAGATTCGCACAACCCTTGGAATACGCGGCGAAATTCGTCAGCAACACTGGCACCGCATTCATTCTTTGGGCGCGGTCGAACTGGGTGATGATGTCGAGGTGGGGGCCAACAGTTGCATTGATCGTGGCACGATCCGCTCAACCCGCATCGGCCACCGCACCAAAATCGACAATCTGGCCCATATCGCCCACAATGTCGAGATCGGCGAAGATTGCCTGATTTGTGGCATGGTCGGGCTGGCCGGATCGGCGCGCATCGGCAACCGTGTCGTGCTGGCCGGGCAATGCGGGGTTGGTGACAATTTGACCGTAGGCGATGATGTCATCGCCGGTGCCGCCACCAAAATCATGACCAGCGTGCCGGCGGGGCGCGTGGTTTTGGGATATCCCGCGCTGAAGATGGATAAAAATATCGAGCTGCAAAAGGCGTTGCGCCGTCTGCCGCGCTTATCGCTGCGGGTGGCAGCGCTGGAACAGCGCTTGGGGGCCGCCCAAAGCCAAAGCGACAGCGACGATTAACGCCGCGCCCCCAAGGCGCGCGGCGTTATGGCATCTTACTTCTTAAGCTTGGCCGCAGCCTCGACAAGGGCCTTATGGCCTGCGGTAAAGCCCTTGAGGGCCACTTTGACCGTCACGATTTTATCGGGGGCCGCGGCAGGGACCACGGTCATCACAGCCTCGGTGCCCGCTTCCAGCGCGGCCACATCCTCGGCGGTAAAGCCCACTTTGGCGACGCATCCATTCACGTTGCAGTAAGAAAAGGGGTAAACCTTGGGCGTGCCCGCATCCACCCCAATGCGCAGATTGGCCGTCAGCAAAGTTTCCAGCGGTGCCAGCACGGTGGCGCCCATCACCGCTTTTGCGCCATCGGGCAGGGTGAAAAAGCTGATCTCTGACACCGGATTGCCCGTGTCATCTTTCAGCATCTGGTACAATTGGCACGGATCGGCCCCATCGGGCTTTTTCACGCAGCGCTGCTGCCAAGCGTCAAAACTGGCCGCCAGATAGACTTTGCCCATCTCGGCTGTGGCTTGATCTGGAATGCCATCTGGCACACCGATGGTCACACCATCTGCCGGCGCAGCGGTTGTTTGGGCGAATGCGGGCAGCGGTGCGCCCGATAGGGCTGCGATAAAGCCAAGTCCCTGAACGAGGCGGGCGAGCGGTAGGGTCATGTCAAAGTCCTTGAACGTGCGATAAGGTGTCGTGAAGCGCTTCCATAGCATAGCCAATCTGGGCCGTCAGGTCACAATTCGTTGTCGGATTGTTTCTGGCCAAAATCTGCGGCCATGCGCTTGATCCCGCCCAAAAGAAAAAGGGCCGCCAAGCGACCCTTTTGCTTTATTTTTTTGCTCCCTGCCGGACTGGCCGACTTTATGGACAACACGCTATGACTGTTTGGTGTCACGGTCAACACAGATTTGTAACGCGCACTGCCAAAACCGTGTGCTTGGACTTAAGCCTTTGATCTTGCGATTTCATCTTGGCCCAAATACTCAAATAACGCCATCGGCCCCTAAAACTCCGCTTACAGTTTACGCACTTTTAACCGCGTCAGGCGGTTTTCGCGCCGTGTCACCACTTCAAAGCGAAAGCCGTGAAAGCTGAAAGCTTGGCCTTGGGCGGGAATCATCTGCGCTTCGTGAATCACAAGGCCTGCCACGGTATTGGCCTCGTCATCGGGCAGGGCCCAGTCGGTGGCGCGGTTCAGATCGCGGATCGTCATAGCCCCTTCGACCAGATAGCTGCCGTCTTCGGCCCGCTTGAGCGCATTGGATTTGTCGACCAGATCGAATTCGTCGGTGATCTCGCCCACGATTTCTTCCAAAATGTCTTCCAGCGTGATCAGCCCCTGCAAGGTGCCATATTCATCCACGACCAGCGCAAAATGGGTGCGGCGTTTGAGGAACTCGCGCATTTGTTCGTCAAGGGTCGTGGTGTCGGGGATGAAATAGGGTTTCATCGCCACTTTCACCACATCCAGCGCCGCCATCGCTTGGGCGTGGCTGTCGTGGATATGGCCCAAACGTTCCACTTCGCGCAGCAGGTCTTTGGTGTGGACAACGCCCAGAATGTTTTCATCGCTGCCGCGGTAGACCGGCAAGCGCGAGTGGGACGAGGCCAGCACAAGGCTGACAATCTCTTCAGGCGCCAGATCGGCGTCTATCATCTCTGTCTCGCGCCTATGGCGCATGATTTCATCCACCGTGCGGTCGGCCAGATCCAAAGCGCCCAGCAGGCGGTCGCGGTCTTCTTTTTCCACCGCCCCTTCGGAATGGCCCAGCGATATAGCCCCCGCGATTTCCTCGCGTAGCGCCAGAATATGGCGGTTGGGGTCAGCGCGCAGCCCGAAGAGGCGCAAGATCAGCCGCACAAAGCCGCGCACGGTGGTGACGATGGGCGTAAACAGCATGATCAACAGCTTGACCCCCGGCCCGACCAATATGGCCACCGGAACCGGCGAGATAATCGCCACCGTCTTGGGCAAAACCTCGGCAAAGACCAGCACCAGCACGGTCACCATGACGGTTGCAATCGCCACACCTTTTGAGCCGAACAAATCGGTCAAAAGTGCCGTGGTCAGGGCCGCTGACAGAATGTTGGCGATGTTATTGCCCAACAAAAGCGCGCCGATCATCCGCTCGGAATCGTCGGTCACCTCTAAAGCCGCCTTGGCCCCGCGCGAGCCTTTGTCGGCCTGCGCCTTCAGCACGCCGCGCGAGGCCGCCGTCAAAGCCGTCTCTGACCCCGAAAAAAAGGCCGAGATCAGCAAAAGCGCTGTGACAGCCAAGGCCGTCAGCACCAAAGCGGCGTGGGCAAAAATCCAGTCCATATTATCCTCTGGTCTTGGGGGATTGGGCCAAAGGGTGGTGGTTGAGCACCAGGTCCTTCAGGTGGTCTTCCAGCACATGGGTATAAATCTCGGTCGAGGAAAGGTCGGCATGGCCCAAAAGTGTTTGGATCACCCGTAAATCGGCCCCTCCGGCCAAAAGATGGGTGGCAAAGGCATGGCGCAGCACATGGGGCGAAATTTGCGCCGGATCAAGGCCCGCCGTTAAGGCCATGGCCTTGACCAGACCAAAGAATTGCTGCCGTGTCAAATGCCCCTCGGCCCCAGTGCCGGGGAAAAGGTAGCGGTTGGCGGCTTTGCCCGTGCGGCGGGCCAAATCTTCGTCGGCATCGCGCAGCGCGATCCACGCCAGAAGCGCCGTGCGGGCCGGGTCGGACAGGGGGGCCATGCGGTCCTTGTCGCCCTTGCCCTTGACCAGAATCATCCGTGGTGCGCCGCGCACGGCAGACAGGGGCAAGGTGACCAGTTCGCTGACGCGCAGGCCCGAGGCGTAAAGCAGTTCCATCAGCACAGCGTTGCGCTGACGCGCGCGCGCGCTGCGCCCTGTGGCGCTGGCCGCCGATAACAGGCGCAGAACATCGTCTTTGGTCAGGCTTTTGGGCAGATGTTGGCCTGCCCCCGGCCCCTTGATTTGCAAGGCCGGATTGTCGGTGCGCCAACCCTCTTCAAAGGCAAAGCGGTAAAGTTGGCGAATGGCCGATAGCCGGCGCGCGCGGGTGCTTTGCGACAAGCCCTCCGCCGCACAGCGCAGCAAGTAGCCTTCCACATCGTCGCGGCTGGCTTGGGCAAGTTGGCGCGGTGCCACAAAGGCGGCAAAGGCCAAAAGGTCGCGGCCATAGGCCGCTTGGGTATTGGCTGCGGCATTGCGTTCAGCGGCTTGCGCCTGCAAAAAGGTCGAAATCCAGCGGTGACTGTCGTCTGGCATCACAAAGCGCCCGTCACAGCCGCCGCTCCAGCAGGATCATCTGCAAGGCGGCTTTGCGGGCGACATCTTCTAGCCCCAGACGGCGCAGGGTGGAAAGCCCCTCGCTGACGGCGCGCAGATCACCGGCTTGGCCTTGGCGCATCTGGGCCATGGCCGCCAAAATGGCTTGACCAATGCGGCCCTGATCCATCTGGGCTTGGCTTTGGGCGGGCACGACGGGCGCAGAGAAGGCTTGGGCAATCGCTGCGTCCAGCGCATCGGGGGCGGGCATATTTTGCAAAGCCCCGCGTGCGAGGGCCAAAACAAAGGCCTGTTGCGGGTCTTTGGGGTCAAACCCCTGCGTGAGGGCTTCATAATCGGGCGAGAGCAGGAAAAGCTGCAAAGCCAGCGGGGCCACCTCTGGCGATAATGGCAAGCGCGCCAAGTCTTGGGCGTAAAGCGTGGCAAAGGGCACTTCCAACCCGGCCTCTTTCATCTTCACCAAAGCCAGGGGCAAGGTGGCGTCGACCGCGGCCGCATCCTTGGCGTTGAGGGCGCTGTCAAAGGCTTGAAACGCCGCGACCCGATCCCACACGCCGCCCGAGGCTGCGGGTTTTCGCTGGGTATAAAGCCCCAAAAGCAGGTTTGGCGCCAAAGATCCCATCCGCGACAGGCGTTCCGCTGCCTCGAGCTGGGCTTTCCAGCCGGCGTTTTCCGACAGATCGGCATAGGTAAAGGCCACGGGCAAGGCGGTATCGGGCAAAGGTTCGCCGATGGCCTCGTAGATGCGAAAGATCAAGGGCGTGACGGGTGTGGGCATGATGGGGGTGATGCCGGTATCGTCCAGTTCAGGCTCCATAAAGCGGGTCAGCAAGGCGCCTTCTTGCGGGCTGACCGTGCCCAAGGCGCGGGCGGTATCCAAGGTCAGCTTGGCCGTGTCAAAATCACCCGCCCGGGCCAAGCAAAAGATCCGCGTGGGCAAGGCAGGCGCAAGACCCGGGGCGGATTTCAGCGCCTGACAGGCGCGGTCCTCATCGCCGATCAGCAAAGCCACATCAAAATACCGGCGAAAGATTTCGGGCGAGCGTGCGGGCCCTGCTCCGTCCAGCAAAGCCCGCGCTTGATCTAACGCGCCAAGGGCCAAAAGCTTATCCACCCGCGCCAAAAACAAGGTCTCGCCGGGCGCAGCCCCGATTGGCGGGTCAGACATCGCCAAAAGCAGGGTCAAAAGCTCTGCTTGCAGGGCGGGCAGGTCTTGGCTGGAGTCTTGGGCCAGAAGTTTCGCGATCGAGGCCACATCATCGCGGCCCCACAGGGCGCGTGGCAAGCCTGTCACAGAGGGCGGCAAGATCCCCAAACCCTCAACGCTATCGCCCTGCAGCGGATGCACGCTGACACTGTCTGTCTGCAGGCCCGAAAGGGTCACGGGCGGCTCGGGCAGGCCTTGGGCTCCGCTGGCCAAAGATTGGCTTAACCACCCGATCGCCGACAAGGGCTGCTCTGCCCAAGCGGCCCCGCCCCACAGCACAAAGCCAACTGCCGCCAGGGCCAATGCGCCACGTTTAATCCGCATGCAATGTCACCGGCACGCTGACTTCGCCGCCAACCGGGGTCATCTCGGCCAAATAGGCATAGGCTGTCAAACCCACAAAGCCCAAAAGGATCAAAACCAGCCCCAGCGTGATCAACCGCCCCATGTCCTTTGTCCCCTATGACCCGATCCATGCGACCCGATCCATCCGACCCGGGCCCGTTGCAGATTATATATGGCATTTGTCGCAACTTCACGCCATTCAGGATATCAACTGCGACCTTGTGATGGCATTACCCTGCCCCACAGGTCTGCGAAAGAGAGAACGGGCCGCAACGATGCAGCGCTTGAAGAAAACCGTGGTTCTGGTGGGCATGATGGGGGCCGGCAAAACCGCCGTCGGCACCGCTTTGGCGCGGGATCTGGCCGTGCCGTTTTGTGATTCGGATGACGAGATTGCGCGCGCCGCGAACCGATCCATTGCAGAAATCTTCGAACGCGATGGCGAACCTTTCTTTCGCGCACGCGAAACCGAGGTGCTGGGCCGCCTGCTGCATGGTGCGCCTTGCGTCTTGTCGACGGGCGGGGGGGCATTTCTTTCGGCCGTCAACCGCGATTTGATCCGCGATGCGGGGGTGTCGGTGTGGCTTCGGGTGGATATTGACCTGTTGTGGCTGCGCGTGCGCCATAAGACGACACGGCCTTTGCTGCGCACCGCCAATCCGCAAGAAACGCTCAAAGCGCTTTACGCCGCCCGCATGCCGTCTTATGCCAAAGCCGATCTGACGGTGGACAGTGACGCTGACCTCTCGGTCGAGGCGATGGCCGCCCGTGTCGCCTTCACCCTCGCCACCCGCCCCGATGTGATGGAGACCGACTAGAATGGCCAATATCGTTGCGGTGAATTTGGGGGCGCGCTCGTATCAGGTGCGGATCGGGCCGGGGCTTTTGGGCGATATCAGCGCCCAGATCAGCCCTTTGTTGCGGCGCAAGCGTGTGGCGATTGTGACCGACGAGACTGTCGCTGCCAAGCATTTGCCCGGCGTGCTGCAGGCTTTGGCCCAAGGCGGCATTGCCGCCTCGGCGCTGACGCTGCCTGTGGGGGAAAGCACCAAGGCTTGGCCGGAATTTACCCGCACCGTCGAATGGCTTTTGGCCGAAAAGATTGAACGGCGCGACCTTGTCATTGCCTTGGGCGGCGGCGTGGTGGGCGATTTGGTCGGCTTTGCCTGCGCCGTTCTGCGGCGCGGCGTGCGGTTTGTGCAGGTGCCCACGACATTGCTGGCGCAGGTCGATTCCTCGGTTGGCGGCAAGACGGGCATCAATTCGACCCATGGCAAAAACCTGATCGGCGCTTTTCACCAACCGTCTTTGGTGCTGGCCGATACAGCGGTGCTCGACACCTTGCCGCCGCGCGATCTGCTGGCAGGCTACGGCGAGGTGGTCAAATACGGCCTGCTCGGCGATGCTGGGTTTTTCGACTATCTTGAAGCGCAGGGCCCGGCCTTGGCGCGCTATGATGCGGATGTGATTTTAAACGCCGTGACACGTTCGGTGCAGATGAAGGCCGGCATTGTCGAGCGCGACGAGACCGAAGAGGGCGAGCGCGCTTTGCTCAACCTTGGCCACACCTTCTGCCATGCGCTGGAACAAGCGACCGGTTACTCCGACCGTCTGCTGCACGGCGAAGGTGTGGCCATCGGCTGCGCCTTGGCCTTTGAACTGAGCCAACGCCTTGGCCTTTGCGCCCAAGAAGCCCCCAGCCGCCTGCGCGCGCATCTAAAATCAATGGGCATGAAAACCGATTTGTGCGACATTGACGGCGATCTGCCCGGGGCAGAGGCGCTGCTGGCCCTGATGGCGCAAGACAAGAAGGTCATCGACGGCAAACTGCGCTTTATTCTGGCGCGCGGTATTGGCCAAGCCTTTGTGGCCGAAGATGTCCCCCCCGCCAGCGTGGTGCAAGTGCTGCAAGACGCGTTGCGCCGTTGATCTGACCCGAAAGCGCACTGCACCGGCCGGCTATGACCGGCCAAAGGCGCGCGACAGGTTCAACCCGGTATCACCCCATCCTCCCCCCGCACCCCCCCTTTCATCTTGGAAAAAATACTCCACGGGAGGTCTGGAGGGTGTGAAACCCTCCAGGATGCAGCAGGGCAAGGGCGGGCGTTCTCACCCACCCCGAAGCGCTACGCGCCGAACTGATGCTCCAGCCACTTTTCCAGCCAGTGGATGTTGTACGCGCCATTCTGGATATCCGGCTCGGCCAGCAAAGCCGCAAACAGCGGGATCGTGGTTTCAATCCCGTCGATGATCAACTCGCCCAAGGCGCGTTTCAGGCGGGCCAAGGCTTCGGGGCGGTCGCGGCCATGCACGATCAGCTTGCCGATCAGGCTGTCGTAATAGGGCGGGATCGTATAACCGCCGTACAGGGCTGAATCCATCCGCACGCCCAAGCCACCGGGGGCGTGAAAGACTTTGACCTTGCCGGGGCGCGGGGCAAAATCAGGCAGGCGCTCGGCGTTGATGCGCACTTCGATGGCGTGGCCGTTGATGTGCAACTCGTCCTGGGTGAACGACAAGGGCAGGCCCGATGCCACGCGGATTTGCTCGCGCACAAGGTCGATGCCAAAGATCGCCTCGGTGACAGGGTGTTCCACCTGCAAACGGGTGTTCATCTCGATAAAGAAGAATTCGCCGTCTTCGTACAGAAATTCGATCGTGCCTGCGCCGATATAGCTGATCTTTTGCATGGCTTGCGCGCAGACCTTGCCGATCTTGGCCCGCAGGGCAGGGGTGATGGCGGGGCCGGGGGCTTCTTCGAACACCTTCTGGTGGCGGCGTTGCAAAGAGCAATCGCGCTCTCCCAGATGGACAGCGCCGCCTTTGCCGTCGCCAAAGACCTGAATTTCAATATGGCGCGGCTTTTGCAGGTATTTTTCGATATAGACTTCGTCATTGCCAAAGGCGGCTTTGGATTCCGAGCGTGCGGTACGAAAGGCAATCTCAAGCTCTTCGGGATTACGCGCCACTTTCATGCCGCGCCCGCCACCGCCTGCGGTGGCCTTGATGATCACCGGAAAGCCGATGTTCGCGGCCACGCCAATCGCCGTTTCATAATCCGCCACCCCGCCCTCAGACCCCGGCACCACCGGAATCCCCAAAGCCTTGGCAGTTTCCTTGGCGGTGATCTTGTCGCCCATGATGCGGATATGTTCGGCATTGGGGCCGATGAAGGTGATGCCGTGATCCTGCAAGGCCTGCGCAAAAGAGGCGTTTTCCGACAAGAACCCATAGCCCGGATGCACGGCCTGTGCGCCCGTAATCTCGCAAGCCGAAATGATTGCGGCCTTGTTCAGATAGCTTTGGGTCGATGAGGCCGGGCCGATACACACCGATTCGTCCGCCATGCGCACATGCATGGCATCGGCATCGGCGGTGGAATGGACCGCCACCGATTTAATGCCCATCTCGCGGCAGGCACGGATGACCCGCAGGGCGATCTCGCCGCGATTGGCGATCAGGATTTTGTCGAAGATGGGCAGCGCGGGGCTTTGCGTCAAAATGCCGCCCTCACTCGATGATCATCAAAGGCGCGCCGTATTCGACGGCTTGGCCGTCATTGGCCAGAATGCGCTTGACCATGCCTGCGCGCGGGGCGGGGATGTGGTTCATGGTTTTCATCGCTTCGATGATCAGAACCGTTTGGCCTTCGCTGACCGTGGCCCCCACGGTGACAAAGGGGGCAGCACCGGGTTCTGCCGAAAGATAGACTGTGCCGACCATGGGCGAGGTGACAGCGCCGGGGTGTTGGGCGGGATCTTCGATGGCGGCGGGCGCTGCTGGTGCGGCGGGGGCGCTGGCGTGCTGCACCATCGGGGCCGCCTGCATCATGGGGGCGGACTGCTGCACCACGGTGACCTGTTTGACCACCTTCACATCCAAGCTGTCATATTCGCCATATTCGCGCATCACAGACAGTTCGGTCAGCTCGTTCTTGTTCAAAAGCTCTGCCAAGGCCGAGATAAAGGCCACGTCCGCATCGGGGGAATGTTTGCTCATGCGATCCTCTGTTGGCGTCGTTGATGGGCGGCCTTTGGGCCAAACGCTCATTTGAAAGCCTCGTATAGTGTACAGATGCCCAAAGGAAAAGCATCTGATGCGGTTTGGGGCGGGGCGCGTGTGAATTCTTCGCTTTGGACGAAATTTACCATTTGATAAAAAACCAGACCTGTGCCAGCCTTCCCCCATAGGTTCCCTTCAAAGAGATGGCGGAGGCCCCATGCCAAATTCCCCCCAAACGCCCGGTATCGTGGCGCAGCGCTTGTCCAGCGACCAAGTGGCCCACAACTTTGCCACCTATCAACCCGCTTACGACGCGCATGAAGCCCGTGTTGCGGCGGATCGGTGCTACTTCTGCCACGATGCGCCCTGCATGACCGCTTGCCCCACCGCCATCGACATTCCCCTGTTCATCCGCCAGATCGCCACCGGCACGCCCGATGCGGCGGCCAAGACGATCTTTGCGCAAAACATCATGGGCGGCATGTGCGCGCGTGTGTGCCCGACCGAAACCCTGTGCGAAGAGGTCTGCGTGCGCGAGGTCGCCGAAGGCAAACCGGTCGAGATTGGCCGTTTGCAACGCTACGCCACCGACAGCCTGATGGCCAAGGGCGTGCATCCCTTTACCCGTGCATCTGACACGGGCAAGCGTGTGGCCGTGGTGGGGGCAGGGCCTGCGGGTCTGGCCTGCGCGCACCGTTTGGCGCTGCATGGTCATGCCGTGACGGTCTATGACCGTCGCCCCAAGGCGGGCGGGCTGAACGAATACGGCATTGCGGGTTATAAATCGACTGACGACTTCGCCGCACGCGAGGTGGAGTGGCTGCTAAAGATCGGCGGTATCTCGCTGGAAACTGGCAAAGAACTGGGCCGCGATATCTCGCTGGCCGGTTTGGAAGCCGCCTTTGATGCGGTATTTCTTGGCATCGGTTTGGGCGGTGTGAACGCGCTTGGGTTTGCGGGCGAGGATATGGCGGGCGTTGCCAACGCCGTCGATTTCATCGCCACGCTGCGGCAGGCTGCGGATAAATCCGCGCTGGAAGTGGGCCGCGATGTCGTGGTGATCGGCGGCGGCATGACGGCGGTGGATGCGGCGGTGCAGGCCAAGCTTTTGGGCGCGCAGACCGTGACGATGGTCTATCGGCGCGGCAAAGAGAAGATGAGCGCCTCGGTCTATGAGCAAGAGCATGCAACTGCTTCGGGCGTGACGATTGTGTATGGCGCTGCCCCTGTGAAGCTTGTCGGCTCGGCCATGGTCGAGGGCGTGCAATTCGCCTATGAGTCGGGCGAAACCTTCACCCTCAAGGCCGATCAGGTCTTCAAGGCCATTGGCCAGACGCTGGCGGATGCGCCCATTGCGCGGGATGGGAAGAAGCTGGTCACCCGCTCGGCCAAGGTCTGGGCGGGCGGCGATTGTGCGGCGGGGGGCGAAGATCTGACCGTCACCGCCGTGGCACAGGGCCGCGATGCGGCGGAAGATATTCACGCTGTCTTGACGGGAACGGTGCGCTAAGGCGCACCTTATCAGGGATCACATCATGGCAAATCTGGCGTCCAATTTCATCGGCATCAAATCGCCCAACCCGTTCTGGCTGGCCTCGGCCCCGCCGACCGACAAGGCCTATAACGTCGAACGCGCTTATGAGGCGGGCTGGGGCGGGGTGGTTTGGAAAACCTTGGGCTCGGAAGGGCCACCTGTGGTGAACGTATCCGGCCCGCGCTACGGCGCGATCTGGGGCGCGGATCGGCGGTTGTCGGGGCTAAACAACATCGAACTGATCACTGACCGCCCGTTGCAGATCAACCTTGACGAGATCAAAGCCGTCAAGCGCAAGTGGCGCGATCGGGCCTTGGTGATCAGCCTGATGGTACCCTGTGATGAGGAGTCGTGGAAAGACATCCTCCACCGGATCGAGGATACCGAAGCCGACGGGGTCGAGCTGAACTTCGGCTGCCCGCATGGCATGGCCGAACGCGGCATGGGGTCGGCGGTCGGGCAGGTGCCGGAATATATCGAAATGGTGACACGCTGGGTGAAAAAACACTCGCGCATGCCCTGCATTGTGAAATTAACTCCCAATATCAACGACATCCGCAAACCGGCTGAGGCGGCACATGCTGGCGGGGCGGATGCGGTGTCACTGATCAACACGATCAACTCCATCACCTCGGTCAACCTTGACAGCTTTGCGCCCGAACCGATGATTGACGGCAAGGGCACCCACGGCGGCTATTGCGGCCCTGCGGTCAAGCCGATTGCGCTGAACATGGTCGCCGAGATTGCCCGCAACCCTGCCACGCGCAACTTGCCCATCAGTGGCATTGGCGGGGTGACCACATGGCGCGATGCGGCAGAGTTTTTGGCCCTAGGGGCGGGCAATGTGCAGGTCTGCACGGCGGCGATGACCTATGGGTTCAAGATCGTGTCCGAGATGATATCCGGCCTGTCGGACTATCTGGATGACAAGGGGATGGGCCTGTCTGATCTGGTGGGGCGTGCAACCCCGAACGTGACCGATTGGCAGTTCTTGAACCTGAACTACGTCACCAAAGCCGTGATCAACCAAGACGATTGCATCAAATGCGGCCGCTGCTTTGCCGCGTGTGAAGACACCAGCCACCAAGCCATCGCGATGAGTGCGGACCGCACCTTTACCGTCAAAGACGAGGACTGCGTGGCCTGTAACCTGTGCGTTAACGTCTGCCCGGTGCAAGATTGCATCACCATGGTCGAAGTGCCCAAAGGCGGGGTGGATCAGCGCACAGGGCGCACAGTGGGCGATTATGCCAATTGGACGATGCATCCCAACAACCCCTCGGTCGCGGCGGCAGAATGACGCGGGGGCAGGGGTTACAGCGGGTGGTGACGGCGGCAGAGCAGGCTTTTGCCGAGGCGGATCTGTCGGATGCAGCGCGGGCGGCCCTGACGAAGGTGTTTGACCGCCTGAAAACCATTCACCCTGCGGCGGATGTCATGGCAGAGGATTTGCCCGTTCTCTCGCTTCTGCCCCAAGCCGTGGCCAACCTGAACGGGCAAGCGCCAAGCCTGCAAAGCTTGGGGGAAGCGGTGCAAGACCTTGCCCCCGCCTTGGGGTGGAGCACGCGCAAAAGCGTTGGCCCTACCGCCAGCGCGGGCTTTGCGCAGGCCCATGCCAATGCGGTGCTGATCGGCCCGAACGGGTTAGAACCGCGCGAGGATGTGTGGGTGGGCCTAAGCCTGATGGCGCCGCACACCCGCTATCCCGACCACGACCACGCGCCCGAGGAGGTGTATCTGGTGCTGAGTGATGGGGCGTTTTTGCAAGGCGATGCCGATTGGCTGCCCCGCGCCGCTGGCCAGACGGTGTATAACACGCCGTGGAGTCGCCATGCGATGCGGGCAGGCGATCAACCCTTTCTCGCCTTATGGTGTTTGCCGGTATAAGGTGCTGGAAACTGGGGCACTATCGGCCCATATGTTAGACTTGCAGACCAAGGGGGCCAAAATGCGCTATTCCGTGTTAGACTTGGCCCCCGTGGTCGAAGGCCAAACCGCAAGCGACGCGCTGCGCAACGCGGCTGATCTGGCGCAAAAGGCCGAAAGCTGGGGCTATCACCGCTATTGGCTGGCCGAGCATCACAATATGCCCGGCATCGCCAGTGCCGCGACCGCCGTTGTCGTGGGCCATGTGGCGGCGCAGACCAAGACGATCCGCGTGGGGGCCGGGGGCATCATGTTGCCCAACCACGCGCCCTTGGTGATTGCCGAACAGTTCGGCACGCTAGAGGCGCTGTTTCCCGGACGCATCGACCTTGGCCTTGGCCGCGCGCCGGGGTCTGATATGGCCACCGCGCGGGCGATGCGGCGCAATATGGAGTCGTCTGACAATTTCCCCGCCGATGTGGTAGAGTTGCTGCACTATCTGGATGTCGCCGACCCCAAATCGCCCATCCGCGCTTGCCCGGGGGAAGGGTCACAGGTGCCCGTGTGGATACTGGGGTCCAGCCTGTACGGGGCGCAACTCGCGGCCTATCTGGGCCTGCCCTATGCCTTTGCCAGCCACTTCGCCCCCGCCCAATTGGCCGAGGCAGCGCAGGTCTACCGCAGCACCTTTCGCCCCTCGGTCTGGCGGCAGACGCCCTATTTCATGATGGCCATCGGCCTTTGTGCGGCGGCGAGTGACGCCGAGGCGCAGCTTTTACGCTCCAGCCAAGTCATCTCGTTTGCCCGCCTGCGCACGGGGCAACCCGGGCTGCTGCCCAAACCACAGGCCGATCTGTCGCATATCCCGCCGCATGTGCTGCAAGGCGTCGATGAGGCGCTGTCTTGCGCCGCCGTCGGGTCGCCCCAAAGCGTGCAGCGGGCTTTGGGCGCGCTGATAGGCCAGTACCGACCGGATGAAGTCTTGCTGACCGGTATGACACATTCCCACCAAGCCCGACTGGAGTCGTTTCGCATCGGGGCCCAAGCGATGCGCGCTTTGGGGGCCAAGCCTTGGGATGTTGCGGCTTAGGCCGAGATCAGCGTCAAGCGGCGCTGCGGCCCGGCGGCGCGCAGCTCGCGCTCGACCATGGCGGGGTTGGGCAAGATGGGGCCTATCACCAGAATGCGCCGCGCATAGCCAAAGTCTTGCAACATCTTGATCATTTCCAAGGCATCATTGGCCCCTGAAAAAAGCGGGATGATCACGGTGGTCGGTGCCAGATCACGAAAGGTTGCGTGAGTCAAATCAGCAAAGCTAAGATATATCACAGGCCGCAGCGGGGTTTGACCCATGGGGCCAAAAGTGTCTTCACAGCCGATGGCCACCATGGTGACAGGCCGAGTGCCCCAGTTGTCGTTCGAGGCAGACTCCATCAAAGCCAGATATTTCACAGCAAAGGCGAATTTCATCGGGTCTCGCATCGCTCCAGAGGTTACGCGAGCAGTCGTTAATCTTCATTAACGATAAGTAAAAGTGACTGTTTAACTATGATCTAATTTATAAAAAACTAATAAGACTAAAAGTCATCTTATCTGTAGACGCTGAAGGTTGGTTCATGAAACGAATGCAAGGCGATGCGATCTTGGCTTTCGCGACCCTCGGATGATTTGCTGGATAAGGATATAGGTTGGCATGGATCAGGACATTCTGAACGAGGTTCTGGCCGGTCTGCCCCTGCCAGCGCTGATGATTGGGGCCGATGAGCGTATTGTTGGCTGCAATACGGCGGCGCTGGCGCTCTTGGGGGCTGGTCTGGTCGGTCGGCATCACGCCTTTGTTCTGCGCCAGCCAGAAGTTTTGCAGGCCATATCCGCCGCTTTACGCAACCGCCTTCAGGCCGAGGCGCGCCATGTCATCCCTGGCCCCTCTCACGAGGTGATCCACCGTGTCACAGCCGCCCCTGTCGGAACAGCGGTGCTATGCACCTTTGAAGACCTGTCGGACCGCGAGCAAATGGATGCGATGCGGCGCGATTTTGTGGCCAACGTCAGCCATGAACTGCGCACGCCCCTGACATCGGTTTTGGGCTTTATCGAAACCCTGCGCGGGCCTGCGCGCGAGGATGCCGCCGTGCGCGACCGCTTTTTGGCCATCATGCAGACCGAGGCCGAGCGCATGGTCCGCCTTGTGCGCGACCTGTTGCAGCTTTCCAAAGTCGAGGCGCAAGAACGCCAGCGTCCGACCGACCGTCATGATGTCGCCCGCCTGATCTTTTCCGCCGCCCAATCGCTGCGCCCCTTGGCCGAGGTCTCCCATGTGCGCTTGGTGCTGAGCGGTTTGGACACGCCCGTCGAAATTTTCGCCGATCCCGATCAAATCACCCAAGTCGCCACCAATCTGATCGAGAATGCCATCAAATACGGCGGTTCTGGCAAAGAGGTGCAGGTCACGCTGACCCATGAAAGCAGCCCGCGCGGGCCCAAAGTGCGGCTGTCGGTCAAGGATCAGGGCGAGGGGATTGAATCCTTTCACCTGCCCCGCTTGGCCGAACGGTTTTACCGCATCGACGGCCACCGCAGCCGTGAAAAGGGCGGCACAGGGCTGGGCTTGGCGATTGTCAAACACATCGCCCAACGCCACCGCGGTCGGCTGGTCGTTGACAGCGTTGTGGGCCAAGGGTCGACCTTTGCGGTGCTTTTGCCTGCGACCTGACCTTTGCTCTTCGGGGCTGATCGCTGTCTTTGATCCGCATCCTTTGATCCGTATCTGTCAAAAATTTGTTACAAATGTGACGCAAAAACGAAGGGTTCGGGTCGTACACGTAAGTCGAATTTACAGCTTCACCCCAGACGGTGTGGGCAGGAGACAGTGATATGGTTGGCCGCAGATTGGGTCTTGAACCCGTCAAGCCAAATCTGGTTGCGGCCAGGCAATTGCCACTGTCTTCGGTGAGGTCCGTCTGAAAACACTCCTTCGGGCGCGCGAAGATGTCGCGCGCTTCTCTCTGTTCGAGCAGGACGATCATGAGCCTTGGCTTTCTTTTCATAACCGTTCTTGTGCTGGCAGTCTTTGGCTATGCCATGGGCCGCCGCAAGGCGATGTCCAGCGCAGGCGGTGACATGCGCAAATTGCATTCCTTGCCAACCTTTTACGGCTGGATCACCGCACTTGGGGCCTTGGTGCCGGCACTTTTCGTCATCATCCTGTGGCTGTTTGCCGAAGGGTTCGTGATCCACGCCAGTGCTGTGAACCATATTGATCCGGCGGATGTGCCAGCGGACAGTTCGGTCAACCTGATGATGGCCGATGTGACCCGACTGGCGGAAGGGCTAGGCGCTTTGGAAGCCAAAGGCAGCGATATTCCAGCCCTTGAGCAGGATATTGAGGCCTTCAAGACGGCCCTAAGCGATGCGGGCGTGGCGATGGGCAACGATCCGACCCCGTCGATGATTGCCGCTGCCCATGCGGTGCGCAGCACGGCGAAAGCGTCGCGGATCGGGCTAAGTGTGGTCAGCGTGATTTTGGCGCTGGCGGGGTTGGTCTGGGGCTTGCGCCGTATCACGCCAGAGTTTCGGGCCCGCAATGCGACCGAGCGGGTGTCTTTAGGCTTGCTGATCGCGGCGTCCTTGATTGCGGTTTTGACAACGGTGGGAATTGTCTTCTCGCTTTTGGCCAATACGGTGCATTTCTTTGCGATCTATCCGGCGACAACCTTCTTCTTCTCGCCCACATGGGATCCGAAATTCGGCGGCGGGTCGACCTTGGGGATTTTGCCCTTGGTCTGGGGCACGCTGTATGTTTCGGTGATATCGCTTGTGGTGGCGGTGCCGATCGGGCTGTTTTCGGCGATATATCTGGCGGAATATGCCTCGCGCCGCGTGCGCAGCGTTGTCAAGCCGCTGATCGAGGTTTTGGCGGGCATTCCCACCATTGTCTACGGTCTGTTCGCGTTGATTACCGTGGGGCCTTTGCTGCGCGACTGGATCGCCATGCCGATGGGCTTTGGCAATTCGTCCTCGACGGTGATGACGGCGGGCTTGGTCATGGGCATTATGATCATCCCCTTCGTCTCGTCGCTGTCAGATGACATCATCAACGCTGTGCCGCAATCGTTGCGCGATGGATCGCTGGGTTTGGGGGCCACGCCGTCAGAAACCATTCGACAGGTCGTGATCCCTGCTGCCTTGCCGGGCATCGTTGGGGCCGTTTTGTTGGCCGCGTCGCGCGCCATTGGCGAGACGATGATCGTGGTTCTGGGGGCAGGGGCTGCTGCCAAACTGTCGCTTAACCCGTTTGAGGCGATGACAACCGTCACGGTCAAGATCGTCAGCCAGTTGACGGGCGACACCGAATTTGCTTCGCCCGAGACGCTGGTGGCTTTCGCGCTTGGCTTAACCCTTTTCACCTTCACCTTGGGCCTGAACGTGGTGGCCTTGGTGATTGTGCGCAAATACCGGGAGCAATACGAATGAGCATCGATCCGTCAAACGCGGGCGCTGTGCCCGCCCCCGATGCGCCCCGCGCCAGTCATTCCTTGTTTGCCCCCGACAAGCGCACCACGATGCGCAACGGGCAAGAGGCACGGTTTCGCATTTACGGGTTGGTGGCGATTGTCATCGCCCTGTTGGCGCTGGTTTGGCTGCTGTTTTCCATCTTCTCGGCAGGGCTTCCGGCCTTTCGGCAAACCTTTATCGAAATCCCTGTGATGCTGGACGCGGCTGTTTTGGATAAAGCCGGCCACGGCGATCCGGCCGAAATGGCCTCGGTCACAACGATTGGCTATGGCAAGGTGATCGGCAAAGCCCTTGCGGCGGAAATCGAAGCCAAGGGCATCGACATCGGCGCGATGACACCCAAAGATCTGGTCGGCATGGTTTCTGAAAATGCCGCCGCCGACCTGCGCGATATGGTTTTGGCTGACCCCAAACTGCTGGGCACTACGGTGCAGTTCACGGCCTTGGCGAACGGTCGGATCGACGGCTATTTTAAAGGCCGTGTCACGATGGAAAGTGCCGCGCGCGATAACAACACCTCTCCCGAAAAGCTCATGCTGGCGGATAAGCTGGTCGCGGCCGGGCTGATGGATATGCGGTTCAATCCGGGCTTTGTGTTCCTGCCCGATGCTTCTGACAAACGGCCAGAGGCGGCGGGTCTGGGTGTTGCGATCATCGGGTCGCTGTATATGATGGTTGTGGTGCTGTGCCTGGCGCTGCCGATCGGGGTGGCCGCCTCGGTCTATCTGGAAGAATTCGCGCCCAAGAACCGCTGGACTGATTTGATCGAGGTGAACATCGCCAATCTGGCGGCTGTGCCGTCGATTGTCTACGGTATTTTGGGCCTGTCCTTCTTTATCAACTTCGCCGGATTGCCGCGATCAGCCTCTATCGTCGGCGGCTTGGTGCTGACCTTGATGACCTTGCCGCGCATCATCATCCCGACCCGAGCGGCGCTGAAAGCCGTGCCGCCGTCAATCCGCGATGCGGCTTTGGGGGTTGGCGCGTCTAAGCTGCAAACCGTCACCCACCATGTGCTGCCCTTGGCCATGCCCGGCGTTCTGACCGGCACGATCATCGGCCTTGCCCAAGCCTTGGGCGAAACCGCCCCCTTGCTGTTGATCGGCATGGTCGCCTTTGTGCGCGAGTATCCCGGCGCGCCCTTTACGGGCCTGTTTGACCCCGCCTCGGCCCTGCCGGTGCAGATTTATAACTGGACGCAACGTGGCGATCCGGGCTTTGTCGAGCGGGCCTCGGGCGCCATTATTGTGCTTTTGGCCTTCTTGATCGTGATGAATACCGCCGCCATCATCCTGCGTCGCCGCTATGAACGCCGCTGGTAAGCAGGAGAACACAACCATGAAAGATCTCAGACTGGAGCGCGACGTGCAAACCGAGACCAACAAAATCGAAGCCCGTAAGGTGCAGGTGTATTACGGCACCAACCACGCGCTGAAGGATGTCGATGTCGATATTCTGGACAAAACCGTCACGGCCTTTATCGGCCCGTCGGGCTGCGGCAAGTCGACCTTTCTGCGCTGCCTGAATCGGATGAACGACACGGTCGCCTCGGCCAAGGTGCAAGGTGCCATCACGCTGGACGGCGAAGATATCTATGATGCCCGCGTTG
>Ga0114958_10000371_pt1 | contig 38942 bp, 33 predicted proteins | sample C_130208_EF_Meta_FD_89577 | JGI IMG/M metagenome (GOLD analysis project Ga0114958, IMG submission 89577) | Freshwater microbial communities from Lake Croche, Canada to study carbon cycling - C_130208_EF_MetaG | ecosystem: Environmental > Aquatic > Freshwater > Lake | place: Lake Croche, Canada... | reverse complement strand
TAAAAAGTATTTATATGAAATTTACGATGAATACTATTATAATAAAAAATATCACAATGATTCTGAATATAGCTCTTTATACTATACATGTTATATTGTTGTTAAATACAGTATAAATAAAATAACAATCCTTTAGTTACAATAATCTAATTGCTATTTGTTTTACTTCAAATTGTACGGTAAAAATAACAGGTTCTACAGGTGATACTGGTTTAATTAGTGCTAATGGTTTAACATGTACCTAATGGTTTAACTGGTTTAACATGTACCTAATGGTTTAACTGGTTTAACATGTACTAATGGTTTAACATGTACTAATGGTTTAACATGTTCTACAGGTGATACTGGTTTATTTGGTGTTAATGGTTTAACTGGTTTATCAGGTTCTACCGATGATACTGTTTTAACAGGTACTACTGGTGATATTGGTTTAATTGGTTTAACATGTACTAATGGTTTAACAGGTTCTACAGGTGATACTGGTTTAATTGGTGTTAATAGTTTAACTGGTTTAACAGGTTCTACCGATGATACTGTTTTAACAGGTGATACTGGTTTAATTGGTGTTAATGGTTTAACTGGTTTAACAGGTTCTACCAATGATACTGTTTTAACATGTGCTACTTGTGATATTAGTTTAATTGGTGCTAATGGTTTAACTGGTAGCACATGTGATACTGATCTATCAGGTGGAATGAGTGATACATGTCTAACAGGTCCAACAGGTCCAATTGGTTTAACTGGTGCAACTGGAGATACTGGTCCTACTGGTATTTTTAGCTCAGTACAAAAATATAACTGGAACTAATGTATTAGCAAATATGATATCTAATAGTTTTAACAGTACATCAACAGCATCAGCTAATTTTCTTACAACACAAACATCAGGTGATCTTAATTCATTTACTACACACTATACTATAAGTTCAATATATTATGTATTAGAAAAAAACAAACAAGTTATTAGCTTAGATATTTATAATGAATGTTTTTATTTATATGTTGAAAGTGCTGATAATCATTTTTTTAAGTTTAGAATTTTTACCAACATAATCAAAAATAATATTTTATTTGTATTGTAGTTTGTGATTTGTAAGAATTAGCTAGCTATGCTTTGCATTCCTAACTAATAGGGTATTAGAATTAGTTATGCTTTGCATTCCTAACTAATAGGGTATTAGAATTAGTTATGCTTTGCATTCCTAACTAATAGGATATTATCTATACAATAAATTAATTAAATAAAAATTGATTATTATTCTGTAATTATTAAATTAATAATTTATTATGGATAACGAAACATGTTTAATATGTTTAGATACTATAGATATTAAAGATATGATTTTACCACCTAATTGTAATTGTAAAGTTAAATTACATTTATCATGTTTAGAATTAATTAAACAAAATAATATGTTATGCCCAATTTGTCGAATTAAAATTAATAATATTACAATAAATAGTTCAAATAATTATTTATCTGATAGTTTACTTATTATTAAGTTAATATTTGCTACTATAACATCTATATTGTTTATATCACGTGGTTATTTTGCGTGGTATTATTATTATATGTATTTTATGGTACCTATATATACATGTTATATTATTTTGATAAGTCAACGTTTAACCTACTAATATAAAAATTGTTTGCAAATGCTATTATTTTACAGAAATCATAAGCATTGCGATTGATTTTTAATAAAAATTGAATAATATTAAAATTATTATAAATTTTAATATTATTAATGCAACTAAATGATAACTTTTATTGTCCAATTACATATGGAATTATGACCGACCCTGTTATTGGAATTGACGGACATACTTATGAAAAAACAGCGATTGAATCATGGCTTAATAAAACTAATAAATCACCATTAACAAAACAAGATATGACTGTACATGATTTAGTACAAAATATAGCATTAAGAAATACTATTGAATCATATTTAATATTAAACCCAGAAATGGTTAAGTCAATTAAACCTAAACCAAGCGAACTTTCATCTGAAATAAAACGTAATATTTTAATTACAAGTTCTGTTTTTAATAAAAATAAATTATATGTTAAACTACAAGCGAATGAAGAATCTATTCGTAGAGCAACAACATGTTTTTTTGTTATAGATACTTCTGGATCAATGAATTCTATTGAATCAAATAATGGAACAAGTGAATCTAATATTTTCACACGTCTAGATTTAGTTAAACATTCAGTACGTACTGTTATTGAAGTTTTAAATGACAATGATTCAATTTGTTTGATTACTTTTAGTAATGACGCAAAAGTAGTTTTAGATATAACTAAAATGACAGAAAATGGAAAAGAAAAAGCACTTTTAGTATTAGATAAAATTACTGCTGAAGGAATGACAAATATTTGGGATGGTTTACGTGTTTCATTATTAAATATAGAAAAAATAACTGATCCTAATGTAAATATTAGTGTTTTAGTTTTAACTGATGGTGAACCAAATATTAATCCACCACGTGGTATCATAGCTACGTTACAATCTGCTATGGAATCACGAAAAATAAATCAATCATTTACGTTAAATACGTTTGGTTACGGTTACGACGTCGATTCAAAGTTGTTAGTCGACGTTGCAAATTGTTGCTCGGGTTCATATGGTTATATTCCGGATAGTTCAATGGTCGGTACTATTTTTGTAAATTATTTATCAAATGTATTATCAACTTATTTAAGCAATTCCAAATTAGTTTTTTCGTGTGATGATCCAAATGTTTCTATTGTACCCTATGAAATGCATTCTAGATATAATAAAAATGTAGGATCAATATTATTTGATCAACCACGTGAACTTTTATATGATATTATTGGTATAACTCAACCTATTAAATTACATATTGAATTGATTGTTTCAAAACAAGTAATTAATTCAATTGATATTGATATTGACAATTTAGATATTACTGAAGACATTAATTATAATAATATCTATTTACCAAATATTATTCGATATAAAATTATGAATAGAATTAACCACAATTTAAATTATATAAAAATACAAAATATTTCTATATTATCTAAAGAAATTAAACAATTATATGATGAAATTATAGAATTAAAAAATAATAAATCTATTTCACAAACAGAACTTGATAAAATTAATGGATATATTGCAGATTATGTAAATCCAAATAATACAAATATTGGTGGACAAATTGAAAAAGCATTTTCGAGATCAGAATGGTATAATAAATGGGGTAAACATTTTTTACATTCAATTATGAATGCATATTATAATCAACAATGTAATAACTTTAAAGATCCTGGTGTACAACTATTTGCTGGAAATCTTTTTAACCAAATTCGTATTATTGCTGATAATGCATTCTGTATGTTACCTGCACCAAAACCTACAATTTTACTTAGACATCCATATTCTAGAAGTTCATCAAATAATATGAGAGGTGGATCAAGTAATATGCGAGGTGGCTCAAGTAATATGCGAGGTGGATCAAGTAATATGCGAGGTGGATCAAGTAATATACAAAGTATTCCAATTAATACACAAATTGCCCCAACTAATATGAGTTCTTATTATACTAGAGATGGCGGTTGTTTTTCTGGTGATAGTCAAATAACATTAATTGATAGTAATAATAATGAATATCAACAATTAGTTAGCCTTATAAAAAAAGGTGATATAGTTAAAACTATTGCTTTTAAAAATGATAAAAATAATATGTTTGATTTTACAACAGTTAAATGTGTTGTAAAATCATTAGTTCCATCTGGAACAATATCAATGTGTAATATTAATGATATGTTGATTACACCATGGCATCCTATTCTTTATAAGAATAAATGGGTGTTTCCAAATTATATTGCACCAGAAAAAAATATTAAATTAGATTGTGTATATAATATCGTTCTTGAATCTAATCATACAGTATTGATTAATTCTACACCAGTTGTTACACTTGGTCATAATTTTATAAATGATATAGTTGCACATCCATATTATGGGTCTCGACAAGTTATTCAAGATTTATCACAAATGAATGGATGGAATGATGGTTTTATTACAATTACAAAACCAAATATTGAACGAACAAATGGTTTTGTATCAAAGTTATATGACGATTTATAATTTATATATTTCTAGTTAGAGAAACTAATTTATTTATATTTATCTTGATTAATACTAACATATTCTTCACCTAAAACTAACATTGCTTGAAAAATATCCCATACATTTGATTTAGATTTTTCATCTAATTTAAAATATATATTTTGTAATCTTAATATTTCATCAAGTTTTGATTTTTTATTATTACCTTCTTCTACATAAGATATTGTTTTATCTATAAAATATGATTCATCCCTATTTAAAATTTTATCTCGAAGCGGTAATGCATGAACCAGAAATTGTTCAATTGGTAAACTACTATTACATTTTATAATTACTTGAATTCGTGAATGATATGTTGAGCCAACTAACGGTGCAATCTGAATTAAAAATGAACATAAAATTTCATTAAATGATTTTATTTTTTCTGATGACATTAATAATAATAATTCATGAAATCTTTAAATCAAATTTTTATATCATTTATTATATTAAATATTATATTTATAAAACTTGAAACAGACACCCATAAAATGTTAATTTAATAGCAAAATAATTCAATTTATACTAAATAAAAAAAATTGAAAAATAATTATTTTTACTATTTATTATAACAATAATTAATGATTAATACAAAATCAACATTTAATAATAATAATACCCGTAAAGCACCTCAAAATTTGTGGTGTAGACCTTGTTATGCAGAACATATTATAACTGTTATTGGTTTCAAATGTTTTAAGGAAACAAATGGTTGTCAATTACGTAAATGTCAATATTCAACTACTGATTGTCGTGGTGCTCATACTGCTGATGCAATTAAACCACTTAAACATATTTCAACATATAACAGACTTGATAAATCAAAATATGATTGGGTTAGTCTTTATTTTGGTGTTATTGAATCCTTAAAAAAAGATTCAATAAAATTAATTGATAAAGATCATATTAGTAAAGTCTCAAAATTTATATCTGAAGATAGTCAAGAAGAAATAATATATAATTTTATTGATGCAATTAAATTATGGCGTGATCTATCGTGTATTTATCGTAAAATTCAAAAAGAAATTCCTTTTAAACACGCTGGTGGCAATGCTGTACAGACACATTTATCTGGCTATAAATATTCTGATGATGTTCCTACATTTTATCTTAATGGGACATTAGAAGATGTTGCATGGCCGTTTGAACGAATTTTACGTGATTGTCAAACACATAAAAAAGTTCAAGAAAATTTGAATAAACGCCAACAAATTACTATATGGGATTTGTGTCTTGCAACAGGTTTAAATTGTAAAGAAGGTGTTCACCATCAAGATGAACGGCTATGTACTGATAATTTTTTAACAGGAACATGTTCGTGTCAAACACAAGAATCTATTGATACACGTGAAGTAGAATTACAATTAAAAAAGCTTGATCTTATTACAAAACTGACAGCTTTAGTTAAAAATAAAGATGTAAATTCATCATCAGATAACTGGCAAAGTTCAAAGTTAAAAGGTAAAAAATCAAAAGCTCTAGATCCAAAACAAGAACTTGAAAAACAGATACAAAATGTTAATCAACAGATTAATTATTTATCAACATTACAGCGAATGATTCATTATACTGAACAAGGTATGACACCATTTAATGAACAATTACAAAAATATTATAAAGATAAAAAAGAATTTGTAGAACCAACAGTAATTAAAGCATCATGGGATCATGAAATTACTAAAGAAATTGCAACAGTAGCAACAACACCTGCAGTTAAAATTATTAAACTTGGTAAATTAGGCAAGAAAAAATAATTTTATGTTACTTATTTTATAATTTATATGTTGAACATTTACAGAATAAGTTAATACATAGCTTTGAATAATTTTATTTAATTTATTATAAACATCTAAAATTTATTTTTAAGAGTTAAATATTTTTTTTTATATTTCAAATACTTTTGTTTATAATGATCTAGAACAGGGGTTGTATGTATATTTAATTCAGCAATACGATTTACTGCTCGTTCATACTGTTCTCTTGGTAAATGAATTCTAGTATTTCTCATTTTTGATTTTATTATATTAATACGTCCATCTGTATTTATTTCTAAAATTTGAGGTGTTTTTGAGTATAACATCCTATTTTCCATTGCGACAGTTGATGGATGTGCATCAAATTGATCAAATCCTCGTGATGAACCAATATCAATACGATATACACGATTTAATTTAGTGTTAGGTTTTAAACACTCCATTGTTATGCCAAAAATTTTTGTTCTATTATCTGCTTTTTCAAAAACTGGTAACCCTGAATAAATTTCATCTCCAAAAACTTCAATTACATCATCCTCGCCAATTTTTTTGCTATACGTATTATTTCGACCATTAAAAAGTGATGACCAATTTTGTGGACAATGACCAATAACTAATATCAAATCATCAATATTATCCTTAATAATACCATCAAAACCTATAAATTTTCGAAATGATAGTAATAAATCATCGCAAAATTTTTTTTCTTTTACAACATCACAATTTTCTCTAGCTTTAATTCTTATATCTGCACCCTGATCATCACCACGTGCTCTGCTAAATAATGAAGAATTTTCAGTATGTATATGTTGTAATACATTAAGTTTTTTATTCCATTTATGTTGATCTCTTTCATTTGTATTATTTATAAATTGATTTAATTCATTGTATGTTTCATGAGATTCTGTTAAATCTCCGTGTACAAATATTATATTATTTATTTTAATCAATACACCGCAACCACCATCAAATAATAAATTAAAACCAGGATTATTAACATTAAAAATTTTTCTTCTATCATATCCCTTATAATAATTTGTATTATGATCCATACTATAAGAATACTTATTAGCATATCCATATATATTTAAAATATTATCCAATTCGTGGTTACCTAATAATTTAACAATTTTTCCACCACTATTAATAGCATTACGATTTAATGCATTAATAAACATTAATATTTTTAATTCTATTTGTGGATAATATGAACATGGACATTTACAATTTCCACATCTTTTTTGACAAGTTTGATTTCTATTTGGATCTATCATATCACCGCAAATTACAACATATGTTTTTCCGCCACACCATTCATAATTCAAATCATTTATATATTTATCTTCATCTGAATTTAAATTTAAATTTAATAATTGTTCCATATCATTATCATATATTTCCTTATCAAACAATATATTGTCTTTTTTTTTAATAACTTTTGCACAATCTCGTAATGAAATAATAAAACTTTGAATATCACCGTGAATATCAGATAAACTGAAGACTTTAATACTTTTATCAATAATATTTGTTTCAAAAATAGCTGGTTTGAAAATAGCTGAATTGAAAATAGTTGGTTCGCAAACACTTGACATTATATTATATAACTAGAATTAAATATTTATAATATAAGGTTTGAAAGGTATTGTTAAATAAATCACCATACTAATTATATGAGTTTATTATAAATATATCTTAATATTAAAAAATTGAAATTTTTATATATTAATACTATTTAATCAAAATAGTTAATGTCAACCTCAAAGTTAACAATCAATAATATTACCTATACCCATTCCGACCATTCAATTATTGTTGGAGAATTATCTATTTCAACTGAAGCACCTGTTTGTATTAATGTTCCACCTCTAGCTGAACAAGTACATTCACATGTTATCTTACAAAAAAATGATGATGTCTTGTTTAAAAATTTAATGATGACAAGTCCTGTAAATCCATTCTCAATATCAGTATATGATCAACGTGGATTTTTGTGCAATAAATGGGATAGTAATCGTGATAATAATAGTAGTGGTAATGTGCGAATTACAACTGATAATATGGGATTACTATCAAATATTGTATTTCCAACTGTGCCAGACGGTGAACAGATTTATCTTGTGATTAATTCATATTCAGGTGTTGATTCGTGCACAATGGGTGAAACAAAAAAATATATTATTAAAAAAGATATTGAAATGCTTAAACAAAAAGTAAATGTATCAAACATTATTCTATTTACTACATCTAAAATTTATAATGAATTCAGTGATAATGAAGTATATTTAAGTGACACATTTAATATTGTTTATGATTATGAAACAACCATGATTCAATCTTTATGTGAATATATTGCAGGAAAGAATGTATATGGATCAAAACCTAGTTTTCAAGGTATGCTAAACTTTGGTGAAAATACAGATGTATCTGTTGGGGTATTCTCACAAGTAGAAGGCGAACAGTTAATTGACTGTCAAGTAAGGCGAAATGGACGAATTCAGATCAATACCAATAGTTTAACAAGTTCTGTCCGGTTCTTTGTTTTGTTAAATCGTGCTCATAACCAATTAATTGGGCATGTAGACGACAATCCAGCTTGTACCTATGAAAATTTATGTATTACCGAAGAAACTACCGGGTTATCATTTCCGATTGTGCCATATACACCTGATAAACTATTAGGATTAACTGAAACTCATTTACAAACAATTATTGATAGTTTTACATATTACAATTATCTGGATAATGAAAATAATTTTGATGTATTATTTGAAATTATCACTAACAATCCTAAATATACAATGATGTATATGTTTAGAAATCCATTAAAGTTTGCAAAATTAATTGTTACAGACGATAAGTACTCAAAAATGCTTGTCGAATATAGCTCTTTATTGCATGAGAAAATTATTGATTTCTACAATACAATTATTATGCAAGCAAATGATGAAGTTTTTCCTTCAAATATTGGTCTTACACGTTCTAATGCTGTGCAACCACAACATTTACTCAAACTAATGAGACAATCAAGTATTCCATATAGTTAAATATTTTATATACTAATATATAAATTAATTAACTTTTTTATTTATAGCTTATTCTAAAGAAAATTTTTATCTTTTTTTATCTTTTTATCTTGTATATAATAATATAATAATATGAAAAGAAATTTATGTAGAGAATGTATATTAAATAATAAAAATAATAAAAATAATAAATGCTGTAATTCAATTCATTGGAAAATGAATATAATGTTCGGTGGTGGTAAACCACAGTGGACTGTATTACAGCATAACGGACCATTATTTCCACCAATATATAAAGCACATGGCACGCCAGTTATTATAAACAATAAAGAAATTATATTACCGGAATCAGTAGAAGAATACGCAACAATGTATGCAAAATTTATAGATACCCCATATATGGAAAATAATACTTTTAAAAAAAATTTTTGGAAAGATTTTAAAAAGTTATTGCCTCCAACATTAAATATTGAATCACTTGATCAAATTGATTTTAAACCAATTAAAAATTATTTAATTTTGGAAAAAGATAAAAAATCTCTATTAACTAAAGAAGATAAAGAATTAATTAAAAAATCACAAGATGAAATTGATGAACCATATAAATTTTGTATTATTGATGGTGTACAACAACAAGTAGGTAATTATAAAATTGAACCACCTGGTATATTTTTAGGTCGAGGCACACACCCAAAAATAGGTAAGATTAAAAAACGTATTATACCTGAAGATGTTATTATTAATTTATCAAAGGATGCAATTATTCCTAAACCTAATATTAAAGATCATAATTGGGGTGAAGTTATTCATGATCAATCAGTTATTTGGCTTGCTTCATGGAAAGATGATATAACAGGAAAAAATAAATATATATTTACTAGTTTAGATTCATTTTTCAAATCTAAATCAGATGAAGCTAAATTTGATATTGCACGAAAATTAAAAAAAAAAGCAAATCTAATTCGTGAAACTTATTTAAAACAATTAATTGATGAAAAACCAATAAATAAACAATTAGCAACATGTTTATATTTTATTGATAATTTAGCTTTAAGAGTTGGTGGTTCTAAAGATACCAAAGAAGAAGCAGATACTGTAGGTGTAACATCATTACGTGTTGAACATATAACATTACTTGAGAATAATGTTATTAGGTTAGATTTTTTAGGTAAGGATTCAGTAAGATATTGTCGTAAAATGTCTGTTCATCCTGATATATATAAAAATTTACAAAATTTTATGTTAAACAAAACAAAAAAAGATGATCTATTTGATCTTGTTAGACCAAGTATACTAAATGAATATTTAAATTCAATTGTACCTGGTTTAACAGCTAAAGTATGGCGTACATATAATGCAAGTTTATTATTTCAAAAAGAAATAGATAAAATTAAAGAAGATAAATTAGCATCAATTGATCCGAATGAACAATTAAATTATTTAATAGCAATGTTTAATCAAGCAAATACTTCTGTTGCACTATTATGTAATCATCAAAAAACAATTAATTCATCACTAGATAATATGTTAAAAAAAATGGATAGTAGATTAAAAGAACTTAAACGAAAAAAGAAAAAATATCAAGATAATAAAAATAAGGATAAAGCTTCAAAAATAGAAACTAAAATTAAAACATTAAAACTTAAAAAAGAAACTAAATTAAAAATGAAAAATGTATCATTGGGTACATCTAAAAATAATTATATTGATCCACGAATTATATTTGCTTTTATTAAAAAATTTAAAATACCTCCTGAAAAATTATTTACAAAAGTATTAATTAAAAGATTTGAATGGGCGAGTAAAGTAGATAGTGATTTTAAATTTTAATAATAATCTGTTATAAGATTTATAATAATATCTAAAATTAATTATATAATGACATCATTTATACATAATAAGAATTCATTAATTTGGGCATTTAATGAAGCTATTGATAAAGATACAAAATTTGATGGTAGTACTAATTATACTAGTATAAACCAAAATATAGATATTATAAATTTATTACTATTTGAAAAATCATATGATAGTAATATAACTGAAGAACTTTTAACAAAATATTTGTCAATACTAACTAGTGATTATTTATATATTGATATAAATGCATCAATTGGGAATAATCAAGATAATGTATATTTATTTAATGGATGGAAAGAGCATTCAATATTATTATTTTGGGAAAAACAATCCGATGAAACATATAATTTTGGTATTATTAATTGCGGTCAAGGTGTTGATATTCAAGGTACAAATAATAATCTTTGTAATGGTATAATTATTTTTAAAAAAATTAATAAACAAAATATTGATAATTTTTTAAGAACATATAATAATTATAATATAAATACGGTTGATGATTATGATTTTGATGATAATAATTTATATACTATTTTTTATTTTATATTATTTGATAAATTATTAGGAATACCAAATAGTGTTGATTTTACAAAATTAGACAAAACAAAAGTAGATTTTTATAAAATAGAATCTCAATTAATTGGTTCATGTACTTTTACAAATCTAATAAATTTAATATATTATATGTATGTTAAAGAACAAAATGGCAAAAAATCACAAGATGAATGTTATAAGGATTATTTAGTTTGGTATAATAAATCTAAAGATATAATTAAAAAAAAAATATTTAATGATATTATAACTAGTAGGAATCCAACATTAGTAAATATGTATAAATATATATTAGATACATCTGATATTCCTGATCCTGATAATGTTGGTAAAGAATATGAATTATTAGTTAAATATGCATATATTGAAGATCGTAAAACTAAACATCACATATTTAATACATCTCATAATATTAATATAATTAATAGAAAAGAAATAAATAAACATTTTGAACAGTTACCAAATAAATATTTAATTATGGGGGCATTATGGGAAATATATCTTAATCATAATTTAGACCCATTTATAGAATTATTAAATAATGAATATAATGATTATATAAGTTTAATAGAAAATTTAATTATATTTTATAAAGAATTGATTTTTTTTGATAATAACCAAAAATATATAATACCATTACTTATTTTATATGAATTAAAAATAAGTGGTAAGATTACACAAGGCATTTTTTCTCAAAAAATATTAAAACCAATATTTTATCCTAATATTACAGATGATTTATCAAAAAAAAAAAAATCAGATTTTAACCCAAAATTTAAATATAATACATATGATTTATTATCATTATTTATTTATTTAATATTAATAAAAGATGATATACAAGACAAAGAAAAATATTATTTAAATAATGATATAGATAAAAAAGAAGCTAATATTTCATTTTATAATTATATATTTTTTAAAGATATACCTGTTATTAATTCATATTTTAGTAAAATTATTGATATTCTTATAAAAGATTTAAATGATAATATTGGAATCTTTCCAGATATAACAAATTACAAAAAAATAGATATTAATAGTAGTTATAATTTAATAGTTATTAAAGTAAAAAATAATAATGAAAAAATGTTTGTAAAATATATTGAAAACAAGGATGATGATGAAATTTTAGTAACATTTAAAAATAAAACAAATTTTTTATTATGGTATTCATTAGTAAATAATACAAGTGACCCAATAACACAAGATTATAAAGAATTAATATATGAAACATATGGTTATTACAATAAAGAATTATATGATAAAACAAAAAAAGAAAATTTTATTATAAATACATATACAAACACAAATTCTGAAATTATTGGATATCCAGGAGGATTTAAAATAACTGAACAAAATATATTATTATTAAAAGAAAATACTAAAAAAATATTAGAAGAAGGTATAGCACCAACATTTAATATATTAAAACATTATATTATTTATTTTTATTTATGTGAATTATCTACAGAAAAAATTGAAGAAACTATTTTTGATAAATATGATCCTCATATATATGAATATTTTGATGAAATATTTCATATAGATTTTTTTAAATCATTAATATATACGTATATATTAAAATATGATAAAGAATATATTATTCCTGAAAAACATATAATTAATCTAGATAAAGAAAAAACTTTAATTGCAAATGTAGAAAAAAAATATTTTTTATCATCAACGTATGATTGCAAAATTAATGAAAATAACTTATACCATTCAATTATTGATTTTTATAAAATTAATTATGGTAATTATCAATTATTATTTTATAAAAATGTTCAAAATACAGATCAATCAATAGAAATTATTAAAAATTTATTAGATACAAAATATTCTTTATATTTAGTATTAAATTTTTATTATTCATCAAATGGAAATAAATTTAGAGGTGTTAATAAAAATGATCCAAATATAATAGTAGTAAATGATGAATTTAATTTTGAATTCTATTATGTTGAAAATGAAATAATATATAAAATAATATCATATGATGAATTACCAATAGAATATGAACAATTTTATAAGTTAATGACAAATAATGATATTGGTTTATTTATATATCTAAATGAAAGAACATATGAATATTTTTTAAGAACACTTAATTATGATTTAATATTTAAAATGCATAATGGTAATGTTTTTTATACTATAAATAATATTGATTATCAAGTTCATTTTTGCGATGATATAGATATTTATCATAATTATGGTATATTAAAATTATCTCAAAATAATAGCGATTGTATTGACAATGATAAATTATTATGTATATATAATTATAATTATATATATAATAAAAATAGAAATTATAAAACATTTGAGTTTACAAATAATAATAATAAAAATCAATCTATTAACAATATAATTGAGCTTGATACAGAATTGGAAATTTATTATTATAAAATAATAAATAAATTTAATAATAAATATATATTTAGTAATATTTATGAAGTATTATCATTGTTAATTAATTGTATAAATTATAATAGTCCATATCTAATATTACAAAATATTGAACAAATTAAAAATATTTTAAATCAAAATAAACAAAATGTTAACATTCAAAATTTATTAAATATTTTATTTTCAGATTTTAATAATATATATTGTATTCCAATATTATTATTATTTTATGATGATAAAATTTTAAATGAATATTATTATTTACATGCAAATAAATTATATAATAAATATAATATTTTATTAAAATTAAATTATTATGAATTATCATCACGTGAAGAATTAGGTTATGTTAATTTAAATCTCAATAATAATAATTTAGGATATGATGCACGAACATATTTATATTTTGAACAAGATATTATATATAGTTTAAGAAATGATGGATCTCAATATGAATATTCTTTTTATAAAAAGAATTCATATAATACATATAATACATATGATTCAGATAGTATAGATGATCTGGATAGTGCATATGATTCAGATAGTGCAGATGATTCAAATAGTACAGGTAAAATAGCATATATAATAAAAAAAAATATAAATATTATTAAAAATTTAACATATTTATTAGAAATAAATTATTCAAACGTTTTACAAGTAAGTAATATAAAAAACAAATTTAAATTATTATTAAAAGTATTTATTCCAAAATTAGATGATAATATATTTGATACAAATATTATAAAAGCAACTGAATTATTTAATTATTTAATTAATAATAATAAAAATGAATTATATCCAATTCAAGAATTAATTATGGGTTCTGGTAAAACAACAAGTATTACCCCCTATATTTGTATTTTATTACTTAATCATTTTTTTACAAATGAAATTATTAATTACAATTACAATAATGAAATATATATTGTTATGCCTGAATTTTTAATTAATTCATCATTTGAAATACTTATGAAACATTTATTTTTAATATTTAATAATATTGAAATTTTAATATATCCAATGAAAAAACAATATGAAAATTCATTTGTTGTTTATCTAATTAGCGATTCAAACTATAAAATAATGTTTTTAAAAAATATAATTGATACAGAAACAAAATATATGATATATGATGAAATTGATATGATGGCAAATCCATTAACATGTGAATTAAACATTCCATTTAACAAAAAAAAATTAGAATATACAGATGACTTATATATATTAAGTAATATGTTATATAATGACATATTTAATAATACTGATTTTTGGAATATTTTACATGAAAATTATGAATCGAATAAAATCCATAATTATATTTATAATTTAAATAAAGAAACAATTGATAAAATTTATAAATGGTATGATGATATAATTAAAAAAAATTTTGATGAGCCCAAACAAAAAGAAATAGACAATTTAATAAAATATATTAAAGATAATGTACTATTTTTTATATTAACCAAACAATATAATTTTGATTATGGAATGCCTAAAGAATATGATTCTAAAATATCATATAATTATAAATTTAAAGCGATTCCATATTCTGCTATTGATAATCCGGCAATGGGTTCAGAATTTTCAGATTCAATATTAACATATATTTTAACATTCTTTTGCTATAAAATTGTAGACTCAAATTATAGAAAAATTGATAAAGATTATATAATTAATTATTTTGAAAGTTTATATAGTTCCGTTGTAGGTGATAATACTGAAAAAATATTTAGTTTTTTATCAGAAATACCTAATAGTTACAAAGATTATATTAGTAATACTAATCACTTTAAAAATAAATATATTGAAAAATTTGAATTACAAGATTCTGATTTTGAAATAATAATAAAAAAATTTTTATCATTAAATATCAATTATTATTCTAAATGCAAAAATATATCATTTAATGATTTATTACTTTATAGAAATGTTAAAAATTTTGTTTGTTTTACTGGCACAGCATATATTGAACTACCAAAAAGTTTTAGTAGTGATATTGATATTAATTTTAATCCAACTAATTATATAACATATAGTAAAATTAAATCATATAATACTGTATCAGATGCAATAATCAGTATTATTAATAATGAAGATATTATAAAAAATATCTATGTTAATAAAAAAATATTAATTGAAGATATTTTTAGTTGTTTAAATAATTATGAAGTATTAATAGATATTGGAGGAATATTTATTAAATATGATATAAATTCATTTATCAATGAATATAAAAAATTAGAAAATAAAAAAGATTATATTGTATATTTTGATAATGGAAGAAAAATATATAATTTATTAACAGACCAATTTGCAAATGATGATTCTATAACTCATTCAAATGCTTTTTATTATTTTAGTAATAAAAATATAACCGGGGTAGATGCAAAAAATATAATGAATCCTGGAGCACATGGATTAATAACGATTACTAATAAAACAATTATGAGAGATTTTTCTCAAGGAATATTTAGAATGAGAAATATATTAGAAACACAGACATGTGATATAATATTTAATAGTAAATTTAAGAATATTATGAAAGGCGGATGTATTAATTTTGAAAAAATAGAAGAAACTATACGCAAAACTATTATAGATAATTTAATAGCTCAACAAATTATTATTGATAAACAAAAGAAAAAAGTATTAATTAAACAAAACATTTTGGCTTTGAATAAAGAAATATCAAGGCCAGAACTAAATAATCAAATATTATATTTAGACCCAATGACAAAATCATATAATATTTTGATTAAAAAATTTAATAAATATTTTAAAAATAGAAAAAAATTTGATATTGATTCATTAAATATCATTAATTGTATAAAACAATATAGATTCTCACATAAATTACTTAATAAAAGAAAATTCTTAGAAAATTTAATTAATGATTATTTTACATCTCAAATTGATATAATAGAAACAAAACAGAACATGAATGAGGAACAAGTTGAGGAACAAGTTGAGGAACAAGTTGAGGAACAAGTCGAACAACAATCTATAAATATGCCATATGATATAAGTACAATTAATAATAAAGGAATTGTATTGTCTGATTTAACCTTTTTAGATAAAGATAAACATATTAAAAACGATATGATATTAGTTGCATGTACATTTAAACTTAATTGTCGTGTTTTTGATCATACTGCAATTTATGATATATTATTGATTTATGATAATAACAATAATAATTTGGTAATTATTGATATAAATAATTTAACAAAATTTTTAATATATAATGAAAATATAAATAATAGATATACAATAATATCATTATATAATAAATCGTATTATGGTAAAATAATTGATAAAGAACTTTTAAAATATTTAATTATAATTTGTTTAGGTGTATTAAAAGTTATTGATAATAAATATTATTTTAATTTAGATAAAATAATACAAGATTTATCAAATATTAAAAATAATGATTCATTTAGTTTTTCAGAAATATTAAAACTTACATTTTTGTATACCAAAGAAAGTTATCATGCTTTAACAAAAAGAAACGACAAAGAATATTTTAACGTAGAAGATTTTAATAAAGAAGTTAAAAAAGAAAGTAAAAAAAAAGAAAGTAAAATAAAAGTAAAAAAAGTAAATCATACAGAAAACAATGAAAGAAATAAACTTAAAAAATTTATTAATATAAATAAATATATAAATAAACATAAAAATAATATACAAAAATATAAAAAACATGGCGGTAATGCGAATGATATAGAATTAGAAAAGTTATATTATACAAAATATATAAAATATAAACTAAAATATTTGAAATTAAAGCATAAACAAACCAATAAAACTTAAATTTATAAATAATATAATAAGAACTTTGTTTTTTATATATATGTATCAAAAAGAAACTATAATTAAATGAATGTTTTAGATATACTATTATATTTACATTTTTTAATTAACATTTCATATATTATTTTTGATGTAAACCATCTTAATTTTAAATTATTATTTTTTTTTATTATATCATTTAATTTTATTACATGTAAAGATTTAATTTCATTAAGACCATTATGTGGTAAATCATTAATAATTCTATCTTGAAAATATAAATTATAATTAAATATATTATTTGTTTGATATTTATTTAATTCATTATTTATTGTTAATAATTTATTAAAAATAAAATTTAATCCATTTAAATTTATTAAATATGACATACCATATAATTGTTTTCGTTTAATTATTAAATTTAAATTAATAATATCAATTGCTAATTCATTTATAAAATCAGTAGATGTTAATAAATTAAAAAATTCTTCAATCATCTCTCTTAGTGCTGTATGTAATGATGTTAAATCATATTTTTCATATTTACCCCCAAAACCTTCATAATCACTATGTCTATTAGGTATATTAGACCTACCAAGAAAAACAACTGGTTCATTATCTACAATATCATAAATTAAAATACCACCTGAACAGTATTTAATCTCATTAGTAAAATTATCTAATTCCATTATTAACATATATATAATATATGTCTATATAACTTAATTATTTAATAGATGTAAATATTATAAACAATTTTTATAATGATTTAAAAATTGATTTTTGTATTTATTAATAATAATAACATTTATATTTTAATGCAAAACCAAACAAATGAATTACAACATAATTTAAATTTAAACTTTAATTTTACTGATACAACTAGTATTGTAAACCGTGATACATTTCCATGTAAACAAGAATTAAATGAACTATTTAATGAAAATCAATTTAATAGATTACTTCAATACATTAAAACCCAAATAAATACTGCACAATTAGAAAATATTAATTTTGTAAGAATTCTAAATACACAAGTACTACAATATACCCCGCAAATTATTGCAAACATCAAATTATTTCTTACAAATAAACATTATACAATTGTAGATATTGAAGATATAGATAATAACACTATTGGATGGAAATTTTCTTGGTAAATTATTATTTTAGCTATAAATAAAAATATAAATTATATTATATTAAAATAAATGTGTAGATTACTTTTTTCAATGAATAGATTTATTGATGAACAAACATTAATAAATTTTTTTAATCAATCAATACAATATAAAAATACACCAGGGATATCTAATAAATTTGATAGTGATTTTCATTTAGATGGTTATGGTTTAGCATGGATTGATTCTAATTATAATTTATGTGTTTATAAATGTGCGGAAACATATAATCAAGATAAAAATTTTACAAATATATTATCAGAATTAACTAGATCAAAGTTTATTATTGGTCATATAAGAAATAAAGGAAAATATTCAGATGCTGAAAAAAATATATATAATTGTCATCCATTTGTATGTGATAATTATATATTGGTACATAATGGATTTATTAAAAATTTTAAATTACATAAACAAAAAATATATAATTTAATTCATCCAAAATATATTAGTAAAATTCAAGGAAAAACCGACACAGAATATTTATTTTACTATTTATTGACATTAATTAATATGTTAACTAATAAAAATATTAATAAAAAATATAGAAAAGAATATATATATAAATGTGCATTTGAAATTTTAATTAAAACATTTAATGATGAAAACATTGAATTTGTTGGTAATTTTATATTTAGTGATACAGATATAGTTTTAGTTTTTAGATTTATTTCTAAAAATTTTAATAATATAAATACAATTGATAGTATCAAATCATTATTATTTTTACGAAATTACGAACCTCCATCTTTATATTATTCAAATATAGATTCAATTTCAAATAGTATACTTATTACATCCGAACCTGTAAATTCTAATTATAAATTAATTGAAAAAAATAAGTTTTTTATATATAAAAATATTATTAATTAATTGTCGCCCACGATGAAACATAATTAGGATCTATTGATTTTTCAATTGTATCAAATAATTCTTTAGTTTTATTTATTGTTAATATAATTGCATCAGTTAATTTGATATCTGAATATTGTATATCATGGATTTTTTTAATAATTTCATTTAATTTATTTGATGCTGTAATACGAAATGATTTATTTATTTTAATAAATTCTGGAATCTTACAAATAAAATCATATAATTTATATACATAATAAAATTTAGCAATAATATTTTTAATTTTTGATGCATCAACTAATGTTTTAATATATGTACAAATATATGAATGATCTGATAGTTGAATATTATTTTCAAACTCATCAATTTTATCAATCATTTCTAAATATATTCCGATTTCATCATCATATAAAAAAGCCATTACTTCCATACGATAGTGATTATCTAATATTTTATATTCTATATCAGTTAAACTTATATTTTTCTGGATATATAATATACTTAGTTTATCAATTGTGCTTAAAAAACACTGTTCATTATCTGTATCTGTAATTATATCTGTATTTATATCTGTATCTATATTATTTTCTTCATCATTAATATTAGTTTGTTTTGTTTTATAATATTCACCTGAAATGATATAATCAAGTTCTTTACATTTTTCATTATATTTTGAATTAATATTATTACATTTTAATTCAAATAATTTCCAATAAGGAATAGGAATATTTATACAATAATATTTAACTATTAAATCATTATTAATAAATTGCATAATTATATTACATAATGTATCAATATATGCTTGATATATAATTGGAAAAATATCAATATAATTTTGAATTAAATCTATTTTAATATCCAATATATTTGTTACATCAACTTGTTTATTTTTATACAAAATAACTATATTATCTTTAAAAATAAATGTAAAATTAAGTTTTGATCTAAATATTGTATTAAAATCAATTTGCATTATTACATTTTTACAAATTAAATTTTTCGTTTCTAATAGTAAATTTTCATTTGGTATTTCAATTAATTGTTTATATAATTCAGATTTATTAAATAATTTATATCCTGTTAAATCTTCTATATTATCAATTGATTGTATAATCATATCCAAATTAGTTTTTGTTAACATAGTTTTTGTAATATCAAAAATATATCTTAAAATTTGTTCATTTGAATCTTGCTTATTATTAGAAATAGTAGTAATATCCATTAATTTATATTATATTATAAAGTAATATTAAGTATTTTCATTTTTTTATATATTAATTAAATATTTAAAAATAAAAAAATTATAAGTCATAATATATATAATGTCAATGCAAGAAAATTTTAATCAAACTATGAAATTTTTTTTTACTATACAAAATACAAATAAATTATATCACTTAAACACAACATCATTTGCAAGACATAAAGCAACAGATGTTTTTGATGAATCACTGCAATCACATATTGATAAATTTGCAGAAACTTTTATTGGTAGATATAAATTAAAACCAGTTATTAATCATATTAAAATAAATCCATATTTTTTATCAGATACCGGAATTGAGGAATTATTTATTCAAATTCGTGATTATTTGCAAAATTTTAATAAAATGTATACCGATCCTGATTTATTAAATATACGTGATGATTTATTAGTAGATGTTAATAAAACAATTTATTTATTTCAATTAAAATAAACATAATTTAAATCATTATTCAAATTTTAGTATACTCATCAAATTTGATAATTCAAATCATTATTCAAATCATTATTCAAATTTTAGTATACTCATCAAATTTGATAATTCAAATCATTATTCAAATTTTAGTATACTCATCAAATTTGTAAATTCATATCGATTTTCCAAGTTTGTAATTAAGCATTTAATAATTTCATCTGGAATTCTTCTAGATCTAACAATATCTGTTAATACACAATGAATTATATTATAATAACAATTCAATATATAATTATAATCATTATTTGATAAATCGTATTCTATTTTATATATAATAGCTAAAAATTTTATTTTATGTAGTAATTCTCGTTCAAAATCAATTGATTTTTTAAAATTTATATAGTTCCAAACAAGAGGATATGATAACAAATCTATTCTTAATTTTAAATTTTTTAAATAATATTGTGAATCAGTAAAATTTACTAATAATTCGTATTTTTCTTGAATAAAATTTATGTTTTTATCTACAGTTATCATATTTGGATCAAAATCAATAAAACATCCACCATTTTGTTGTGTTACATCAAAACAAACATTAGATAATAGTTGTGTGTGATTAAATACATCAAATAAAGATATGTAGTATGCTGTTGTATCATATCCTGAATAATTTTGAAAAATAATTTTAGATGGTGATATTTTTCCTAATGAGATACTTATAATTTGATGCATTACAGCAACATGTTGATTTGCTTGTTCAATTTCACATGGTTGCATACATGGATCAATATCAGAATAAAAACAATCATTAATTATAAAAAATAAACCTTTATCATTAGTGTATTCTCTAATATATGGGTTTGTAGTATTTGTAATATTTATTTGATTTTGAAGAATTAATGGATCATTTAATTCTTCAAAATAGTTTAATAATTTTAAATTTGTTTCCATGTATGGATCAATCAAAATAACAAGGTGTTTTCCTGCAAATTTATTTAAAAAACAGGGATATTGTTGATTGTTTTTTGTTGTAATTTCTTTATAATCGCCCATTGAAGAGCCAACACCTATATATACTAGATTGGTTGTTGGTAAACTTATATAATCAAATATTTTTTGCCAGTGATTCATTATATTATATTATTTAAATTAATAATTAATTAATAATTTTCAATTTTTATTTAAGAAATATTTATTTCTTAAATAACAATCAATCGCAATCTCTATGATTTCAGTTAAATCATAGCATTTGCAGACAATCAAACGCAATGTCTATGATTTCAGTTAAATCATAGCATTTGCAGACAATCAATCGCAATGTCTATGATTTCAGTTAAATCATAGCATTTGCAGACAATTTTTATTTAAATTTTGGTAACTGTATATCCATTATTTGATTACTAATATTACTTTTTTTACTTTTGAGTACGTTAATTTTTTTATTTAATTGTGTCATTTTATGATATAAATCATATATTTTTTTAATAACTTGATCAATAGAATATTGAACATCTGATAATATAATATCTTTTATATTTTCTTTAAGACAATAAGAGCTATAAATTTTTATAACTTTATTATTTTTAATTAAACATTTACGTTTATTTACAATTTCAATATATTTTTGACACAATGTTGCATAATTACAATTAATATTTTGATTTTCAGTTTGTATAAAATTAATTTTATCATCAAGAATACATGCTTCTTCTTTATTAAAATAGTTAATTATATCCGAATAATTTTTAATTATTTTTAAATATGTTTTTTTATATAATGTTAATTTTTTTTTAATATTTATATAATCTAATTTTATTTTATTCCATTTATTATATTCATAAATGTTCATTGTTTTTGAAAAATTATATAACTTTTTATAATTATTTAAATAACTAATAATATCATTATTAATTGTAATATATTCATAATGTTTATTGATTAATGTGTAAAAGTTATCTTTAAGAATATTTATTTTAGACAATTTTTTATTTATCTTATCACTTATTATAGATGTAATAACAGGTAAAGAATCTTTATCTTTTAATGTATCTGTACTCATTATAAAAGTATAATTATAATTAAATAAATTATAACTTTATCAATTTTTACTATTTACTATTTATATAAAAAATTGAAATTTAAAATTATATATAACAATCAATAATAAATGTTTAATGACTCAAAACACAAAGTCTACCAATAATATATTACTATCGCAAGAGATTAATATGAAAAATTCTAAAGATTTTTCACTGTTACCATCGCAAGAGATTAATATGAAAAATTCTAAAGATTTTTCACTGTTACCATCGCAAGAGATTAATATGAAAAATTCTAAAGATTTTTCACTGTTACCACATACAGAACAGTCGCATGCAAAGAACCAATTGCTTAATGAACATGAGTTTAATGATACAGAGCAATTAAGTGAAAAATCATTTTTTGGTATTTCACTTGATAAAATTAATAATAATGAGTTTCCATCAGAAATCAAATTTAAGGAGTTTGCACCGATACTTGAAGATATAGAGAATACACCTATTTATCATGATTTTGTAATTTTGCATAATGATAATAATTCTGATGATGACAATGATAGTGTATGTAGTGATGATAGTGATTATAGTGATGATAGTCGTGATAGTGTATCTATTCCTAATTACAGTTATCACGATGTTTGTAATGTTAAAGGTTTTGCGTCTAATGGTGCAATTAAATTAAAAATTTATACTAACTTTATATATTGGATTGGATCAATCGGTATAAAAGTGAATACATCAGTTGTATGCACTATCGATTACCGAGAATCAAACCAAATTGATACACATTGTTGTGAAATTTGTCATGATTGTCGTGATTGTCATGATGCAGGCAATTATAATTCTTTTGTTCACACACTTGAACATCCACGATCATATTTTGATCATTGGTGTATTGAATACAATGATCATATTGATTTTTCTGACACATTAGAATATATAAAAGAGTTTATATTTAACGGAGAAATTGAAGAAATAACTTTTTCAACAATACGCCAAGAATGTCGTAATTTTCATAATTTTAAGATTATATCTATAAAAATAATTAATGATTTCAATACAAAATATTTACATTCGCAAGCAATCATTAAACATATACAATCAGATGATAAAGAAATTAATGATTTACATTTAGATTTATCTAAAGAAGAAAATAATTTAATTTTATTAGAAAAAGAAAAACTTATGATTCATACAAAACATAATTTTGATTCACCTAAAATGATGGATGATTTTTTAGTAAACGCTGCTATATTAGTTACACAAAATGCAATAAATAAAGCTAAATCTATAAAAGTTATTGATAATTCTGAAGAAATAATTTTACAATATCAAACAATTATTAAAGATTACAAATTATATGATTATAAAATTGAGCAGCATAATAAGCGGATATCTTCAATTATAAAAAAAATAGATAAATTAAAAAATGAAAAACAATGGTTTTTTATGAAATATAATTTTGATTCACAACAAATGATGGATGATTTTTTGATAAAATATGCTATATTAAATACTAAAAATGAAATAAATAAAGTAAAACCATTATTATCTTAATTCTATTAACTTATAATAATATAAAAAGTAATTTTATTTGATTTATTATATTCAAAAATGTTCATTGTTTTATTTTATCATCATTATAATAGACATGTTTATAATAAACACTTTTAATTAGTGTTTATTATAACCTCATTTAAAATAAAATTAAAAATTAAATATAACAATTAATAATAAATGTCAATGACTCAAAACCAAAGCCAATCAATAATATATTAGAATTTAATATGAAAAAATCTAAATATTTTTCTAATAACTTGTTCTTATTATACCTTATTGTTTAGACATGTATAACGTGTCTAAATGATACCACTAATTATATATATGATAATATAATTGATGGAAACCATAAAAATGTAATGCTGTCAAAAATATATAATGTTTGTCACAGTTTTCATAATTTTATAATTAATGATTTACCACAAATTATGGATGATTTTTAGTAATTGTTACTTTAATAAATACTAAAAATGTATTAAATAAATTATTTATTTTATAATTTATTCTATTAACTTATAATAATATAAAAATAATTTTATTTTAATCCTCTAATTGTGTTTTTATTTTTTGAAGATTTAATAACATATCCTTAAGATATAATTTTTTATTATCTACATTTAGATCAGGTATATTATTATCTGCATTTAGATTAGGTATATTATTATTATTCATATTTTCTGAAATTGTTGTTTTTAAAGCTTTTAGTTGTCCTAATAACTCATCAAAATTCAAAATGTTTTTTTGTGCTTTAGTTTCTAATTCTGCTTCTGTTACATTAGCTTCTGCTTTATTTATTGTTTGTAATTCTTCTTTTGATTTGGCTTCTTCTTGTGATTTGACTTGTGCTTCTTTGGCTTCTTTGGCTTCTCGTGCTTCTTTGGCTTCTCGTGCTTCTTTGGCTTCTTGTGATTTTAGGGCTTCTTTTGCTTTTAGGACTTTTTCTTTTAGGGCTTCTTCTTGTGCTTTTAGGGCTTCTTCTTGTGCTTTTAGGGCTTTTTCTTTTACTTTTCGGAGTTCTTGGGCTTCTTCTAATTGTTTTTCTTGTTCTTTTTGGGCTTTTTGTTCTCGTTGTTCTCGTTCTCGTTCTCGTTCTCGTTCTTGTTCTCGTTCTCGTTCTTGTTCTCGTTCTCGTTCTCGTTCTCGTTCTTGTTCTCGTTCTCGTTCTTGTTCTCGTTCTCGTTCTTGTTCTCGTTCTCGTGCTTCTTTTGCTTGTTTTTCTTTTGCTTGTTTTTCTTTTGCTTGTTTGACTTTGGATTCTGCATCTCGGGCTTTTTGTTCTTTTGTTAGTTTGGCTTTGGCTTTGGCTTTGGCTTTGGCTTTGGCTTCTGCTTTTTCTTGTGCTTTTCGGGTTTTTTCTTGTGCTTGTTGAGCTTTTAGGGCTTCTTTTTTTAGTTTTTTTTCTTTGGCTATGACATCTGCATTGACACCTGTATTATTTATAATATTATTACCAATACCCTTAATTGCATCTTTATTTTTCATAAGCATACTAGATGCAGTAGATGCAGCCATAATATAAGGATTGGGAATACCACCGCCATCTGAGCTATCACTTAAAACATCATTGTCGTAACCTTGTGATAATATTTTATCTAATAATGATATTGTATAATCTTCTGTATTATCTTTTACATCAGAAGATTCAAAATCCATCATACTATCAAGATTATTTATTTTAATAAAATTATTAGAATCACCACCATATTGATCAATGTAATCAAATAATTTTTTATTATTCATATATAATAATTAGATTTTATTAAAATTTAATTATTTTTATTTATTAAATTTTCATTTAATTTCATTTAATTTCTATTGTTATTATAAAATAATTATTTATTTGTTTGTTTTTACACTAGTGCATGACTAAATGCTTCTTCAATTGTTTCAATTGCAATAATTTTAATATTATCATCAATTAATGTTGGATTACGTTCTTTAATTAATACAACATCTTTTTCATTATCTTTAGGATATAATATTAATTTAACACCAGCTTTTTTTGCACCTTCAATTTTATTCTCAAGACCACCGATTGCTGTAACACGACCTTGTAAGTTAATTTCACCAGTAATTGCAATATTATGTTTAATTTTTCTTCCAGTAAGCATTGAATAAATTGCACATGTTAGTGCTGTACCAGCACTGGGACCTTCCTTTGGCGTTGAACCTTCAGGACAATGAAGGTGTAATCCTTTAGGAAAATCTTTTAGATCAACAAGCCATTTGTTTTGCATTTCTTTTGTAAGATAATTAAATGCAAGGGTTGATGCAACTTGCGTACTTTCTTTAATAACCGTTTTTAAGTTTCCTGTAGCTGTAACTTCTAATGGTTTAGAAGATGGAACCCATAAAATTTCAATTGGCATAATTCCTCCACCAGATCCATCAGACATTGCATATAATCCATTGATAACACCACATTTATCTTCTTTGTGAATTTTTTCAGATACAATTTCATATTTATACTTTAGAATTAGTTTAATGTTTGATTGACTTACATGAAATGGAAATGTTACAACAGTATCGCCAATAGTTGTATTTGTCAAATTTGCAATATTTACTTCACGAACAATACTATATAATAGTGATTTTAATTTACGAACACCACCTTCATGTGTCCAATTGTCAATCATATAACGTATTGTATTGTCATCAATTACTACATCATTATTTTTTAATCCCATATCTTTCATCATATTAGGTAATAAATAGTTTTGTGCAATATGTATTTTTTGCGAAACCATTAAAAATTTAGTTTCTACAGTAGTAATACGATCTAACAAAATAGGATTTACATTATGCGGATCATTATAACTGAAAATCATAGTTGCTCTTGATAGATCAATATCAATACCGTGAAAATATTTATCTCTAAAATGTGAGTTTTGACTTGAATCTGTAAGTGCAATAAGAATATTAGTAATTTCATCACCTTTAGAATTTTTACCAATTTTATCAAGTTCATCAAAATAAATAATTGGATCCATACAATGTGATGAAATTAAACCATTCAAGATTCGCCCGTAAATAGATCCTTCATATGTATATGAATGACCTTCTAAAAATGATGAATCAGTTGCACCACCTAATGAAATAAATATAAATGGTTTATCCATTGCTTTTGCAATTCCTTCTTTTACAAGTGATGTTTTGCCATTTCCTGGAGGTCCATAAATACCAAGCATATTACCTTTTGCTAGTGGATTTCTAATTTGTTGTCCCATCATCTGAACAATTTGTCTTTTAGCTTCATCGTGACCATAAATAGCAGAATCCATAACAGTAGTAAGATTATTTAAAAAAGTGATAATCTTATTTGTATTAATATCGCTCAAATTAATACCTTTAAATTTACCAAATGGAATAGTCATAAGTGCATCAAACCAAGCTTTAAGTTTTTTTTCAGGACTACGGCTTGTTGTTAATGTTGTATAAGTTTTCATAATATTATTTTTTTGTCCAATATTAATTGGCATTTCCATAATTTGAAATAAGATTGGTTTATCACCAGAATTATAACAATTGATTTCCTTAATCTTTGTCATTGCCTTTTTTTGCTCATTTTTTGTAAGTTTATTAAAATATTTAATAATATCAGTTTCACTATCTTCATCTTGATTTTTAAAAATTTGATGAATAAAATTAATACTTTCTTTAGTTTCTAATTCTTTCATTGCATTATTTTCTTCATCATCTTCATCATCTTCATCTTCATCTTCATCGTCATCTTCATCGCCATCATCGTCGTCATCATCATCGTCACCATCTAACTTTTGTTTAGATTCATCATCAGATGATTCATAATCAGAATTATTTTCATAATCTAAAATATCTTTTACTTCTTTTACTTCTTTTTTATTTTTTTTTGGTTTAGGCAGTGAAACATTATTTACTTTATCAATATTACGTTTATTTTTATTAGTTCCACTTGTACCTTTATTACCTTTATTACCTTTATCTTTTAATGATTTTTGTTTATCTAAATTTAAACGATAATATTTTAAACAATCAAATAATGTTTTCATACGATTATTAGTTGCATAAATAATTAAATTATTAATAACATTAATACAAACAGATAACTCTGCAATTAATGCAAGTCTAATAATATCTGATAATTCTTTTTTAATTTGTTCATCTGTTTTAAAACTAATAATAATATGTTTAAAAATTTCTTTTAAATTAGACAAAAATTTTGTGAGATCTCTTGATTTATATTGTAAAATATCTTTACCAATTTTTTCAAGTCTTTCTAAAGCAGTATATTTAAAATCATTAATTACATCATCATTCAAAAGTTGTTTCTTTTGTTTTTCATGGCTACAAAGCTTGGATGTCTGTTTATTTAAATAAGTAACAAAGTTATCTACGTCAAATTTCATTATATAATAAATATTATTTCTCTAGTACATAATAAAAACAATTTTTTTTAAATATTCAATATTTTCTATATAAAATCAGTAAAAACCTATTGAAAACCTATTGAAAACCTATTGAAAACCTATTGAAATCATTCAAATTTATTCAAATATAAAACAAATAATAACTTAGATATTTTTAAGTTTATTATATAAATAATTTAATCTATTTAATTTACCAACAATTTTATACTTGATTAATCCATATTTATCAACAAGTAATTTTATTAAATTGTCAATATCTGGTTTTGTTATGAATATATTATCATTTGTAACTGTTATTGCTAATGATTCTTTAAAATATTCTTTTGCTTCTATATATTCAAATTTTTCAGGTATATTATATCCTGCATCTTTTAATGCACATAATGTTTTTTCAATTGATTTATTTTTTATATAATAATTAAAAATTTCATTTGTTTTAATATCAGATAATGTAGGACAATAATCACAACCAAATAAAATACATAATTCAATAAATTCATCATATGTAATATTTAATGTCTCTAATATTTTTGATAATTCGATTTCTAATGGTACTTTTTTACTTGATGTTAAATTTCTAATAATACGTGGAGAACCAAATGTTAATATATCCATATCTTCTGTTAGAACAGCATATACTATATTTTGTTTACACAAGTATGCAAGTTGTGAATCAGCTTCTTGTGGTGCATTAATATATGGTATACCCATTAATTTTAATAATTCTCTACATTGATTTATTTGTTCACGTGAAATCCAAACACTTCGTTTAAAATATTTAATCTTATCAACATCTGTTTGTGCATCTGAAAATTTTAATAATGCTTTTTGTCTGACTTGTTTACGTGCTTCCAAAATTTTATATTTTAAATGCGGTGGTTTTCCATCAAAAACAAAAACAGGTATAATACCTTTTTCTAAAAAACTTATAGTTTTATTAAATAGTCCTAATATATGTGATGTAAGTTCGCCTTTATTATTTGTTAAATCAGAACCAGAGTTTCTAATAGCAATAACAATTTGATATATCAATATAGATATATCAATTGCTATTTTTTTTCCATAATATTCAGTATGATTTTGTTTTTTTATAATATCAGGATGTTCTGACAAAAATTTAAGTAAATTTTTAATACCCATTATGGTTTATAATAATAATTAATTATATTTTTAATCTAAAACATAATCAATTTTTTTAAATACTATAGTATTTTTATTATATAAAATATTTTTTCCTAATTATATATAATGATATTTAATGTTATATCACCTATAGTCACTACTATTAATGGTGATTCTATGAAAGAAGCTATTAAAAATTTTATTAAGATTAATCATAATTTAAATATTACTAATATGATAATTAAAGATCAATCACAAAATGTTGAAGCACGAATGAACTATTATCAACATGATGGTCGTAATAAAGTTGGTATAAATATGTATCCTATACATACTAATGTATTACCTATTGCAAATAATGTATTTATTCCAAATAATGTTATTGAACCTAGTATGAATTTATTTCCTTTATCGCCAATGTCTCCAATGTCTCCATTAGGTATGATACCATTTGTTCCATCTGTTGTTAATATACCATTAAATTTATAATTTATAATTATAATTTAATATACCACCATTAAATTTATAATTTTAAACCAATAAAAATTGATTTATATTATATTAAAAATAAATAATATATTATATAATGACCAAAATATTATCAAATTCATATATATTTAGAGATATTAATGAATATACTGATTTAAGAAATTTATGTGATACATGTTCATCTTTATCAAAACTAAAAAAATATATTAATTATAAATTAAATAAACAATATTCATTAATGTATTATAATAATATATTATTCAAAACTATGATTTTGAATAAAATATTTAATCCAAGAAAACAATTGCAATTAAATTTAAGTTTTTATCATACTATAAATGCAATTGTATTAGATAATGTTTATTCTTTAGATTTAAGTAATTGTAATAGTATTATCAATATTAGTGAATTAAAAAACGTTAAAATTCTAGATTTAAGTAATTGTAAGAATATTATTAATATTAATTATTTATCTAACAGTAATATTAATATATTAAATTTAAGTAGATGTAATAATATTCATACATTAAATTTAAGTAGATGTAATAATATTACTGATATTAATTGTTTATCTAACAGTAATATTCATACATTAAATTTAAGTTTTTGTGATAAAATTACAGATATTAGTGCTTTATCTAATTGTCGTATTCATACGCTAAATTTAAGTTTTTGTGATAAAATTACAAATATTAATATTAGCGTTTTATCTAATCGTAATTTTTATGATTTAAATTTATGTGGATGTAATAAAATTACAGATATTAGCGCTTTATCTAACATTAATGTTTATAAATTAAATTTAAGCCATTGTAATAAAATTACGGATATTAGTGCTTTATCTAATAGTCGTATTCATACATTAAATTTAAGTCATTGTAATAAAATTACAAATATTAGTGCATTATCTAATATTAATGTACATACATTAAATTTAAGTCATTGTGATAAAATTACAGATATTAGTGCATTATCTAATGTTTATGATTTAGATTTATCTTATTGTTATAATATCACAAATGTTAGTGCATTAGTTAATAATCATACATTAAGCTTAAAAATGTGTAATAAAATTATAGATGTAAGTAATTTGGGAAATATTCATACATTAGATTTAAGCTTTTGCGATAAAATTACAAATGTTAGTAAATTAACAAATGTTTATAATTTATATTTAATTGGTTGTAAGGAAATTATAGATGTAAGTATGTTAGGAAATGCTCATACTTTAGATTTAAGCTTTTGTGATAAAATTACAGATGTTAGTGCGTTAGGCAATGTTTATATTTTAATTTTATGTTATTGTTATAATATTATAAACGTTAGTTCTCTAACTAACGTTTATGATTTAGATTTATCTTATTGTTATAATATTATAAATGTTAATGCATTAGAGAATGTTTATTCTTTAAATTTACGTGGATGTAAATATATTACCGATGTTAGTGCATTAGGCAATGTGCATACATTAAATTTAAGTTGTTGTGATAATATTACAGATGTTAGTGCATTAGGTAATGTTTATAATTTAACTTTAAGATTTTGTGATAATATTACAGATGTTAGTGCATTACGAAATGTATATTCATTAGATTTAATGGGTTGTAATAATATTATTCAAAATTAAATAAATGTGTTTCAATATTATTAATATGTGAATTTATAATATTATATATTTTAATTTTGTCTTCAAGTGTTTCTGCAACTTCAAAACTATTAATTAACTTATCTAAATTTTGATTTTTATTTTTTTTACTAACTGGTTGATTTTGTTCATTAAATTTTAATATAGATGTTGTAATAGTTTCTAACTTTTGTTGCTCTAATATAATTTTTTCACGAATATTTTTCATTTTAATAATACGGTCATCCCAATTTTTAATTGATTCTAAATGATTAACTTCTGTTTCTAATGATTTATATATTTCAGATAATGTTTCGTTAGTTTGAATAATAGATGACATTATTTTTAATAAAACATTACTTTTTAAATATATTTTATATATACTTTATATAAATTAAATACTCTTATTTAATATTGTGTATATAAATTAAATACTCTTATTTAATATTGTGTATATAAATTAAATACTCTTATTTAATATTGTGTATATAAATTAAATACCTGTTTTTATAAAAATATCTATAATTAATTCAAATAAACATAATAAGTAACTATATATAAAATAAATTAAACAAGCCGTTGTTATTTTAAGCATATTATATTTTTTGTGTTTTGGTGTAATATTATATGGATTTAAATAACATGGTCTATACTCTTTTTTAAAGATAGTAGGATTTGTTACACCTTGTAATATTTTAAATTCATATGCATTTTCTTCATCTGCAATAAATGAATATGGTATATAAAAATGACCACCATCAGTAGAAATACCCCATTCAACACCCCATGAATTTCTTATTAAAAATGATTGTTTTTCATCATCATAACCAATAGCAACAACACAATGTGATGTGTTAGTATCTTCATATGGTTCTGGTATCGGCATAATACCATCATTTAACCATTCAGACTCAAAACTTTCATATACATTAAAACCAAATATAATAGGATAACCACGTACTAAAACTTTTTTTAATTCTATAATAATTTCTTCTTGTGGTAAATTATAATCAAGCTCAACTGAAGAAAATGATAATCCTTTAAATATTTCTTTTCTAGCTTGACATTTTTGTGGAGCATTTAATTTAAAATTTTTTGTAATATACGGCCATTCTTTTTCAATACATACACCAGATATTAATGAATATAATCCTGATGAAATTGTAGATCCACATTCTTCATTTATAGTATTTGTATAATGTCTAGAATTGTAATAAATATCTAATCTTGACGGCATTATAGGACAGTTATTATTTTGTTTTAATTGTTCGAAAACATATAAAAAAGCACATGCTTGTGCAGTACATGAACCAATATTTTCTTGGTCATATGGTTGTTGGGATTTTGGTAATCCATTTTTTAATGTTGTTCTCAAGTCAAATATAGATGGTAATTTAATAATGTTATCATTTAAATTAGCTTTCATTTTTATCATGTTATTATTAATATGGGATGAAGTGCATTTTATTGATTGTAAATTATCGTCATTATTTTCTTTAATATGACCATAACTATACTTTTGCCTGATTAACATTAATATAAGATAAGATAAATATTATATACTGGCTTAAAAAATATAACTGCTTAAATTATACAGATACTACTTAAAAATAATCATATTATTGGTGTTGACATACATTAGGAATGCATTTTTTTTTAACTGGTATTTCTTTTGAAATAATTTGATCTTCTACCTGTACACCAAAACAAATTTTTTGCCAGAATCGTCTTTTTATTATTACAGGTTCATCATATTCTGGAATTAGTTCATAATGTTCTGGTATTGGTGCAAGTTGACTGAAATTAGTATCTTTTTGATCATATGTTATTGGCATTGGATATATACTCATTATATTATTATAATAAATTATTTTTAATATTAACAATTTTTAATAATTTTAATTTTATATTTTTTATTTCCACATACAAGTTTAATTGTATGACCAATATAATTATCTAAATCTTCACAATCAATAGGTTTATTTTTTTTTAATAATGTTATTTGGTTTGATTTATTAATCATTTTTTGCGAATCAATATTTACCTTTGTTTCTAGTAATGAATATTTAAATATTAAATTTTGAATATCAGATTTTATTACATTCAATAAATCATTTTTTAAATTTTTTAATAAATTAAATGTAATAAATAATTTTTCATTTAATTTAATATAATTATTTCTATTATACGTAATTGTATCTAATAATGATGTTTTAATATTATTTTTTATACTATTTAAATTATTTATATATTTTTTATTATAATCAACAATAAACTGAGCAGCAAGAGATGGTGTAGGTGTTGCAATATCTGCAATTAAATCTAATAATGGATTATCTACCTGGTGACCAATTGCACTTAATACAGGCAAATTAAAATTATATATAGATTCAATAAGTTCTGGTTGTGAAAACCCAAATAAATCAGAGAAACTGCCACCACCACGCATAATTATTACTAAATCATAATGTGATTGTTTATCTGTAATAAGTTTTAATGCATTACAAATATTTTTTGGACATTCAACACCTTGAACAGCAACATCAATTATATCATAATTTATTAATGATTTATTATTTTCTAAATTATAAATAAAATCTTGTAATGCTGCACCATTTTCACTTGTTATAACTAATATATTTTTTAAAAATTTTGGTAATTGTTTTTTTCTTGATTGTAAAAAATATCCTTTTTCATTAAATTCTTGTTTAATTTTTTCATATTTAATAAATAATTCACCATATCCATCATTTGTTATTATTTTTTCAACAATTAAATTTAAACTTCCAGAGCCACCATAAAAATCTAATTTACATTCCATTGTTATTTTTTGACCTTCAATTAATTGTTCTTTATTAATATTTTTAAATTTCCAAATTATTGATTTTAAATTATTAGAATCATCTTTTAATGTAAAATAAATATTTCCATTAGAAAATTTAGGCTGAGATATTTCACCAGTTACTTTAATCTTTTTATTTGATACAATTGATTTTAAATATTCTGATAATTCTGAAACTGTAAAAATGTGTTCTTTTGATGATTCAGTTTGTGTCATTTATTTATTAAATATAAATTTCTTTTTAAATATAATATGAAATTGCTAATAATATTAACAATAAGTTTTTTAATATTTTATTATATAATAAAAAACAATTGTATTTGTTATAATTGGATTAAGGAACATTTTGAACCATTATATTATAATCAAAATGATCAAGATTATCAGAAAATAAAAAATTCTCAATCAACACAAGTAAATTGTTGTCTAGTTGAAAAAAAATATATACCAATTTCAAATGAGTTATTTGGTGGAAATTTTACATATTTATTTACTAAAAAATCTAATGAAGAGTGTGATAGTAATTTATATAATTTAAATTCAAATCAGCAGTTATTAATAGAAGGTAAAAATAATTGGTCAAATGATTATTGTTTAAAACATCCAAAAGAATCTGATTTATTAATAGGGTCGTGTAGAAATACAAATAAAGAATGTATCGAATTTGTTAATAAAAAATATTGTGATAAATATAAAATGACATGGACAAATAAAACATGTGAACAACCATTAGATTATAAATGGGTTGACACGATAAAAAATAAAATACCAGTTAACCAAAATAATATAACATTTAAAATGTTTTAATTATTATTTTTAATTGCTTCAATTAATTTTTTACATCTATATTCTTCAGTTTGTTTTATTTGTGATGGAAATTTTTTATGCACATGAGATATTAATATTTTCTCTATTGATGACACAGCAGATTTTATTTTTGTTAACTCGTTAGTTATGTTTTTTTGTAAAGCAAAACGATTACTTATATCATTATCTGGTTGTGTTGTTATAATCCGATAACAATCATTACAAGGTACAATTGCACTTTCTGTTAAATACATAAAAGATGATAAATAAAATAAAATAGATATTATAAATCTCATATATTATAACTTAGATATTTATAATATTTTCAATAAAATAAAATTAGTGCTAGTTTAGTGATTTTAGATATTTAATATATAATTTAAAAAATACATTTCTAATTAATTCAACATTAAATTCATTTGTTTCTTTAATATTTTTAATATGTAATTTTTTTCCTAATTCCTTTAATTTTAAATATCCATATTGGTGAAAAAAATTAATAGTATCAATAACAATATAATTATTAAAATCTATAACAATATTATATTTTAATGATTCAGCTAATAATGTTTTAAAATGGAAATCTATATTGTGACTAACAATAATATCAATATTTTTAATATCTGTTTTAAATGTATTTATAACAATTTCTGGATCTTCACCGTTGGCAGTTGCATATTCTTGTGTTATACCATGATATTTAATTGTATCTTCTGAAATAAACATACATCTAGGTTTAACAATTTTTCTTACTTTTTTTTCTAATATAAATTCATTATCTTTAAAACATCCAATTTCATAATTTAATGCAACAAGTCGTGCATAATAATATAATTTTTTTTTACTAACATCTTCAGATGTTTTATGTAATCCATTAGTTTCAGTGTAAACAAAACATAATCTTTTAGTCATTGTATTACTTATTATTAGATATAGCTTTTATATAATAATATAATCAATTTTATTTATAAAAAAATCAACCTTTTATATAATCAATTTTATTTATAAAAAATTGATAAAAAATTAGTAAAAATAGCTTATTATTATTAATTAACAATAATGAGTTATTATCTTATAGATTTTTCTAAATTAACAAATGATTATAATTTTTTTACTGATAATTTAATTATTGGTAAAAAAATTAAATTAGATCAACATAATCGTAAATATTATATATATTATAAATTACCTGATACACTGAATGAAATTTATATTAAATTACCAAAAATTAGATTATTATATAATATGGCCAATTGTAAATATAATAAATTATCAATACCAATATATCCAAACTGGGAACTAACAAATAATTTTATTGATTGGATTAAAAAATTAGAAAATAATATTATTGAATGTTTTTCTAATAATAAGTCAAAGAGAGAATTTGTTAGTATAATAACAAAAAAAAATACAATTAGTTTTTTAACTTGTTATTTAAATGATGCACTTAAAATAACATCTAATATAGAAAATAAAACAATTACAACATTTAATGATTTTAAAATAAATGGTCAAGTTGATATTGTTATTAAATTAAGTTATATATGGGCAAATAATAATAAATACGGCTTATCGTCAAGTATGTATCAAATAAAATATTATGCACCACCTGATCAATTAGACATTAATTTTATTGATATTGATGATACTATAAATATTACAGATATTGTAAATCCTGAAAAATATATTTATACAACACCTGTTTTTAAACCTAATATTATAATTCAAGATAAAAAATCACCACAACAAATATCTGTTATACCATCTTTAAAAGATTTACAATGTGCACTAAAAAGCTTAAAATCACTAAAAGATAAATCAAAAGATTAATTTATATAAAAAAATTGAATTTTTTATAATATATAATAATTATTAACTAATATTAATGGAACAATACAACTTTGAACAAATGATGAATGAAGCATACCAAATTCTGGATCAGAATAATTCAAGTAATCTTTTAATTTTACCTGAAATTGTTCTTGATATCAGTATAACACGATTACATTGGAAAAATGTAAAAGTATATCTTAAAGTAATTCGCCGTAATCCAGACTACTTTATTGATTTTTTAAAGCACCAAATTCCAGGTAAAGAAATTAACTGGTTTTCAGGGTCTAAATCAGATGGTTTGATTCTACACGGATTAAGACAAAAGAAAAATGAAATTACAGATCTCGCACGAAAATTTGTAAATGATTATGTTATTTGTACTTCATGTAAAAGAGCAGATACATGTATGAATAAATTAAACTCTAAAACATATGAGATTATTTGTAATGATTGTGGAAATAGAAGTACTCGTATATATTAATTTATTATTTTATTTTTTAATAAATTAATTTTTATTTACCTCCTCTAAGTCTAAGAACCAAATGTAATGTTGATTCTTTTTGAATATTTGATTATATGATATGTAAATATTTATTTTTTAACAGCTTTTACTTTAGCTGGTGGTATAAATTTTTTATAATGATCAACATTCTTATCAAAATGTTTGCGACCTTCAACAGCAAGTGTAATAGAGTCAGCACCAGCAAATTTCTCTTTCATATCAGTTTGAACTTTACCTGCTACTTTAGCAGCACCAAGTCCATTAGAAATTTCTAATTTCTGAGCTATGTGTTTTTTAAGATCTAAAAAAGCTTGGAATCCAGCATTTGGTGGTTTTCCTCCTCTAAGTCTAAGAACCAAATGTAAGGTTGATTCTTTTTGAATATTATAATCATTTAGTGTACGGCCATCTTCCAATTGCTTACCAGCAAAGATTAACCTCTGTTGATCTGGTGGAATT
>Ga0114958_10000366_pt1 | contig 39224 bp, 29 predicted proteins | sample C_130208_EF_Meta_FD_89577 | JGI IMG/M metagenome (GOLD analysis project Ga0114958, IMG submission 89577) | Freshwater microbial communities from Lake Croche, Canada to study carbon cycling - C_130208_EF_MetaG | ecosystem: Environmental > Aquatic > Freshwater > Lake | place: Lake Croche, Canada... | reverse complement strand
CAAACCGCAAGTGAAAAAATTGCTACCTTTGTTGTGAATTTTGATCCAACAACAATCACACCTGCAAGCCGCCATATTGCAGCACGTGCGCTGTTTGATACTGTCGTCTGTGCGGTAGCGGGCGTGCAAGAACCCGCCTCGCAACTGAGTCTTCAATATGCTAACGGTCAAACCGGCCCGCATATGGCAACTGTATGGGCGACCGGTCAGAAGTTGTCGCTAGAAATGGCCGCGTTGGTAAACGGCACGATGGGTCATGCGTTGGATTTTGATGATGTGTCATCACCACTGCGCGGTCATCCAACCGTTGCGATATTGCCCGCTGTCATCGCGTTAGGCGAATCACTTCAAGCCCAAGGGCGCGACATCATCGATGCGTATGTTGTCGGTTTTGAAGTGACTTTACGCTTGGCGCGTGCGATTGTGGATGAGCAGTACGCCAAGGGATGGCATTCAACGGCTTCAATCGCGACGTTCGGTGCAACGGCGGCGTGTGCGCATTTACTGAAACTGAATCATGCTCAAGTTGTGAACGCTTTGGGGATCACGGTTTCGCAGATTGCAGGTACCCGTCAAAACTTTGGCACGATGTCTAAGCCGTTTCAGGCTGGGCAGGCGAATGCGGTAGCACTGCGTGCTGTCATGCTGGCTAAGCTTGGGTTTGATGCTTCTGCCAAGGCGTTGGATGGCGATCAGGGCTACACCACGCTGTACGCTGACAAGATGGATGTGCACGCAGAGTTTGATCAGTTGGGTAGCTTGCCACTTGAGATTGAGCGTAGCGGCATTGAAGTAAAAAAATATCCGTTGTGTTACGCCACGCATCGGACGATTGATGGTTTGCTTGATATGTTGAAGGACACACCGTTTAAATTCGAGCAAATTGATCGTGTTGACATTCAAACAAACTATCGGGCAACGGTGCCTTTGATTCACAGCCGACCGCAAACAGGTTTAGAGGGCAAGTTCAGTATGCAGTACGCCGTGACAGCAGCCTTGCATGATGGTGAAGTAGTACTCAAAACGTTTGAAGATTCGGCTGTTCAGCGTGCAGACATTCAGGCTTTCTTACCTAAAGTCAGTGTCATCGAAGGCGCGCCGCCCCTGTATCCCCGTTGGGCAGAATTAGCCGTTCATTTAAAAGACGGCACGGTGCTTAAGCGCCGCGTTGAAAAACTGCGCGGTAGCAAAGAGCACCCACTGACGGATGCCGAGCTGATTGTCAAAGGCGCAGACTGCTGTCATTTTGGCGGTCTGAAGATTTCGGCTGCTGAGTTGGCTCAAACCTGTTTTACGCTTGATCAACACCCCTTGAGCGTGTTGCTTAAGACGCTGACGACTGCTGCCTTAGCCTCTGATCCGAGTGCAAAAAAAGCTGCTTGATGACTGCTTGACTTACAACGGCCCGAGTTTTTCAATCAGCGATCGCCACTTGGGGATCTCGGCCGCAATAGTGTTTGAAAACTCGGCCGTTGTGCTGGCCTGAGGCTCGGCGCCGATGCTCACGAGTTTATCTTTGACCTCTTGAGTGGTCATGATTTGTGTCACCTCGGCGTTTAGACGCTTAATTACGTCGCCTGGGGTATTGGCAGGTGCCAGTAAGCCAAACCAAGCCACCATATCGAAGCCGGGTAGGCCAGACTCAGCAACCGTTGGGATATCTGGATAGGCGCCAACGCGTTTAGCGCTACCCATCGCCAGAGCCCGAAGCTGGCCTGATTGCACAAACGGCATGGCCCCCGGAATTTGTTCAAACATTAAGTCAACTTGCCCGCCGATTAAATCAGTGACTGCGGGTGCGCTGCCTTTATAAGGAACGTGTTTGATGTCTACGCCCGCCATTAATTTGAACAATTCGCCTGATAAATGCGGCGTTGCACCAGAGCCTGTTGAGGCGAAGTTTAATTTGCCTGGGTTGGCTTTTGCCAGAGTAACTAACTCGGCTACGCTTGTTGCTGCGAGTTTTGGATTGACCACAAGCATGGTAGGCACGGTTGCCACAATCGAGATCGGCGCGAAGTCTCGAATAGAGTCGTAGTTGGGCTTAGGCGACAGCGACTGACTTACGGTAATTGGGCCTGTGGCGCCGAGCAAGAGTGTGTAGCCGTCTGGCGCAGCTTTGGCGACAAGGTCAGACCCAATGACGCCACCTGCGCCAGCCTTGTTCTCAACCGATACGGTTTGTTTGAGCGCGATCGTCAGCTTCGCAGCCAATAAGCGGGCCACAATGTCTGTGGTGCCGGCGGGTGGGTAGGGCACCACAACGCGTATAGGGCGCGTTGGGTAGGACGTTGACTGGCTGTAACTTGTGCTTGAATAAGAACAACAGGCGACCAAGGTTGACAGACTGAGTGCGAGTGTTTGAGCCGAGAATATTTTCAAATCACGCATGACAGATACCTTAAACAAAAGCGAGAAACCAGAGCGATGAACGACCTGTCCACGATAGCAGACTCGAGTTATCAGGGAAAACGATTAAGAGAAAACCCGTAAGCGTAAAACATATTTGACCAATATCAATTTCCAACGTACCTTCACACCTGTGAATGAATAACGAAAAAAGAGATTTTACGTACCACGCAGAATACAGCAGGGGTCGCTGTGTGAAAAGCGAGGACGTAATGATCTTGGATCACATCTTTCGATTTAGTCTTGGAGAACGGATTTGTCGAACCAGTCAGCGTCAGCATTGCTGAGTGTCAAAGATATTACGGTGCGGTTTGGTGGCATCGTCGCTTTAGATTCTGTCAGTTTTGATGTGCCTCGCAATAAGGTCTGTGGCTTGATTGGTCCCAATGGTGCCGGCAAGACCACGCTGTTCAATTGCTTGAGTCGCTTGTATCAGTATCAGGCGGGTGATCTGTTGTTTGACGGAGAATCCATCACGCAGACGCCTGTGCATGCGATGTCAAAAATCGGTATTGGCCGTACCTTTCAAAATTTAGCCATGTTTCGCACCATGACGGTTCGTCAGAATGTGATGGTGGGTGCGCACGCTCGCTCTGAGGGTGGTTTTATCAGCAACATGCTAAAGACCCCAGCCGCACGTGCCGAAGAAAAACAAATGACGGCCGACGCCGATAGTTTGTTGACGTATCTAAAACTTGCCGAGTACGCCGATCGGGCTGTGGGTGATTTGTCTTTTGGTATCCAAAAGCGCGTTGAGTTTGCACGAGCCCTAGCGTCAAAGCCAAAAATGCTGCTTCTTGATGAGCCCGCTGCAGGTTTGAATCACAGCGAACTCAGTGATCTGGGTAGCTTTATTCGCACGGTTCGCGATGACATGGGGATTACGGTGTTACTTGTAGAACACCATATGAATTTAGTGATGGAGGTGTCAGACTGGATCGTCGTGTTGAACTTTGGCAAAAAAATTGCCGAAGGTACCCCCGAAGAAATTCAGCGTAATCCAGAAGTCATTCGCGCATATTTAGGAGATGGTAACTAATGAAGCTGCTTGACGTTACCAATCTTAACGCCTGGTATGGCCCTAATCAGGTGTTGTTTGATTTGAATTTTGAATTGCACGTGGGTGGTATCACGACCATTCTGGGTGCCAATGGCGCGGGTAAAACGACTACCTTGCGCGCAGTGTGCCAAGCCGTTCATACGACAGGCTCGATGACTTTTTTAGATAAACGTATCGACGGCAAAGCGACTGAGGACATTGTCAGGGTCGGAATCGCACACGTACCGGACGGACGTGGCACCTTTACGGCGCTTACAGTTGAAGAGAATCTAAAGTTGGGTGCGTATACACGCAAAGATCGACGCGAAGTTGAGGCCGATCTTGAACGGATGTATGCGCGCTTTCCACGTTTAAAAGAACGCTATCGTCAACAGGCAGGCACCCTGTCGGGCGGCGAGCAACAAATGCTAGCGATTAGTCGTGCGCTGATGTTGCGTCCTCGACTCTTGTTGTTAGATGAGCCCTCGTTTGGTTTGGCCCCTCTGATCGTCAAAGAAATTTTCGAGATCATGCGTCAAATCAATCAAGAAGATCAGGTCAGCATGTTGTTGGTTGAGCAAAATGCCAGCCTCGCGTTGAATTTGGCGGATCACGCTTATCTGCTCGAAACTGGCAAGATCGTACTGTCAGGCCCATCGGCCGACATCAAAGCAGACGAGTCGATTCGACGCGTGTATCTGGGCTATTGAATCAACTATCAGGTCGTGGAGTTTTAATGGATTCGTTTTTATTACAAGTGACTGCGGGCCTAGCGAATGGTGGGATTTATGCCGCCGTCGGTTTGGCGTTGGTGATGATTCATCAGGCGACCCATCACATCAATTTTGCACAAGGTGAGATGGCAACGTTTTCAACGTTTATTGCCTGGGCCATGATTCAAGCTGGCGTGCCCTATTGGGTGGCGTTCGTGGCGACAATGGTTGTATCGTTTGTGGCTGGCCTTCTGATTCAGCGCATTTTCTTGAAGCCTGTTGAAAAAGCGCCTATCTTGACCAATGTGATTGTGTTTGTTGGCTTGTTAGTGATTTTCAACGCGTTTGCGGGCTGGATCTTCGAGCACACGATCAAATCGTTTCCGAGCCCGTTTCCGGTTGAGGGTATGTTCTTGCCGCAGTATTTTTCTGGCCATCAAATTGGCTCGATTACCGTGACCCTCGTTGTGCTGCTCTCGGTCTTTTGTTTCTTTCGCTTTACGCCGCTTGGCTTGGCAATGCGAGCAGCCGCCTTTAATCCAGAGTCAGCACGTTTGGTGGGGATTCGTGTGTCGTGGATGCTGGCCCTGGGTTGGGGGATGGCAGCGTTGATTGGTGCGGTCGCAGGCATGATGATCGCGCCAGTGGTGTTTCTTGATCCAAATATGATGGCTGGTATTTTGTTATATGGCTTTGCTGCCGCGTTGCTGGGCGGTATCGATAACCCTTGGGGTGCTGTTGTTGGTGGCGTGATTCTTGGCGTACTTGAAAATATCTTGGGTGCGTACGTGATTGGTAGCGACCTGAAGCTGACGATGGCGTTGATTTTGATCGTAACGATTTTGATCTTCCGACCCTACGGCCTTTTTGGCAAACCGATTTTCTCGCGCGTCTAAGAGAGCCAACATGTCTGCCACTTCAAAGAAAATAATTTTTATCCTCTCGGCGATCGCCCTGTTGTTATTACCGTTCTTGCTTGAGGATTTTCGAGTCTTTCAAGTCAATCTCGTCCTGATCTACGCAATCGCCATTTTAGGCTTGAATATTCTGACGGGTTACGGTGGTCAAATCTCGTTGGGACATGGCGCGTTCTATGCAGTGGGCGCCTACACTTCGGCAATTTTGATCTCACAATTGGGGATGTCGTCGTATTTGACGATTCCGATCGCGGGCGTAGTCTGTTTGGTGATGGGCGTGTTGATGGGATTCCCGGCTCTTCGATTGGCCGGTCATTATCTAGCGTTGGCAACGTTTGCCTTGGCAATTGCCACTCCCCAACTACTCAAATACAAAGCCATTGAACACTGGACAGGTGGCGTGCAGGGCATTGTGCTTGAAAAACCAACACCTCCCTTCAAACTTGTACTTTTTGGTAATGACTTGAGTGAAGATCGTTGGTTGTATTTTGTGATTTTGGCGATTGCACTTAGTTTATTTTGGATGGCACATAACTTGCTGTCTGGTCGGGTAGGGCGCGCCATTATGGCGATACGCGATCAACCTACCGCTGCGGCAGCGTTGGGTGTAAATTTAACCATCGTCAAAACTGCAACCTTTGGCCTTTCAGCTGCCTACACGGGTGTGGCAGGCGCTCTCAGTGCGTTAGCGGTTGCCTATATTGCGCCCGATAGTTTCCCTGCATTTTTATCGATTAGTCTGTTAGTTGGTGTCGTAGTAGGGGGCTTGGGTTCGATTTCCGGTGCTATTTTTGGAGCGCTCTTTATACAGTTTGTTCCAAACGTTGCTGACGAGATTTCAAAATCCGCGCCTTGGGCCGTGTACGGTGCGATGTTGTTGGCACTTGCGTATGCTGCACCAAACGGTGTGATGGGTATCTTAAAAACAATTAGAAAGAGGAAACAAGTATGAGATTAAAGCTCAAGCGGTTCAATATCATTCTGTCGTCGTCGCTGTTGGTTTGTGCCAGTTTCGGCTTGGGTGCGCAGCCCTATGATGCGGGGGCCACAGATAAAGAAATAAAAATAGGAAATACCAATCCGTATTCAGGACCTTTTTCAGCCTATGGTTCGTTTGGCAAAGCGCAAGCGGGCTACTTTAAAATGATTAACGACGAGGGCGGTATCAACGGCCGAAAGATTAATTTCATTACCGTCGACGATGGTTTTGCACCGCCTAAAACACTCGAGCAAGCACGCAAACTGGTTGAGCAAGAAAAAGTATTGTTTTTCTTTGCATCTTTGGGCACGGCACCCAATTCGGCTATTCACAAATACATGAATCAGAAAAAAGTGCCACAGTTATTTGTGCAAACGGGTGCTTCAAAATGGGGTGATCCAAAGAACTTTCCCTGGACGATGGGCTGGCAGCCAAACTACATCAGCGAGGGAAAAGTGTTTGCCCAGGCGATTTTAGACAATCAGCCAAATGCCAAGATTGCGCTGCTTTATCAAAATGACGATTCGGGCAAAGACTTGTTAGCAGGTATCGAAGCAGGCTTGGGCGCCAAAAAGGATATGCTGGTCGCGCGCGAAACCTACGAGACGACCGATCCGACAGTTGACAGCCAAATTGTCAAGCTCAAAGCCTCGGGTGCAGATGTTTTCATTCACGGCAGCGGGCCAAAATTCGCAGCGCAGGGGATGAAAAAAATTGCAGAATTGGGCTGGAAACCGACTCAATACGTGTGGCAGGTGTCGAGTTCGATCGGAGGTGTTCTTGCACCGGCTGGTATCGAAAACACGCTTGGCTTAATTACCTCGGCTTTCTTTAAGGATCCCAGTGATCCGCAATGGAAAGACGACAAGGCGATGCTTGAATACCAAGAATGGTTCAAAAAATATATGCCTGGTTCTGATCCGACCGATGGTTTTTATATACAAGGCTATATCAACGCGCAAACGATGGCACACGTGATTAAGCAGGCAGGTAATAACTTGACGCGTGAAAATATCATGAAGCAAGCTGCGAATATCAATGATTTGAAATTGTCATTGCTGTTGCCTGGTGTGAACGTGCAAACAAGTCCAACTGATTTTTATCCTATCGAGCGCATGCAGCTTGCTCGTTTTGATGGCAAAGCTTGGGTGTTATTTGGCAAGACCTATGGCGATTAATCGATGCTGCTTTTTTGACTCAAAAAAGAATTTTTTCTGACTTTAAATGATGTTGTGTTTTTTTATAAACGAGTAAACAGGAAGACAAGAATGAAACGACAATTGAAAGGCTGGAGTTCGCTGGCGATCGTTGCTGCACTTGCGCTGGGAAGTAATGCAGTGTCTGCACAGCCTTATGACACCGGCGCAACTGACAAAGAAATTAAGATCGGCAATACCAATCCGTATTCGGGCCCAGCCTCGTCGTACAGTTCGTACGGCAAAGCACAAGCGGCTTATTTCAAGATGCTCAACGATCAGGGCGGCATTAATGGCCGAATGATCAACTTTATCTCGCTTGACGATAACTACGCGCCACCCAAAACGCTTGAACAGGCCCGAAAGCTTGTCGAGCAGGACAAGGTGTTGTTCGTCTTTGCACCGCTTGGTACGCCTACTAACTCTGCGATTCACAAGTACATGAATCAAAAGAAGGTGCCACATTTGTTTGTGCAAACTGGCGCGTCTAAATGGGGCGATCCAAAAAACTACCCATGGACGATGGGCTGGCAGCCAAACTACTTTAGCGAGGGCAAAGTCTTTGCACAGGCTATCTTAGAAGGGCAACCGAACGGCAAGATCGCAGTTCTGTATCAAAACGACGATTTTGGTAAAGACTATTTGTCAGGTCTTGAAGCTGGTTTAGGCGACAAGAAAAACATGATCATCGCGCGCGAAACCTATGAGGTTACTGACCCAACGGTCGACAGCCAAATGGTCAAACTGAAGGCGTCCGGTGCAGATATTTTTGTGAACGTTGCGGTGCCAAAGTTTGCTGCTCAAGCGATTAAGAAAGCTGCTGAGTTGAGCTGGAAGCCTACCCATTACCTCGTGCAGGTAGCCAGTTCTGTGGGTTCAACGTTGACGCCCGCTGGTTTGGATAATAGCGTCGGCCTGATCACAACAGCCTTTTTCAAAGATCCAAGCGATCCGCAATGGAAAGATGACAAGGCGTTTCTTGAATACCAAGAGTGGTTCAAAAAATACTTGCCCAGTTCAGATCCAACCGATAGCTTTTACATCCAAGGCTATATCAACGCGCAAACCGTTGCACATGTCGTTAAGCAAGCCGGTAATAACCTGACTCGCGAAAACATCATGAAGCAAGCCGCTAGCATCAACGATTTGAAGTTGCCCTTGCTTTTGCCTGGGATCAACGTTCAAACCAGTGCAACAGACTTTTACCCGATCGAGCGTATGCAGTTAGCGCGCTTTGACGGTAAAGCCTGGGTACTGTTTGGTAAGGTGTACGGAGATTAATCTTTGTTTGCTAGGATAAAAAAAGACCGCTCTCTGTCGCGGTCTTTTTTTTGATCAATATCTAACTGCGTGATCAACCAACCCAAATCCCTAGTCGATCAGTCAATTGGTCAGTCAAGCCACTAGGCACCTTAATCGATCAGTCTCATCGCTTAATCGATGACGATGTTGGCTTCTTGAATGATTTTGGCCCAGCGTACGCGTTCTTCTTGTGCGTATTGGTTAAAGTGTGCCGAGGTGTCACCAATCGTGACGGCCCCCTGAGAGAGCAATTGCGCTTTGATCTGGGGGTCGTTTAATATTTTTACGGTTTCAAGGTTCAACTGCTCAACGATCGCTGAGGGTGTTGCCTTAGGTGCATATAGCCCAAACCAACCGCTTACTTCGTAGCCCGCTAGCCCCGCTTCGGCGATTGTGGGAACGTCAGGTAATAGCTCTGAGCGTTTGGCCGACGTGACGCCTAGTGCTTTAAGTTTGCCGGCCTGAATGAGTGACAGGCAAATTGGCAAATTGCAGAACATCATTTCTACGCGACCACCAATAATGTCATTAATGACCGCTGGGCTACTTTTATACGGCACATGCACCATTTCAACTTGAGCCATTTTCTTGAAAATTTCGCCCGATAAATGCATGCTACCGCCGGCACCACTTGAGCCATAGCTAAAGCTCTTTGTTTTTTGTAAGGCGAGAAGCTCTTTCACGTCGTTGGCTTGAACTTGTGGGCCAATCACTAAAACGTTTGGCACCGATACAAGGTTGGTAATTCCAACAAAGTCTCGTTGTGGATCGTATTTAATATTTTTGTGAAGCGTTACATTAATCGATCCGATGCTGGTCGAGCCAACCATTAAGGTGTAACCATCGGGCGCGGCCGTGGCGACGTAATTGGCGCCAATATTGCCATCTGCCCCTGCTTTGTTTTCAGCAACGACCGGTTGACCTAATGCCGCGGACAGCTTTGTTGCGACGATACGTGCCAGTACATCAGTCAGCGTTCCTGGTCCAAACGGAACAATAATCGTGATGGGTTTATTGGGGTAGCCTGCCGTTTGTGCTTGTGCCTGCGAACTGAGCAGGACAGCAGCTGTCGCTAACGCAATCGTTGTGACCTGAAGCATTGAGACAAGTGTTCGTTTCATGGGATGTTCATTGACTTTATTGAATCGTTGAAAGGGCTTCTGTGCAAAGCACGCAAAGAAGCGCTGTTTAGTGCAAAGGTCTAAACGTTAGCCTGCAATTGGAGCATTTAAGCGCAAGGGCAGGTGACTTTCAAGAGATAATTTTTGGATCATGGCCTCTGGGACTCAGACCATTACATTGCCAAGAGGTTGTGATTGAAACGATGAGTAGCGGACACAATGAGACAGCGACGCGAGTGACGATTTTAGAATATGAAGCTGAAGTGCGTGATCTTAAGGCAACGATTGATGCCTTACGCGACGCGTTAGAACAAGAACAGTCCGTCAGTACAAGGCGGGTATCGCAAGCCGTACTAGCAACCGACTCTGAAATTGCCCAGCTTAAACTTACTGCAGTAGCTTTGCGCGAAACCTTAGAGCAGACAGGCCGGCAAAAAGAGCAAGCGGTGCAAGCGGCTGTTCTGGCTGCGAGTCAAGAAATTGCGAGCTTAAAGGCCGCCGTTGTTGAATTACGTGAACAGATGGAACGCATGCGGCAAGAAAAAGAAGCCGCTGTGCAAGCGGTTGTCCTACGCACCCATAACGAAATTACGCAACTAAAAGAGATCGCAGCGGCTTTGAGGGCTCAACTTGAAATTTCTCAAGGCTCAAAGTAACGCAGCGAGCTCTTGAAATGGCTCAGCGGCCAACGTTAACGCGATTGGTTCGACACTATTCTTTATTTTTTTACGCAAATTCATTGCGTGCGTAGGCTTTAAGGCGATAGGCGCGCGTGCGCGGCAGAGAAAACATGAAAACATCAACACTTAAAACCACGGGTTCAACTTCGCTCAGTAAGCTCGAACAGCGCTTGCATTTGGCTGACTTTTTACTCAAGCTTTCAAATCAAATGTCAGCCTTTGGTAATCTTGACGACGTATTAAATGCCTTCGTTGAGATCGCGACGCGTGAGCTCAATGCCGAACGCGGCACGATATTTTTGAATGATCCATCGACCAATGAGTTGTATTCAAGAGTGGCACAAGGCCATTTACGACATGAAATTCGTATCTTAAACAGCAGCGGTATTGCTGGCAGTGTGTTCACCACACAAGAAAGTCTAATTATCTTAGATCCCTACGCCGATCCACGTTTTAACCAAACAATCGATGAGCAAACGGGCTTTGAGACGCGTAGCATTTTATGCGTACCGATTCGAGCCGGCAACGGCGAGGTGATTGGCGTTGCGCAGTTATTAAATAAGCAAAAGGGGCGTTTTACTAAAGTTGATCTGACGCTACTAGAAAAAATGACGACGCAAGCGTCGTTGGCCTTGCAAAATGCCCAGTTCATTGAGAGTATGCAGGCGATTCGTGCAAAAGAGGTTGAGTTTTTAAATGTGATCTCTGAGGTGACGTCTGATATAAACATCAGCTCATTGTTAAAAAAGGTCATGAGCGAGATCACGCGGATGCTCAACGCCGATCGCTCAACCCTGTTCCTGAACGATGAAAAGACCGGCCAGCTTTGGTCAGAAGTTGGTCAAGGCTTGGATTCACTGCAAATTCGTTTGCCAAATCATTTGGGTATTGCCGGCGCAGTGTTTACAAGCGGCAAGGTCATTAATATCCCTCATGCTTATGCTGATCTGCGTTTTAACCCTGCTTTTGATAAAAAGACGGGATATTTCACGCGTTCGCTGTTGTGTGTACCGATCACCAATAAAGAAGGGAAAGTGATTGGTGTGACTCAGGTACTCAATAAGCATGGTGGCCCCTTTAATCAAGAAGACGAATCGCGGCTCAAAGCGTTTAGCTCTGAGATTTCGATTGCTTTACAAAACGCAAAATTGTTTGCCGATGTGCAGAGTATGAAAAACTACAACGAGAGCATGCTTGAATCGATGTCGAGCGGTGTACTCACCCTTGACGAAACCGAACAAATTGTGACGTGTAATGCAGCCGGTTTGCGGATCTTACAAACGACACCTGCAGAGATCGTACAAAAGCCTTTCTCTCAAATCTTTTACGACGCCAATGTCTGGGTGCTTGAAAAAGTTAAACGTGTCATGCATACCGGTGAAGCCGACATCACGGTAGATGCCGAAATCGAGGTGGCTGAACAGACCGTGTCAGTGAACCTGACGATTGTTCCGTTGACGGGCGCCGATCATAAGCGTCTGGGTTCGATGGTGATGCTTGAAGACATTTCAAGCGAAAAGCGTATGAAATCAACGATGTCGCGTTATATGGATGCGTCGATCGCAGACCAATTGCTTTCAACCGGTGCGGATTCGATGGGTGGAGTGAGCGTGCCCGCTACGGTTTTGTTTTCGGACATCAGAGGCTTTACGACAATTACTGAAGAACTTGGCCCGCAAGCCACGGTCAGTATGCTCAACGAGTACTTTGAAATCATGGTCGATTGTTTGCGCCAAGAAGATGGCATGCTGGATAAGTTTATCGGCGATGCCGTGATGGCCGCCTTTGGGATTCCGGTGGCGCACAGCGATGACGAAGATCGTGCGGTACGCACTTCGATCTCGATGATTACCCGTCTGGCTGACTGGAATGTCATTCGGTTGAGTGAGGGCAAGAAGCCCATCAATATTGGGATTGGCTTAAACACAGATGTAGTGGTGTCGGGCAACATCGGTGCCAAAAAACGGATGGATTACACCATCATTGGTGACGGGGTGAACTTAGCTGCGCGCCTTGAATCGGCCTGCAAACATTACGCTGCAAAAATTTTGATAAGTGAGTTCACCCAAAAGAAACTGCGGGGTACCTATCGCATGCGCGAGGTCGATTTGGTGGTTGTAAAAGGAAAAACGCAACCTGTTGCGGTGTTTGAAGTGTTGGATTACCACACTGAGCAGACGTTTCCGAACCTGATGGACGTTGTCAGTCATTTTCGGGATGGCATCGCCAAGTATCGGCGAGGTGAGTTTGATTTAGCGATTAAAGCTTTCGAGCAAGCGCTGAGCTTTAACCACGAAGACACGCTGTCACAGATCTATATTGAGCGTTGTCAGATGCTGCAACAACGCCCTCCTGAAGGCGTTTGGGATGGTGTATGGCGCATGGAAGGTAAGTAATTTGGGCGATTACCACTGAGCAACACCAAATGAAAATTTGCCATCGTGCGCGTGACGGTCTTCTCGCACTCAATTTTAGTTAATCTTCTGGTTGTGTAACAATCGATTGTCTGGTTACGGTATGGGGCAATCGTATGTTTACATGTCTAATGCACTTAGGCCGTCAGGAGTTCGCGTTGGGCACTTTTGCAGCTGCGTGGCGACTCGTGCAGGCACTTGGGGTGCTGTTGCTCGTATTTATCTTGTCCGGCTGCAGCTCTCTACAGATCGCCTACAACTATGCCCCAAATTATTTATCCTACCGGCTGAATGGCTACCTAAGTCTGGATGGCGCTCAAAGGCCTGCGCTCGACCAAGAGCTTGCGCAATTTATGCAGTGGCATTCTGAAATTGCGTTACCGAGTTACTTTAGTGCGCTTGAGGCTTGGCGCGCGCGCATTGATGATGCAGCACCGTTTACCACTGACGAGGTTTTGGTGATTCAAGCACAAGTTGAACAAGCGCTTGAAGGACTGGGTCAACGAGCTGCCCGCCAGCTTGCAGGCTTGATGGTCACACTGACAGAAAAACAGCAAAATCGTTTGCGCCAGCAGTTTGAGAGCGAAAATAAAGAGTATTTCGATGAATACTTAAATAATCCAAACAGCGACGCGACCCGCAAGAATCATCATAAACGTGCACTGAAGCGCTATGACGACTGGTTGGGCTCTTTGACGACTGCGCAACAAACGTTGATCACGGCATTGTCAGATCAGCGTTCAAAAATGTCTTTGGCTTGGGGCAAAGAGCGCGTGCTCAGACAAGCCGCCTTGCTCATCGTGCTTGAGCAACAGCAGGGCGGCGACCCCCTGCAAGCTGAACGTGCCTTAAGTGTGTATTTAAGCAGCTTAAAACAGTACCGCGAGCCATCGCTGGCCAGCGAGCAAGCACAACTCAGGCGCGAGTGGGCTGAGGTCACAGCTGAAATCCTGAATAGCCTGACCGCTGAGCAAAAAGTCTATCTAAAAAAGAAGCTTGGTGGGTACGCACAAGACTTTGCGAGCTTGACAGCCGAGCGCGTGGCTCAAAAGGCAGAGAAATAGATATCAGTCGCGGTACGGCAGAGAAATAGATCTCTGCCGCACAGCGACAGGCTCAAAAGGCAGATAAATCAGTCATCGCGTTTCTGTGCGGCTAAACATACTGAGGAACCAACATTGGCCCTTACGACAACGGGAGGGTCAGTACATTTTTAGCGCCAGGGCGAGCCAACATTTTTGCGTACCACGCCTCGATAAAAGGACGCGGTTTATGCGGGATTGGTAGCCCATACCAGCGGTGAACTTCGCACGTCAGCGGAATATCAGCCATTGTCATCTGGGCACCCGCCACAAACGCGTTGCCGCTGAGTTGGTGTTCAAGGCGATCCAGCAAAACCTCGGTTGAAGCAATCGAGGCTTCGACTTTTTTCGTATCGCGTTCTGCCTCAGACACACGAATCAGCTGCCAAAAGGCATCGCGCCCAGAAGGGCCAAAGGTAGTTTGTTGCCAATCCATCCACCGTTCTGCGTTGAAACGTTCTTGCAGGTCGGTTGGATAGAGTTTGCCTTGCGAGTGCTTGGCGCATAGATAGCGCACAATGACATTTGACTCCCAAAGCACAAAATCACCTTCGACTAACGTTGGGACAACTGAGTTCGGGTTCAACGCAATGTATTCGGGCGTTTTAACTACGCCAAAGGCGCCACCCGCATCAATGCGTTCGAAGTCAAGACCGAGTTCTTGTGCTGTGTAGACGGCCTTGCGGACGTTGATAGAAGTAATGCGACCCCAAATTTTGAACATGAAAATATCCTAAAAAAATTAAGTGATGTCCGAGTCAACGAACTCAAGCAAGGTATTAAATCCTGAAATTTGCACCGCGATACGTCCGGGTTGCTCGCGCCACGTCACAGTGTGTAAACCATCTGTTTGTATGCGCTTGAGTGCTTTGCGCAGCGGGGTCAACGAAGACGTTTGCAGTGCAATCGCACCAAAAAAACTTGAGCGCTTACCACCCACGCAGGTCAAGCCACCAAAGCATTCTGCATAGTGCGCGGCTGTGACAAAAACCAATGTGTAGCGTTCGCCTCGTACGCGATATTCGCCGTTTGCACCCAGCGCTGCTGAGCCGCCGGCGGCAGAGACATATTGTTTTGCTTCTTGTTTGGGCGACTCGCACACAATCAGTAGGCCCGCCACTTGACGCACGCCATTTGAATGCGTTTGCCATTCTGCACGCCAGACCAATTCTGGTGTGAAGTGTTTGCAGTAGTACAGACGACCAGCGCTAAATTGGCCGGGCTCAAAACGTACTGTTTCGAAGCGAGCGTCAGACACGACGCCAGCAAGCTCAACAGGCCGCGAAAACGCCTGCACGGGCCGCACGGCAAAACCCGCAGCCTGCAAAGAATAGTGTGTCTGTGCCGCATCAGTGGTCGTAAAAACGAGCCCGTCAATGCCAACGGGGCTTGAAAGAACCTCTTCACGTAACGGGCCACCGTCGCTAGGTAGGCCGAGCAGTTCGATGTAATCCTGCTCAAACACCATCAGGTGATTGATTGAACCCAGGCTATGGCGCCCTCGGGGTGTCAACGTAAAGCCGAGTTGTTCAAAGATTGCGTGTGCCGCATTCATTTCAAAATGCGTGTTGATGACGAGATGGTCTACCGGCAAGGCTGTTTGATCAAGTGATCGAACAGAGGTACGAGGCGAAGGGATATTTTTTTTGGTCATTTTCGCGTTTACCCGAAAGTGAGTGTGGCGATCACAGGCGTGTGATCCGACGGCTGCTCAAGGGCGCGCGGCCCTTTGTCGATGACGCAGGCGGTACAGCTTGGCACCAGCGGCTCTGACAACAACACATGATCAATGCGCATGCCGGCGTTACGCTTAAAGCCGTTCATGCGGTAATCCCACCAGCTAAAGGATTTGGGTGCTTGCTCAAATAAGCGAAACGCGTCAGAAAAGCCAAGCCCGAGCAACGCTTGAAATGCGGCACGTTCAGGCTCTGAAACCAATATCTGCCCAACCCATTTGTCTGGATTGTGAACGTCGGCGTCAAGAGGTGCAACGTTGTAATCGCCTAGAACCGCTATGTTAGGGTGTTGGTGCTTTTCAGTGATCAACCAAGCTTCAAAAGCTTTAAACCAGGCAAGCTTGTAAAGATACTTTTCGCTGCCAACTTCTTGCCCATTGGGGCAATAGGCACTGATCACGCGAATGGTGCTGTCGCCGTAGGGCAGGGTAGTCGCCAATACGCGTTGCTGTGGGTCTTCAAAGCCGGGGATGTTGCGAGTGATCTCATTGCCAGGCTGTCGCGATAGCACCGCTACGCCGTTGTACGTTTTTTGCCCAGCCCACGCTGCGTGATAACCAATGGCCGTAAACGCCTCAAGCGGAAACTTGTCATGGTCAAGCTTAAGCTCTTGCAGGCATAAAGCGTCAACTGGATTTGCCTCAAGCCAAGTTAATACTTGTTGGAGGCGTACTTTTAGCGAATTGACGTTCCAGGTGGCAAGTTGCAGTGTTGGCATAAATCATCAAGTCTTGTGAATTTGCCGCATTATCCCATTAAGAGGTCACTGTAGGTAAATCTTAGGCACACGTTTGACGTTGCACAGCAGTTCGTAGGCAATGGTGCCGGCTTGTTGGGCAACCTGGTTGACGTCGATTTGTTTACCCCAGCATTCGACGGGGCTGCCGATGCTTGCCTGGGGCAGATCGGTGAGGTCAACCGTTAGCATGTCCATGGACACGCGACCAATGGTGCGGGTGAGTACACCACCTACGGCGATCGGGGTGCCAGTTGGAGCGACTCTGGGATAGCCGTCGGCATAGCCGATCGCTACCAGGCCAACACGCACTGGCGCCGTTGCAGTGAAGGTGCCGCCATAGCCTAAGGACTCGCCGGGTTCGAGGGTGCGGATGGCAAAGACTTCACTCATTAAAGACATGACTGGTGTGAGTGGCTGAGCCTGAGCGAGCGATTGAGATATATGCTGACTGGTCGGCTCTGGGCTCGGCTGCGTTAAACCGTCAACTCGTTCTGAGAGGATGGCGTCAGGTTGCGTCTTGGGCGCTGCTTTGACTGGCAAGGGATCAGCACCATAAAGCAAAATCCCGGGCCTCGCCCAAGTGCTATGCGCGCTCGGCCAAGCCAGGATGCCGCCCGAATTGCTTAAGCTGCGATCGCCCGGCAAGCCCGCGGTGGCGTCGTGAAAGGCGGCGATTTGCCTGGCGGTAGCGTCACTGTCGGGTTCGTCAGCGCGGGCGAAGTGCGTCATGAGTGTAATAGAAGCGACCGAGGGGCAGGCTTCCAGCCGTTGGTAGGCAGCTTGAACCGCGTCTAGTGCAAAGCCAGCGCGATGCATGCCCGAATCGACCTTAAGCCACACGCGCATGCTGTGGGCCTCGATGGGCGCAGTTTCAAGCGCACGCAATTGAGACTCTTGATGGATGACTACCCAAAGGTTTGACCGATAGGCGGCAATGAGCTCGTCAGGATCAAAACAGCCTTCGAGCACGAGGATAGGCTTGGTAATGCCGGCCTCGCGCAGTTCAAAGGCCTCGGCAGCAAAGGCCACGGCAAAGCCGTCAGCGATACCCGCCAAGGCCTGAGCGCATGGCACAGCACCGTGCCCGTAAGCATTGGCTTTAACGACTGCGAGAGCCCGCTCGCCGTGCAAGTTTCGGGCCGTTAGATAGTTTGAACGCAGAGCGGCAAGATCAATCAGGGCTTTTGAGGGACGTGTCATCAAAATCACAAAAAAATAATTGTTTTCAACGCTGAATCAATGGCCATGACACTGATCCCTTTGCGCACAACCCAATTTCAAATTGCGTTTGCGCCAGAAAAGTTTGCGTCGTGTTGCGCGAAAGAATTCATACGAGGCGAAACTGCAATATATTCTGAAATCTAAGCCGGTACAAAATTAAGCTGGTACCGAGGCCGGACGCTGCACAGAGCCGCGAACCGTTGTTTGGTAGCGATTGATTGCCAAGCCGTCGGTGCTGATTTCAGGGCGCTGACCCGTCACCAGGTCGGCAATCAACTTGCCAGAGCCGCACGCCATCGTCCAGCCCAGCGTACCGTGCCCGGTGTTTAAATACAGATTAGACAAGGGTGTCGCGCCAATAATGGGCGTGCTGTCTGGCGTCATGGGGCGCAGTCCTGTCCAAAACGTTGCATTTTTAACGTCACCACCTGGAAACAGCTCGGTGACGACTTTTTCGAGAGTCGCCCGACGTTGTGGTTTAAGGCTTAAATCAAAACCACTCAACTCGGCCATACCCCCCACGCGAATCCTGTTGTCAAAGCGTGTGACGGCAACTTTATAGGTTTCGTCTAGGACAGTGGACTGTGGAGCAAGCGATTCATCGATTAACGGCACCGTCAATGAGTAGCCTTTGACGGGGTAAACAGGTAGGTCGATATTGAGCGGGGTAAGCAAAGCACGCGAATAGCTGCCAAAAGCCAAGACATAACGATCAGCCTTTAAAACCCCCTGCGCGGTGCGCACGCCGGTAATTTGCCCGCCCTCAGTCAGTAATTGCTCAACGGGCGTGTTGTAACGAAATTGCACGCCCATGTCTTGCGCCAGAGCGGCCAAACGAGTTGTAAATAGTCGGCAGTCTCCGGTTTCGTCGTTGGGTAAACGCAAACCGCCAGCAAGCAGGCCTTGCGCCTGGCGAAGACCTGGCTCAACCGAAGTGAGTTGCGCCGCATCGAGTAATTCGTAGGGCACGCCGCATTCTGCGAGTACTTTGATATCTAGCTGTACGGCATCCATTTGCGCCTGGCTGCGAAATAGCTGCAAGGTGCCGCCGCAGCGTTGTTCGTATTGGATCCCGGTGTCGGCACGCAAGGTGTCGAGGCAATGGCGACTGTACTCTGCCACACGCATCATGCGTTCTTTGTTGAGTTCATAGCGGCTTGCAGTGCAATTGCGCAGCATGCTGGCCATCCAGCGTAGCTGCCACAGACTGCCGTCTAATTTGATTGCCAAAGGCGCATGCTTAGAGAACATCCATTTAATCGCTTTGAAAGGAATGCCCGGCGCTGCCCACGGTGTTGAGTAACCCGGTGAGATTTGCCCCGCGTTGGCATAACTCGTTTCGTTAGCCACACTGCTTTGGCGATCGAGTACGGTGACCTCGGCGCCCGCTCTCGCGAGGTAATATGCGCTGCTTGTACCAATCACGCCTGCACCTAAAACAATCACTTTCATTACGGTATCCCTAATGTTCAGCTAATATTGAAAGTGTAGGGATAGTTACCTAGTGTTTTTTTTTGAAATTTCAGAAATTCATTATAGAAATCACTTTTTTTGTTGCATTCGTACCCAAAACGTAGAGAAAACCACAATTTCAACGATTTAAGAGCAAAAAACTTCTGTAAGTGTTTGACTACAGAGCACTTCGCCTCTACACTTTGCTTGCAAGATTCTCAAGCGACGCGGTTTTTGTCCCTAGTCGGTCGCCCTTAGTGGTAATCAGTGGTGTCTATCCCTTCCTTGACCATCTAGCACGTTGGGCGTTTTTGCCCGTTTTTTATCTATCAAGGAAGTTGAAATGGCAACTGGTGTCGTGAAGTGGTTCAATGCTGAAAAAGGTTATGGTTTTATTATGCCTGACGGCGGCGGCAAAGATCTGTTCGCTCACTATTCTGAAATTCGCTCGAGCGGTTACAAAACTCTCGAAGAAAACCAGAAAGTTAGTTTTGAAATTGGTCAGGGCGCAAAAGGCCCATCAGCTACCAACATTCAAGTGCTGTAATATTTACTGACCTTGTCTGCCTCGGCAGGCGATCAGTAACTAAGCCCTGTATCGCTTATGTGATACAGGGCTTTTTGCTGATTAAATTTTTGGTGCAGTGGTTTTAAAGTCGATTAGCCTAGTTGTTGGTTATTCTTTGTTGAGATAGTTTTTTTTCTGATAGTTTTTTTTCAGTACCAAATAATTGAAGGTGTTACTCAAATGACCTCGCTCGCAAACGCTCAGTTACTCACCACGCGTCGCTCACAAAAACTCGTACAGGGGCCGGGGCCTGACGTTGAACAGTTGCAGCAGATGCTTGCAGCAGCTGTCTGTGCGCCCGATCACTCTGCGTTACGTGCCTGGCGTTTTGCGCTTGTCATGCAACCTGAGGTTGCAGCGTTTACGGATCTTGCGATTGCAGCAACACGTCGCTCGGGTCGCGAGATTACGCCGCAAAAAGAACAGAACACACGTAAGTGGTTATCAACGGTACCGCTGCTGATTGGTCTGGCTTACAAGATTTCGCACGACAATGAAAAAGTGCCAGAAATCGAACAAACGCTGTCAATGGGTGCTGCCGTGATGAATATTCAAAATGCTGCGCACTTGATGGGGTTTTCGAGCTACTGGAGCACGGGGCTGGGTACCTACACGGATGAGGTTCCCGAGGCGCTGGGGTTTGACGCTCTTGACTATCGGTTTGTAGGATTTTTGGCGGTCGGGACACCCATTACGCCTGCTCATCCGATACAACGCCCTGACGCAATGGCGCTGACAACGCGCTGGCGACCATAGTCCCATCACGCTCACACGTTCGTTATGCTGGGCGTGCGACCATGGCGTTGTAACGCTTGAGTCGCAGGGCATTGGCCACGACAAACACGCTCGAAAACGCCATTGCCCCTGCGGCAAACATAGGTGACAGTAGGATCCCAAAAGTAGGGTACAGCGCGCCTGCGGCCACGGGCACAAGTGCCGCGTTGTACGCGAAGGCCCAAAAAAGATTTTGTCGGATATTGGTGAGCGTGGCGCGCGATAAGCCGATGGCTGTTGCCACGCCTATTAGATCATCAGACATCAAGACGACAGAGGCCGATTCGATGGCAACATCGGTGCCGGTACCAATTGCAATGCCGACATCTGCGGTGGCCAGCGCAGGGGCGTCGTTGATGCCGTCACCTACAAAAGCGAGCACTGCACTCGAATGTTGAAGCGCCTGCAATACCGCAACTTTGCCCTCGGGTAGCACCTCAGCGTGCACTTCATCAATGCCTAATTGTTTCGCCACGGCGTTCGCGGTGTATTTGTTATCGCCCGTGATCATCACGGTACGAAGCCCAAGCTTCTGCAAGGCCTCGATGGCACCGCGCGCACTGGGCTTCAACGGATCAGCTACTGCCATCAATGCGGCAAGTTTGCCGTCGACTGCTAGGCAGATAGGTGTTTTACCTTGTTGACCCCACTGCTCGCTGTAATGCGCAGCCGCAGAGATGTCTATACCTTCGGCCTGCATAAAGGCTTGTGCACCCGAACTCACAGTATGGCCGCTGACGGTGGCACGCACGCCTGCTCCGCTGATAGCGGTAAAGCCTTGCGCTGACAGAGTGGGCAGACGATCGGCGCGTGCCGCCTGAACAATCGCGTGGGCAATTGGATGCTCGGAGTACGCCTGCATGGCTGCGGCCCACGTTAGCAGTAATGCCCGATCATAGGCGGGCTCAAGAACAACAAAATCGGTCAGCGCTGGTTTGCCGAGTGTCAGCGTGCCAGTTTTATCAAAGGCCACCACCTGCACATCGCGCAACCGCTGTAATGCATCGCCTTGACGAAACAAGACACCGAGCTCGGCCGCGCGTCCCGTACCCACCATGATTGAGGTTGGCGTGGCCAGCCCCATCGCGCAGGGGCACGCGATAATCATCACCGCGACCGCGTTAATCAAGGCATGGGTCAGGCTTGGGGCAGGGCCTAACCAATACCAAACGATAAAGGTCGCCAGCGAGCACAAGATGATGATTGGTACAAACCAAGCCGTCACGCGATCTACCAAAGCTTGAATGGGTAGCTTTGTACCTTGCGCAGCCTCGACCATGCGAATGATGCGTGCCAACACGGTGTCGCCACCCGTGTGCGTGGTTTTAAAGGTAAAGCTGTTGGTGGTATTTAAGGTGCCGCCGGTGACGCGATCACCCACGCGCTTGGTGATGGGTATTGGCTCACCCGTGATCATCGCCTCGTCAACGTAGGGCTGACCTTCAGTAATCACACCGTCTGTCGCGATTTTTTCACCTGGGCGCACGAGGATCAGATCATCAGGCTTGACGGCATCAATCGCAATGTCGGTCGGCTGGCCGTCGATCAAAACACGCGCCTGACGTGGTTGCAAGCCAATCAGATGCTTGATCGCAGCGCCGGTTCGCCCCTTCGCGCGCGCCTCAAGCATACGACCTAATAAGATCAAGGTCACAATTACCGCGGCGGCTTCAAAATATACAAAGCGCGTTCCATCAGGCAAGACCTGCGGCAGATAGGTGGCCACCATTGAATAGGCCCAAGCGCTTCCTGCACCGAGTGCGACAAGAGAGTTCATTTCTGGGGTCAGGTGCCATAACGCTGGCAGGCCTTTCGTAAAAAAGATGCGCCCGGGGCCCACGAGCACCAGTGTGGTCAAGATCGACTGAGCGATCCAACTGCGTTGCATCCCGATTGTTTCATGAACAAAGTGATGAACGCTAGGTATCAGATGCCCGCCCATCTCAACTAAAAAGACCGGTAAGGTCAACGCGAAAGCTATCCATAGCGCGCGTCTTAAGTTGCGCGTTTCAAGATCGCGTGCGTCTGCTTCGGCCGAAGAGGGTGCTGCATGCTGTTCAAGTACCGAGGCTTCGTAGCCGGCTTTATGTACCGCTGCTAATAAGTTGAGCTGAGCCTCTTCGCGCTGCGCGTTTTTTAAATTCGCCATTTTTAGCTGTGCATTTTTTTGATGCAAGCCAGCTAAATTCGATTCTTTTTGGTTTGTGTCTTCTGAGCCCGAAGACACATAAGCCCAGTCAATATGCGCGCGCTCAGTCGCTAAATTTACCGTTGCGCTTAAGACGCCCGGAACAGCTTTTAGGGCTTTTTCAACGCGGAGGACGCACGAGGCACAGGTCATGCCTTGAATCGAGATGTCAACAGAATCGGCGAGTGGTCGTGACTGGGACATAGTTTTTTTCTTGAACGCTCGTGAATTGAGAGTAATGACCTTAGCACTGTCTGGTCGGATGAGGACTTGAGGTAGATCAAACTGTGAGGGCTTAGTCGCTTGACGCAGCTTTGATGCAGATCAAACGGTGAGAGCGTAGGTTTGAGTGTTACCCTCAAATCGCCACCTAAACTGCGCCCTCTGGCTGCGCGGTCGCGATATCTCAGCACCCTTCACCAAGCTTGGCGTTGATGTCATTGCGTGTGGTGTTAAATAACACAATGGAAAAAAATGAAAACGCTGACGACAGATGTGGCAGTGATTGGCGCTGGCACCGCAGGATTGACCGCTTATCATGCTGCGATTCGGGCTGGCAAGCGGGCCCTGTTGATTGAAGGCGGCCCGTACGGTACGACGTGCGCACGGGTTGGCTGCATGCCATCAAAATTATTAATCGCCGCAGCAGACGCCGCGCACGGTGCACAGCATACCGAGCCATTTGGTGTGCATGTCGATGGTGTCATCCGCGTTGATGGGCAAGCTGTCATGCGCCGTATTCAACAAGAGCGCGATTGGTTTGTGGGATTTGTGCTCGAGTCAGTCGCAAAGATTCCGGACGAAAATAAACTACAGGGCTATGCGCGTTTCATTGCCCCTGGCGTGTTGATGGTGGATGCGCACACTGAAGTGCATGCGAACAGTGTGGTAATCGCCACCGGATCACGTGCGTCAATCCCACCGATGTTTCAAGATCTAGGCGATCGCTTAGTTATCAATGACGCGGTATTTGATTGGAATGATCTGCCTAAACGGGTCGCCGTATTTGGCCCCGGGCCCATTGGGGTTGAAATTGGGCAAGCCTTGGCGCGCTTAGGTGTCATCGTGCGGGTCTTTGGCGTGGGTGGTAGTCTGGGCGGCATCTCAGATCCTGAAGTGCGCCAAGCGGCTCAACATATCTTTCAGCAAGAGTTCTACCTCGATCCTGATGCGGACGTACTTGAAACCAAGCGGGTGGGTCACGAGGTCGAGATTCGTTATCTGGCGCTTGATCAAACCGAGCGTACCGAAAGGTTTGACTACGTTTTAGTCGCAACTGGGCGTCGACCTAATCTCGAACTGCTGGGCCTTGAACATGCCGGTATCGTGACGAAAAAAAATACTGTGCCGGCTTTTAATCGGCAGACCATGCAAGTGGGCGATACGTCTGTGTTTATTGCGGGCGATGTGAATGCGGATCGTCCTTTCTTACACGAAGCGGTAGACGAGGGGAAGATTGCCGGAAAAAACGCCGCCCATTATCCCGAGTTGGCGACGTTTGAGCGACGCGCAAGTTTAGCGATTATTTTTTCAGATCCTCAAATTGCAATGGTGGGCGAGCCGCTGAACACACTTAAAAGCGGCAGCTTTGTAACGGGTAAGGTTGATTTTTCTGACCAAGGGCGCGCGCGGGTCATGCTCAAAAATCAAGGTGTTCTGCATGTGTACGCCCAGCAGAAAACGCGCTTATTTTTAGGTGCTGAAATGGTAGGCCCTCGCGCAGAACATATTGGTCACTTGTTGGCTTGGGCGCTTCAACAAGGTCTTACCGTGGATCAGATGCTAGAGATGCCTTTCTATCACCCTGTTGTCGAAGAGGGTTTAAGAAGCGCTTTGCATGACGCGCAACGTCAGCTTGATAAATAACATTAGACTATTTGGGCTTTGTGATTTGAAGCAGGTGCCTCAAATCAGCGGTGACCTTATCGATGGCCTCGGTGTCAGAGGCGAGTAAACGCGCTTTACCAAAGCGATCAAACATAAACACGCCACGGCTGTGTGTGACGTCGTAGGTTTCAGCGTTGTCGCCAGGCTTGGGTTTTTCAATTTGGTAGGCGATCCGATAGCGTCTAGCCAGGGCGGCCACTTCGTTTTCGCTGCCAGTTAGGCCAATTGCATTTTTATTAAAAGCATCGACATAGGCTTGAAGCATATCGGGCCTGTCGCGGTGAGGGTCGACGCTAATAAATAAAATGCGAACGTCTCGCGCGTCATCACCCAGTTTGCCGAGCACTTCAGTCAGCTGAGCCATTGTTGTGGGGCAAATATCGGGGCAGCTGGCATAGCCAAAAAAAACTAATACTGTTTTATTTTTTAAGTCGGCCTGAGTAACGGTTTTGTTGCCAACCCCTTTTAGCGAAAACTCAAGGTCAGGCAAATGGCCACTCACGTCGTAGAGCGACCATTTGTAGTCGGGTTCTGAACACGCTGTGAGGGCCAGCAAGCTTGCGATACTTAGAAAGCGTAAGAGGTAATTGAGTGTGAGCTTCATCGTTCGCTTTGTATCGTCTTTTGACTTGGATCAGGGAGCCAGCTGCCTGTGTTTACCACCCTAGACACCGTACGACTCTGCGCAAACCGTTCGGCAAAAGCGTGCCTTACGCCGCTGCCGGTGTTTCAGCGTCTGACATGCCATTGTGTCGCAACAGGGCATCAATTTGAGGTGCCCGACCTCTAAACGCTTTGAACGAGTCAGCAGCCGGGCGCACGCCGCCCACTGCAAGCACCTCGCGTTTAAAACGCTCACCCGTACCTGCGTCAAGCGCGCCGGTGCCCTCTGAGGTTTGACCCGCTACACGCGCATCATTGGCCGCACGTTCTGCGGCTTCTTCAAAGGCTGCAAAAGCGTCGGCCGACAAGACCTCGGCCCACTTATAGCTGTAATAGCCTGCGCCATAGCCTCCTGCAAACAAGTGCGAGAAACTATGTGGAAACCGATGCCATGACGGTGGTCGTATCACCGCCACTTCGTCGCGCACCTGATCGAGTTGCGTCAGGACTTCGGCGATTGATAGCCCTTGGCTGCGGTTATGGACCAACATATCAAACAACGAAAACTCAACCTGTCGAACCGTTTGCATACCGCTTTGAAAATTACGGGCTGCAGTCATGCGGTCGTAAAGCTCGCGTGGCAGGGGCTCTTGGGTGTCGACGTGTGAGGTCAGGCGTTCTAATACCGACCATTCCCAGCAAAAGTTTTCCATGAACTGCGAGGGTAATTCGATAGCATCCCATTCAACGGCTGAAAACGCCGAGGCGCCTGGTTCGTCGACTTCAGAAAGCAAAGCATGCAGAGCATGGCCGCTTTCATGGAAGAGGGTGATGACATCATCATGCGTCAGTAAGGCAGGGCGCCCACCTTGGGGGCGTGCAAAATTACACGTCAAATAAACGACGGGGGTTTGCACCTTAGTGACCTCAAGCTTACGACGGTTGCGTTCGCTATCCACCCAGGCGCCGCCCTGTTTTGCAGGGCGTGCATACAGATCCATTAATAGGTAGCCAAGCGTGTCGCCTTTGGCGTTGTGCACCGAAGCCGCACGGACATCTGGATGCCAGCCATTCACTTCGCAGGTTTTTAATTCAACGTTAAACAGCGTTTGCACGACGGCAAATAAGCCACTTAGGACACGAGGTTCGGTGAAGTATTGTTTCACTTCATCATCAGAATATGCATAGCGCGCCTCGCGCAGGCACTCAGAGGCAAAGGCAACGTCCCAGGGTTCGAGAACTTCCAGGCCCAATTCAGATTTTGCGAAGGCTTTGAGTTCAAGTAGATCGCGCTCGGCAAAAGGTTTTGCGCGTTGCGCCAGCTGTCGCAAAAAGTCTGTGACCTCTAGATCGTTATTGGCCATTCGCGTTTGCAAACGGAGTTCGGCAAAATGCTTAAAGCCCAATAGTTTGGATTCTTCTGCGCGCAAGGCTAACGCTTGCTCAATCAAGGCCGAATTATCAAATTCTGCGGCACCTTGTTCAGACGCGCGCGTGGCATAGGCTTTGTAAAGGGTCTGTCGCAACGTGCGGTCTTGTGCGTATTGCATGACGGGCAAATAGCAAGGCATCTTCAGACTAAGTGTCCAACGCTCAGTCTCTGAATCTTTGAGCGAAGCGATCACGTCTTCGGGTATGCCGTCTAAGCGTTTGCGATCTTCAATCACAAGCGACCAGGCATCCGTTGCATCTAAGACATTTTCAGAAAACTTTTGCGAGACCTGTGATTGTTGATCAGACACTGCAGCGTAGCGGGTACGCGCCTCGCCTTGCAGTTCGACCCCGCTAAGTTTGAAATCGCGCAATGCCAGTTCAATCACCCGTTTGCGTGCGGGCGACCAGTCTTTAAAATCAGGGCTGCTATGCAGGCGCTGATATTGCGCGTACAGACCAACATGCAAACCGACCCATGTCGAGAACTCAGTGATTTGCCCCAGCATGGCGTTATAAACATCACGCAGTTCGGGCGTGTTCACGACAGAATTCAAATGACCAGCCACCGACCAAGCGCGCCACAACGGCTCTGAGGCATCATCAAGCGGTGTCACGATTGCATCCCAACTTGCCTCAAGTGCCGGGTTTGCCGCGGCAGTGACGGCTTCGCGTGCTACGCCAAGTAATTGTTCGATTGCGGGGGCGATATGGTCGGGCTTGATCGCTGCGTAATCGATCAGCGTATCCATTGAAGCAAGTAAAGGGTTCATCATTTGAGCTCGATTGTACTGAGCGATTAAGCTCGATTATGTTTAGTTATTAGGCCCGCGCATGCTGAGCGCGTTCGGCGGCCTCTAACGTATTCACTAACAACATGGCAATCGTCATGGGCCCCACGCCGCCTGGCACGGGGGTGACGGCACTAGCCACTTGAATGACGCTATCAAAATCAACGTCACCGCACAATTTTCCATCTGCGCCACGGTTGATCCCTACATCGATGACGACGGCGCCGGGTTTGATCATGCTGCCATCAATCATGCGCGGCTTGCCAGTGGCGACCACCACAATATCAGCGTGACGGGTGTGCCATCCCAAGTCACGGGTTTTTGAATTGCAGATTGTTACTGTGGCACCTGCGCTTTGCAGCAGCATCGTCATGGGTTTGCCGACAATGTTACTGGCGCCAATCACGACAGCGACCGCACCACGTAATTGCACGCCTTCAGACTCAAGCATTTTCATCACGCCGTAGGGCGTGCAGGGACGAAATAAGGGCTTGCCGGTCATCAGTAGACCAGCATTACTGATGTGAAAACCATCTACATCCTTTTCGGGGGCGATGGTTTCAATCACTAAATGCGAGTCGATATGTGCAGGTAAGGGAAGTTGTACCAAGATCCCATGGATGGCTGGATCTGCGTTGAGGGTGCGTACACGGTCAAGCAGTTCAGCTTGGGTCATGCTGGGCGGATATTGCTCGAGCACTGAGTGCAAACCCGCCTTTTGGCAAGCGGCGACTTTATTTTTGACATAGACCTGCGACGCTGGATCGCTACCGACCAAGACAACCGCTAAGCCGGGTTTGATGCCGGTTGCGATGAGTGCTGCGGCACGCACTGCAACCTCTTCACGAATTTTTGCTGCTAAGGCGACACCGTCAATGATTTTGCCTGACATTAATTAACCTCGGGTTTAGCGAGCGCGACTTTCATTAAGTCAGCCACGGTGGTGACCTGAAGTTTTTCCATGATGTTGGCGCGGTGCGCTTCTACCGTTTTGATACTGATGCCTAGATCGTCGGCAATTTGTTTATTCAGCCGACCCGCAACGATGCGTTCAAGCACCTGTTGCTCGCGCGAAGTGAGACGCGCTAGCATGGCTTCATGTTGGCGTACGGCTTTCGCTTGTGTCAAACGTTGATTGGCTTGCTCAAACATGCGGCCCACGATCTCGCGCAGGGCGGTTTCATCAAACGGTTTTTCAAGAAAATCAACCGCACCTTTTTTCATGGTTGAAATCGCCATGGGGATATCGCCATGGCCCGTGATGAACACAACAGGCATGGACGATTTGCGCGCAATTAATTGCTCTTGCAGTTCAAGGCCACTCATGCCCGGCATACGTACGTCGACAATCAAGACGCCGGGTTGTTGCTCGTCATACTCGGCTAAAAACGATTCGGCACTGGCGTAGGGCCGAACGCGATAGCTGTTAGCTTCGAGTAGCCACCTTAATGAGTCGCGTACCGCCTCGTCATCATCAACGATGTAAACGGTGCTGGCTATTTGGGGCAGGTTCATTGATGTAACTCCTCGGACTGATTGTCTGGCTGGATGGCGTCAGGATCAACGCAGGGTAGTGTAAAGCGAAAGATAGTACCGCCTTCTGGATTGCTGGTCGCCCAAAGGCGGCCATGATGCGATTCGATGATGGTGCGACAGATATTGAGCCCCATGCCAAGGCCTTCGGATTTGGTGCTGAAAAAAGGCTCAAACAACCGTTCTGGATCGGTCAGGCCGTGACCATGATCAATAACGGCCAGTTCGATTTGATCGTCATGCACCGTGACCTGTAGCAACAGCGTATCAATTGCGCTTTGATCCATTGCTTCAAGGCCATTTTTTAGCAAGTTGAGTAACACCTGTTCGATCAAAATGGGATCAGCGAGCACGTCTGGCAAATGCTCTGGGATTTTGGTAGCAATGGCAACGCGGTGCTTGCGTGAATGAATCTCAGCTAAGCCCACAGCGTTATCGATCACGGTCTGCAACTGAAGCGCCTGGCGCCGTGGTTCGCTGCGTTTCACAAACTCACGAATGCGGCTGATGATTTTTCCGGCACGCTGTGCCTGCGCTGCGGTTTTTTCAAGCGCTGGCAGTAACGTGTTCATGTCGGTGTTGCCGGCTTTCACCATGGCCACGATCCCCATGCTGTAGTTGGCAATCGCGGTTAACGGTTGATTGAGTTCGTGCGCCAACGAAGAAGCCATTTCTCCCATCGTTGTCAGGCGGCTGGTGATTTGAATTTTTTCTTGTTGAATTCTTGATGTTTCTTCGTGTTGACGACGTTCTGTGATGTCACGAGCGACCTGAAGCCGCACTTTTCGGCCATCGGTCCAGGCTAGCATCCGATGTTGCACTTCAAACCAACGCTGTACAGAAGCAGAAAATATCTCGACTGATTCTTCGGTGTAACGGCCACGTCGACCGGCTAACAATTCATGATGCCCGCTGGTTTGGGCTCCAAAAAACCGTCTGTAGGTCCGGTTGGCAAACAAAAGTTCGAGACCATCTTCATTATCTGCAGTGACTGAGATTGCATCGTCGAGGCCTTCAAGCACTGTCATAAAGCGCTCATGTGCGGCGGTAAGCGCCTCTCGAATGCGTTTCGGTTCAGTAATGTCGGTCATTGAAGTCATCCAGCCAACTTGCGTGCCCTGCGGGTCGAGCAAGGGTGACACGTACATCCGCGCGTTAAAACGCGAACCATCGCGACGCTGGGCCTCTAGTTCAATGCCAGAGCTCGGAGCTTTGCCCATCATGAGGTTATCAAGCGTTTGCTGATGTGATTCGTAACGCCCGGGTACCCAGTATGGAAATGGTGGTAGGCGACCGATTAAGTCGGCTTCATTCCAGCCAATCATTCGGCAAAAGGCTGGATTAACATAGGCGATCCGACCCTCAAGGTCAATGACTCGCATGCCCGTTGACATTGAGTTTTCCATTGCACGTCTAAAGCCAGTTTCAGCGATCAGCGCCGCCTCTGCTTCTGAGCGATAGCGGGTGTAACGCCACATCATTAATAAGGCAATCACAATCACAACCGATAAGGCGATCACGACCCAAATCAAGCGGTTTTGACGCAACTCTTGATCAATCGTGACAAACATGACGCTGCCGTCATGAATGCGTTGTAGCCAAAAGAACACCCCCATGACGCAGGCATAGAGCGCCAAGACGAGCATGGGCGTAAGCCAATACCACCTGCGGCGGCGCAGGCGAGCTTGGTCTAGAAAAGGGGTGGCGAGTACCGATTTTGCTTGGTTAGACATACGTACAATCCATAAGGTGGACAGTTTAGTCGGGTTAGCCCGCGCTTTCGCTTGACAAGCGAAATGAAACTTTTAAAAACGTCATTATTTTCATAATATGAAAAGCTATACCGCAACATGAAATATTTGTTGCCGCAGCGATAAAGAGTACCTAGAATGCCGCAAAGAGTACCTAGAATGCCGCAAATACCCAAAAAACAGGTAGCCTGACAGAACAATCAGGCTATCACCTCGGAGATCGCTATGGCACCACAAGTTGCCGCACTCACAGCGTCAAATGATGCAGACTCGCTCGAAACCCAAGAATGGCTTGACGCGCTTGCAGCCGTGCTCGATCGCGAGGGCCCAGAGCGCGCGCATTATCTTCTCGAACGCTTGACGGATTTAGCGCGTCGCTCAGGTGCACACATCCCTTTCTCGGCAAACACTGCTTATCTCAACACCATACCGGCCGGACTTGAGCCCAAGCACCCAGGAAACCTTGAGCTTGAGGCCCGCATTCGTCACTACATTCGCTGGAACGCGATGGCGATGGTGGTAAAGGCCAATAAGCATAATCCTCCAGATGGTGGCGACCTCGGTGGCCATATCGCCTCGTTTGCGTCGCTTGCCACGATGATTGGCTGCGGGCAAAACCATTTTTGGCATGCCGATACGCCCGAGCGCGGCGGCGATCTGGTGTATTTTCAAGGACACTCGTCGCCTGGCGTTTATGGTCGCGCGTATCTCGAAGGTCGGTTGACTGAAGATCAACTGAATCATTTTCGGCAAGAAGTGGGCGGCAAAGGTTTGTCGTCGTACCCGCATCCGAAACTGATGCCAGAGTTTTGGCAGTTTCCAACCGTGTCGATGGGTCTCGGCCCTTTAATGGCCATCTATCAAGCGCGCTTTCTAAAATATTTGCATGCCCGAGGCATTGCGGACACGAGTCAGCGAAAGGTCTGGGTATTTTGCGGCGATGGCGAGATGGATGAGCCCGAGTCGCTCGGTGCGATTAGCTTGGCGTCACGCGAAAAACTCGACAACTTGATCTTTGTGATCAATTGCAATCTGCAACGCCTAGATGGCCCAGTGCGCGGCAACGGAAAAATCATTCAAGAGCTCGAAGGCGACTTTCGTGGTAGCGGCTGGAATGTCATCAAAATGATTTGGGGTGGCTATTGGGATCCTTTGCTCGCAAGTGATAAAGAAGGGATCTTGCGCAAGATTATGGAAGACACCGTCGACGGCGAATACCAGGCCTACAAAGCGAATGATGGCAAGTTTGTGCGCGATCATTTTTTTGGTAAGCACCCCAAGCTGCTCGAAATGGTATCGCGTATGAGTGATGAGGATGTTTGGCGTTTGAACCGTGGTGGTCACGATCCCCACAAGGTCTATGCAGCCTTTGCTGCTGCTGCGGCTCACACTGGTCAGCCGACGGTGATCTTAGCCAAGACTATTAAAGGGTATGGTTTAGGGCATATTGCTCAAGCTAAAAATCCTTCACATCAGCAAAAGAAACTAGACGTTGACACGATTCGTGAATTTCGCGATCGCTATAACATTCCGGTGCCCGATAGCCAGCTTGAAGAGCTGCCGTACTTCAAGCCGGCTGAAGATTCGCCCGAAATCTTATATCTGCACGAGCGGCGTAAAGCCTTAGGTGGCTATCTGCCTAAACGCCGTACGCGTGCTGACGAAAATCTGAAAGCGCCTTTGCTTGAGGTGATGCGTCCTGTGCTCGAACCCACCGCAGAGGGTCGCGAGATCTCGACGACGCAAGCGTTCGTGCGCGTGTTGAATCAAGTGTTGCGTGATAAAGAGGTGGGCCCTCGCGTTGTGCCAATTTTGGCTGATGAATCACGCACCTTTGGTATGGAAGGCTTGTTCAGGCAGATCGGTATCTATGCACCTGAAGGCCAAAAATACACACCCGTCGATAAAGACCAAGTGATGTATTACCGCGAAGTTGCGGATGGGCAGTTGCTGCAAGAGGGTATCAACGAAGCCGGCGCATTTAGTTCTTGGATTGCAGCAGCAACCTCGTACTCGACCAACAATCGCATCATGGTGCCTTTCTACATCTATTATTCGATGTTTGGCTTTCAGCGCATTGGCGATTTAGCTTGGGCTGCGGGCGATATGCAGGCGCGTGGGTTCTTGCTAGGTGGCACCGCGGGGCGGACAACGCTCAACGGCGAGGGCTTGCAACACGAAGACGGCCACAGTCATATCTTTTCGTCGACGATTCCAAATTGCGTGTCTTATGACCCCACGTTTGCGCATGAAGTGGCTGTGATTATTCAGCACGGCATGAAGCGCATGATCGAAGACCAAGAAAACGTCTACTACTACTTGACGTTGATGAACGAAAACTACGCTCAACCTGGTCTGACTAAAGGTGACGAGGCCGGCATTATTCGCGGCATGTATCGCCTGAAGAAGGGCGGCAAAAACAAGGTCAAGGCGCAATTGTTAGGCTCAGGCACAATCTTGCGCGAAGTCATGGCGGGTGCCGAGTTGCTTGAAAAAGACTGGGGTGTATCCGCCGATATCTTTAGCGTCACCAGCTTTACTGAGTTACGGCGCGACGGCTTGGATTGCGAGCGTCACAATATGCTGCATCCAACGACAAAAGCCAAAGTGCCCTTTGTGACCAGTCTGCTCGAAAAAACAGAGGGGCCGATTATTGCTTCGACGGATTACATGAAGCTTTTTGCGGATCAGATTCGCCCGTTTATGCCTAAGAGTCGTGCGTATAAAGTCTTGGGTACGGATGGTTTTGGCCGCTCGGATTTTCGTTCAAAGTTGCGCGAGCACTTTGAGGTGAATCGCCATTTTGTGGTCTTGGCCACCCTGCGTGCGCTGGCTGACGAAGGCACCGTGCCGGTTAGCCAGGTTGCAGCAGCAATTAAAAAATACGGCATTGATCCCGATAAAGCCAACCCCCAATACGCTTAATTAAAGAGATCCATTATGAGTAACATCACAGCTATTGAAGTTCCGGACATTGGGGACTTCGACTCCGTTGAAGTGATTGAAATTTTGGTCAAGGTCGGCGACGCGGTTAAAGCCGAACAAAGCTTGATCACGGTTGAGTCTGATAAAGCCTCAATGGAAATCCCGACCTCTGTTGCCGGCGTTGTCAAAGCGATCACTGTTAAGGTGGGCGATAAGATCAAGCAAGGCAGTGTGATGTTGAGCATCGAGGCGTCTGAGCCTGCGCCTAGTGGTTCTGCTGCTGTTGCAGAACCAGCAAACCAAGCCACTTCTGACACGCCAAGTACTTTGGCAGTTGCGGCAAAACCTGCGAGCGCTCAGTCTGCGACCACCGAGCCGACTAATGCTGGCGGCACAGGTTCTGATTCAAGCGCCTCGACCCTTGTGGCAGCACCTGCTGGTAACGCTGTGGCCAACGCAGGCTCTGCGTCTGAAGCAACGCTGGCTGCGCCTTCGGTTGGTAAGCTTGAGCTTCCCATTTCAACGGCAGGGCTGCCGCATGCCTCACCCTCGGTACGAAAATTTGCGCGCGAACTCGGCGTTGATCTCGGGCAGGTGAAAGGCTCTGGTCCTAAAGAACGCATAGTTCAAGAGGATATTCAAAACTTTGTTAAACAAGCATTAGCGGGTGCTGTGGCTACCTCTGCATCTGCTTCGGGTGCTGCCTTAGGTGGTGGACTTGACCTCTTACCTTGGCCCAAAGTTGATTTCACGAAATTTGGTGAAGTCACATCCAAGCCTTTATCACGGATTAAAAAGATTTCAGGTGCGAATTTGCACCGAAACTGGGTCATGATCCCGCACGTGACCAACAATGACGAAGCTAACATCACTGAACTCGAAGCGTTACGGGTGACGTTAAACAAAGAGAACGAAAAAGCGGGTATCAAAGTCACGATGTTGGCGTTCTTGATCAAAGCCGTGGTCGCTGCGCTCAAGAAGTTTCCAGAGTTCAACGCTTCGCTTGACGGAGACAACTTGATCTTGAAGCAATACTTTCACATTGGTTTTGCGGCAGACACCCCAAGTGGTTTAGTTGTGCCAGTGATTCGCGATGCTGATAAAAAAGGTATTTTGCAACTCGCTGCTGAAAGCAGTGAACTCGCTAAAAAAGCTCGCGACGGCAAACTTTCTCCGGCTGAAATGCAGGGCGGTTGTATGTCAATTTCGTCGCTTGGTGGTATCGGCGGTACGCATTTCACACCCATCATTAACGCGCCAGAGCTTGCGATTTTGGGTGTGTCAAAGTCATACATGAAGCCGGTCTGGGATGGCAAGCAGTTTGTGCCGCAACTGACCTTGCCGCTATCGTTGTCGTACGACCATCGGGTGATTGACGGCGCTTCAGGGGCACGCTTCAACGCCTACCTTGGCAGCCTATTGGCGGATTTTCGCCGCATCGCACTGTAAGGGGCTGACATGAGCAAACTGATTGATATTCCAATCCCTGATATTGGTGACTTTGATACGGTTGATGTGATTGAAGTGCTGGTGGCTGTTGGCGATACGGTGAAGGCCGAGCAAAGCCTGATTACCGTTGAGTCTGACAAGTCGTCGATGGAAATCCCCTCTAATCAAGGTGGTGTCGTCAAAGCAGTATTAGTGAAGATAGGCGACAAAGTGAAGCAGGGTTCGGTGATCCTGCAACTTGAAGCGAGTGCAGAGGCGGGTACTGCAGGTGATGTAGCCGTTTCGGCTTCTTCGAGCCCAGCGACTGCTGCTAGCGCAAACGCATCAACTTTAGCGGCGGGAGCTGCCGCTGCCGCAAACGCTGCACCGACACTGGCAATCGCCAAATATGACGGCAAGGTCGATAGCAAGTTCGACCTGCTTGTGTTGGGCGCGGGCCCCGGTGGCTACTCAGCCGCCTTTCGTGCAGCCGATCTTGGCCTGAACGTTGTGTTGGTTGAGCGTTACTCAACGTTGGGCGGTGTTTGCCTGAACGTCGGATGCATTCCTTCAAAGGCGCTGTTGCATACTGCAGCCGTACTTGAAGAAGCTCAAGCCTTGGCTGACCATGGCATCTCGTTTGGCAAGCCAAAGATTGATCTTGATAAGTTACGTGCGTTTAAAGACGGCGTGATTGGCAAGCTAACGGGTGGGTTGGCTGGTATGGCCAAAGCCCGTAAAGTAACCGTGGTGACGGGTGTAGGCGCGTTTGTCAGTGCCAATCACGTTTCAGTACAAACTGCGACGGGCATCCAAACGATTGAATTTGCTCAGGCGATTATTGCAGCGGGTAGTCAATCGGTGAAGCTGCCGTTTATGCCTGAAGATGAGCGCGTAGTGGATTCAACCGGCGCGTTGCTGCTGCAAAAAATCCCAAAAAGAATGTTGATTGTGGGTGGGGGCATCATCGGCCTTGAAATGGGCACGATTTATTCAGCACTGGGCGCGCGTCTGGACGTGGTTGAAATGCAAGATGGCCTGATGCAGGGTGCCGATCGTGATTTAGTCAAAGTCTGGCAAAAGAAAAATGCCCATCGCTTTGATAACTTGATGCTCAACACAAAAACCGTTGACGCAGTCGCCAAAAAAGACGGTATCCACGTCACCTTTGAGGGTGCCGGTGCACCAAAAGAGGCGCAGCGTTACGACCTGGTGCTGCAGGCGGTAGGCCGTACCCCGAATGGTAAAAAAATTGGTGCCGACAAAGCGGGTGTGTTGGTGAGTGACCGTGGCTTTATCGAGGTCGACCGTCAAATGCGCACCAACGTGCCAAATATTTTTGCGATCGGCGATTTAATCGGTCAGCCCATGTTGGCGCACAAAGCCGTGCACGAAGGTCATGTGGCAGCTGAAGTGGCCGCTGGGCAGAAGAGTTATTTTGATGCGCGTGTGATCCCGTCGGTAGCCTACACTGATCCTGAAGTGGCGTGGGTGGGCTTAACAGAAGATCAGGCTAAACAACAGGGCGTTGCGATTACCAAAGGGCTGTTTCCTTGGGCGGCTTCGGGCCGTGCCATTGCCAATGGTCGTGACGAGGGCTTTACCAAGTTGCTGTTTGACGCCGCCACCCACAAGATTCTGGGTGGCGGCATCGTCGGCACCAATGCGGGCGATCTGATTAGTGAAGTGACGCTAGCGATTGAAATGGGTGCGGATATGGTTGATATTGGTAAGACAATTCATCCACACCCAACCCTTGGTGAGTCAGTGGGTTTAGCTGCTGAGGCTGCCGAAGGCCATTGCACCGATTTGCCACCAGTGAAAAAGAAGTAGCTTGTTAGTTAGAAATAGTCGGTCAACGCACAAGAGTTTTAACGTTTGTCGTTTTGCTGAGCCGCTATGGTTCATTAGTTTGCTAAGCGTGGTCACCAATTAAAAACCGCTCTCGTCATGATTTGACTTGAGCGGTTTTTTACAAAAAACGAATAAACGCTAAGGTTCTACATTCACAGCGCCTTCGTCAACGAGCTTATTTCATAGCGCTTCTGTCATAGTGCCACAGTCGAAAACCACGGCACGGCGGCAATCGCAATCAAGCCTACCATTAAGGCGATGATGTAAGGCCAGATCGCGCCCATCACATCATCCGGCGAGGCGTCACCGATGCGGCACGCCACATAAAAGCCCACGCCGATCGGCGGCATCATCAACCCAATATTCATCGCGGTGACCACCACCATAGAGTAGTGAATATCATGAATCCCTAATTTTTTAGCAATCGGAAACATGATGGGCGCCAGAATCAAAATCGCGGGTAAGCCTTCAAGCAAACAGCCCAAAATCAAGAACACTAAAATCGTCACCACCATAAAGGCTGCGATACCGCCGGGCAGGGTGGTTAAAAATACCGACAAGCTTTGTACGACACCACTTTGTGTGATGGCCCAGGCCATCGCTGAAGCCGTACCCAAGATCAACAAGATTGCGCCGCTTAGGGCAGCTGTTTCAACCAGCATCGCAAAGACCTTGCGCCAACCCAGGCCACCGTATAACACTTGGCCAATAATCATGGCGTAGAGCACGGCAATGGTCGAGACCTCGGTGGCGGTTGCGACGCCACCACCTACAGCGCTACGAATCAAAAAAGGCAAGACCAACGCTGGGCCGGCAATCAGCAAGGCCTTCCAGATCATTTTGAAGGTCGAACGTTTGACGTTATCAAGTTGTTCGTGCCGAGCTTTCCAGCGTGCTAAGCCGACCAAGGCCAATAACAAGACGCCTGCAATCACCACGCCGCTTTGAAATAAGTCAGCGATCGAGACCCCCGCGACTGAGCCTAAAACGATCAGCACGATACTGGGTGGCACGGTATCGGCCATGGCTGCACCCGTGGCAAGCAAGGCAATCATTTCGCGCGGCTGATGACCACGGCGTTTCATTTCTGGAAACAACGCAGGAGCTATGGTTGCCATATCCGAGACCTTAGAGCCCGAGATGCCCGACACAATAAACAACGAACCGAGCAACACGTAAGACATACCGGCTTTGATGTGACCCAACAGCGAGGCTAAAAAGTCAACAATTGCTTTGCCCATACCGGTAGCATCCAGTACACAGCCTAGCAAAACAAAAATTGGTACCGACACAAGGATCAGGCTCGACATACCCTCGTCCATACGGCCAATCACAACCATTAAAGGTACGGTGGTTGAGAAGGCCAGGTAGCAAAGCGCCCCTGCGCCAAAGCAAAACGCAATGGGCACGCCGGCGATTAAGCACAAGGCAACCAAGATCACCAAGAAAAACAGAATGTTGTAGAGCCCAAGTGAGGTCAGCCACGCGGATCCCACCCAACATAGCGCAGCAAAGGCACTGACGGACACCACGGCCCCAATTAAATTGAGCTTGCTGACAGTTTGCGCGGCGTAGGTGATTAACACTCCAAGCATCGCCAAAATGCCAAACGCTAACGCCGACACTCTAAAACTATTGGGAATCCCGAGCGCGGGTGACGTCACAAACCACTCGTCTTGCGCGTACTCGATCGCAGGGGTTACCAGAGCCAACAGAAATGCAACAATCGTCACCAGCGCCACGGCATGCACAAAACCACGCAAGCGCTCAGGCATCATTTGTAAAAAAAGCGTCAACCGTAAGTGCTCATTGCGATACATTGCGATGGCTGAGCCCAGCATGGCCAGCCATAAGAACGAAATCGAAACGACTTCATCAATCCATACAATCGGCAGCGAAAACACATAGCGCGAGACCACACCCACCAAGAGCATGACAACGATCACGGTCATCAGCGTCGCACTGATGAACTCGATAGGTTTTAACAGTCGCGAGACCAGTGAATTGGGGGCAAGAGTGAGCTCTGTGGTCATGGTCAAATTTTTGAAAGCATCAATAAAAATCGAAGAACTAGTTAAAAATCTAGCGCATAAATAAAAATCCGGATGCCGCTTTGAATCAGCGTTGCATCCGGAGTGAGCGTGTGGCGAAGCGACTTGCTTGCGCCATCACAAGACGGCTGCGATTAAGCGAGCTTGCCGCTGTAACGTTCAAGCATCGACCAGGCGTCGTCGCCCAGCTTGCCTTTCCATTCGGTGTAAAAGCCACCTTGGCGCAGACGGTCGCGGAATGAATCCGGCTTGGTTTGATTAAAGACCATGCCTTTATCAGTGAGGCCTTTTTGCAAGCCGGCGTTCATGGCTGCAACATCGGCACGCTCTTTTAAGCCAGCCGCGTTGATATTTTTTGCCACAATGGCGCGCATGTTCTCTGGTAACTTCTCCCAAGCGCGTTTGTTGGCCAAGAACCAAAAGCCATCCCACATGTGGTT
>Ga0114958_10000365_pt1 | contig 39241 bp, 35 predicted proteins | sample C_130208_EF_Meta_FD_89577 | JGI IMG/M metagenome (GOLD analysis project Ga0114958, IMG submission 89577) | Freshwater microbial communities from Lake Croche, Canada to study carbon cycling - C_130208_EF_MetaG | ecosystem: Environmental > Aquatic > Freshwater > Lake | place: Lake Croche, Canada... | reverse complement strand
TCAAACTAATGACCCATTTATCAGCTCTGTAGGTCTATTTATTTCCCGGTCTACTATGTGAGCGCGCGGAATAATCTGTATTAAAGGTTCCCAGGACCTGATAATGGATACTAAAGAGTACGAACGTAGACGTCTGTGGTTAGATTCACTCAAAAAACTGCATACTTCTGAGTACATTGATATTGTTAAAATACTTCGCATTGAAAACGTTGAGTATTCTGAAAATTCAAATGGCATATTTTTTGATGTAGCTAAGTTACCACAAAACACATTCAATGTACTTGAAAAATACATGGAATTTGTACATACTAATCGAAAAGACCTTGCTGAAAGGGAGAAGCTCATGAATAAATTACAAACACAACAGTGATTACTGTGGGCTTTGGCTTTTCTTTTCAATTTATCCGAAGGCATCTAAACAGAATTTGAGTATATATTGTAATTAACTATGCAAGGTACGGTTCGTGACACACAACCCGTATCCTGGAATGATATTGAGAAAGTTCTACTATTAAATCCTAACCGTAACAGGACACTAGATACTATTACATTAAATGGAAGCAATAGTGGACAAAAGGATGCTACACCTGTGAATTGGATGCCTGAAGGTTGGACATATGCTGATTCTAGCTTTTTAGCTACCCCTATTTCTATTGCCTTAATGGCAACAGACCCGCTTTATGAAATTTCTGCTGTAAATACACGTCGTATAATGGAAAAAGAGGCTTCTAGCGAACTGGCTGAGAATTTTGATATTATGTATAATAAACATAATGGGCGTGGGCGTGGATGGGTTAAGACTCAGATGAATGTTGAACTAACTCAATGGGCTGCTGGTGCAACAGAACGCCCCTTTGACTGGACTTCTCTTCTTGATAAGCGCAAGATTCTTTCAGCACTAATCGATATTACCTGTGTAAAATATGGTATTCGTTTAGCGATTTGGTGGTCTGAGCATAAGAAACTCAGCCTTTGGCCCCTACAAGAATCTGATGATGCTTCATGGCAGTCAGCTCCTATATTAAATATTGAAGTACTAACTTCTGGAGAGGCACATGTACTTGTAAATCCTGAGGGAGATACAAAGGTCAAGGCTCAACAATGGTCAAGTCTTTTTAAAACAATTGGTGAATGGCAGTGGACACGCCCAGCAACTGCGCCTAGTATTTCAGGACGCACACTGACTGAACTCAAGGCAGAATATGGTGAACTTGTAGGAGAAGAATTCTTGTCTACATTACCGAAGAAAATAGATAAGGATAGTGTGGCAATCCTTATATACAAATACAATTGGATTAATATCCGATTAGCGCCAAAAGACCTTGATTTTTACTAAAAGTTTGAACAGTCTTTTTAATTCTAATTTATAGGGAAACAATGAGCATCGAACTCCGCAGCTCAGAACAGGCTGCAATTCAGGCTATTTGGGAAGCATGGAAGACTTCCGACAAGCTAGAGCTTGAAAGCACAGTAAAATCTGTATCGCTAACAGAATTTCTTGACGTAGTAGCTAGGTTACGCGCTGTTGGTTTACGGGAACAGCCACAGCAACCTAAGTTAAACATTTTGATGCCTGGTGGATTACGATTCACAATTGTAGGCGCAGGCTCAATTCAAGAGTATTGTGAAAGAAACGATATTACCAAGGTGCCTTTTACAGTCATGAAAAAGGATAGGCGCATGACTAAAAGTAAGGATGATGACCAAGTTGATTTAGTTGACTATGGTGTTCGCATTAAGCTACGCCGTGAAGAGAATCTGGATAAGCGCGATGCACGGGTTGTTGAGATGGTAGGAAAATGGGCTAAAACACCCAAGCGCTTCCGTTATATAAGGCGCTATACATTTCTAGGTCCAGAGGATTCTGGTCTTCGATTTGATTTATCCCTTGTACGTGAGTCCTCCAAAGACTCTAAGGGAGATTATGTCGGTTCCGAATCCTTCAAACTTGCAGATATTTTACGCAAACCTGTAAAGTACGAAATTGAGGCTGAAGCTGATAGAACTGTTGGTTCAAAGGCATTTGAATCATCTAAGGGTATTATTAATGGTGTCAGTCTGATTCTACAGGGTCTTCAACGCTCATTTGTACTAGTACGCAAGAAGATTGCTCAAGAGGTCATTGAACTTGTGTCTGTCGCAACAGAAACACGCCCTAGAACATTTCCCGGTCCCCAGCCAGCTACATTAGAAAAGATAAATATTAGTCTTGAGGCTGAATCAGGTGTACCCAACATCAGGTTTGGTAACTATAATGTAACTGATAAGGCTGATGGTTTACGCACACTAATGGTAGTTTCTGGTAATGGCAAGCTCTATTTAGTTGATAGCGGATTTCGTGTATATGCAACTGGACTACAACTTGATGGCGCCACAACTAAACAATATATGGGAACAGTCTTGGATGGTGAATGGATTCGTAATGATAAAAAGGGAAATACAGTATCATTGTTTTACGCTTTTGATATTTACAGCTGTGAAGGGAAATCTGTAACTGGATTACACTTTCTTGAGCCTGATTCTGAGGAATGTCGCTTAGCATATATGAAAAAGACCGTTGCTGTATTGGGAACTGCCAGGCAAACAGTCAAGGATATTCCACCCAATCATGGATTAATTGTATCAATGAAGAACTTCTATTCTACTGGTGGTGACCCTGGTTACATTTTCCGTGATGCAGCAGCCTGCCTTGACAGAAGCGCTGCTCCTGAGAATCCCTATTATACGGATGGTCTGATATTTACTCCAAATGATAGTCCAATGCCTAGGACAGGAAAAACATGGGCTGCTCAGCTGAAGTGGAAGCCAGCCCATGATAACACTATTGATTTCTTAGTTGTTATTGAAAAAGAGACAAAAGACGGTGTAACTGAGGACAAGGTTGGTTACAAGTACAATGAGGAAGAGAAACAGATGCTTCGTCACAAGACACTGCGTCTATTTGTTGGAGGTAAGGCTGATGTTGTATTCAGGGACCCACGTGATTCTATTTTGAATAATAAATCATTGCCAGAGTCTATTGATGAAGATACCTATCAACCTGTTGAGTTCAGACCTTTGGAGCCTGCTGATATTAGCGCTTCTATTTGTCATGTTGCACTAGATGCTGGTGCATCTGACCCTGCTGGCGCAGCTCCAGGGGCACAAGACTTGGAGGCTAAGATTGATTCATTATTCTGCACACGAACAAAGGATCCAATTACTTCTAATTCTATTGTCGAAATGGCATACCACCCTGACCATGCTGTTGGTTGGCGTTGGGAACCTATTAGAGTGCGTTGGGATAAGACAGAACGTCTACAAAATGGAGAGCTGGGTCGTACTATGAATGCCGACTGGGTTGCTGATGGTATTTGGAGCTCTATTCATAATCCTGTGACGGAGGAAATGATACGCACTGGTATGTTATCTGAAGAGGTTGTTGAGGAGCGTCCTACATACTATACAGCTACAAAGAAGGCTGCTAAACGTGATAACTTTATTGTACGTAAGTTAAATAGCTTTCACAATATCTATATTAAGTCAGAGCTACTATTACAGCGCACGCTTAGAAAGGGTGATACAATTCTGGACTTGGCATGTGGACGTGGTGGTGATATCAAGAAGTGGGTCATGAATAAGGCGGGCTGGGTCATGGGCATAGATTACAATCTTGATAATCTGACTGCGCCTAAGGAGGGTATTTACGGACGGTATCTTGATATGAAGATAACAAATAAAGGTGTTCCTCCAATGGTGTTTATTCAGGGGGATAGCACACGTAACTTGAAGGATGGTGATAGCGCAATGACTGATTTTGATAGACAATTACTAACTGCACTTTATGATAATGGTCCTAAGACTGATACCCCTTACGCTGTTGAAGCATTACGTGGATTTGCTGGAAAGGGCTTTGATGTTGTATCATGTATGTTTGCTATTCACTATATGTTCAAGGACCGCGAATCGGTTGATGGATTCCTATCTAATGTATCCGATAATCTGAAAGTTGGGGGCTATTTTATTGGATGCTGCTTTGATGGTGATAGTGTTCACAAGCTGCTAACAGATGTACCTGAAGGTGGTGTAAAGACAGGTAGAGAGAAGGATACGGATATCTGGTCTATTCGACGCAGTTATGATGCAACTGTACTTGATGTATTACCTGCATCAGATGATGGACTTGGTAAGGCAATTGATGTATTTTATTATTCTATTGGTGAGGAGCACCGTGAATATCTTGTAAGCTTTGAGTACCTTACTAAGCGTATGGAGGAAATTGGCTGTGAACTTCTCAATCCTACTGAACTAGCAGCTTTGGGTCTCAATAGCTCTACAAATCTATTTAGTGAAAGCCACAAAATGACTGGTAATACGTATAGTATGTCTAGAACACTCAAGGAATTTAGCTTTCTTAATCGCTGGTTTATCTTCAGGCGGCGCGTAGGTACTAAAATAAATGCGCCGCCACGGGCTTTGCGTGTTGCTAAACAGGTGGCGGTTGCGCAGGGTGTAATGCCACAAGCTGATTTAGTTCAGTTGGCTGCTCCTGTTGCTGCTTTGGCTGCTCCTGCGCCTGTTGATGCTGCTGTTGATAGCGGACGCCCTATTTACAAGTTCTTTCACAATGCAATTTTGAAGGATGAACTCAAAACTGGACGCAAGGACTGGGCACGTTATATTAGCCCCTCTACACAAAGCAGACTCCGTGACCTTAATGACCCTACTATTATTTACCCATCATTGGATGCGGCATTTGCATCTATTAAATACCAGATTGGAACAGATAAGCCTGAACTTGGTGCAACATTGTTTTCCTTGAATGGTACTATTCACCAGTCTATGTTAAAGGCTCTTGCTGCTGAGCCTTCTGCTAATGAAAAACGTAAGACGGAACTGGAAGAGGATACGCTAATTGCTATTCGCAAACAGGCAGACCCTAAGGAGATTAAACGTACTGGGGCTAAATTCAATGAGGCAAAGTACCTGGAGGCACGTGAAGCAATGATGCAGGCATATATACAGCAAAGATATGATACTGATAGTGAATTTAAGCGTATTATGGATGCTGTCAAAGCAAAAAATGGTATCCTAGTATTCTATAATGGACCAAAGGCTTCTGAAACAGGTGGAATTGTCAGAGAGGGTGGACGCATTGAAGGACAAAATAAGTTGGGTATTATGTATATGAGAACAGTTGGATTAACGCAGTAGACAAAAAAACATGGGGAAACCAGGGAATCGAACCCTGGACTTCAAAGACCCAAACTTTGAATCATACCACTAGACCAGTTTCCCGCGGTAAATAAAGAACAAAATAAATGTAGTTCATATTTTTGTCCTTTTTTTGTAAGAGTTAAGTAAGTACTTAATGTTTGATTGTAGGTAAATAATTATTAGAGATATGTATTCATATAGTAGAATGATTTCTAATTTAGATAGAAATACACATCTGTTGAAAGAAATTCTGGCTGCAAAACGTCGACTGTTATATAATTCTTCAAATGCTATTATGTACGCTGAATCAGATATAATTGTTATTTATAATAATATTGAAAGCTATTTCTGTGGTTTAATTAGTTATAATGACCGATTTTTAGTTATTACATGTAAGGTTGAGACCGACTATAAAAATTACACTGTTACCGGTTCTTGGGACAACTGGCAAACTGATTATCCGCTTATTCTATTGCCTGAATGCGGTTGGATAATACTTTTTGATAATATTATAATACTGTTGGGAAAACATCATTATAAACTAAAATATAATGGTAGCTGGATTGAACCAGATGAAAATACATTAAGAGAAAAAGACGACCTTGGAAATTGGAATAATGTGCTTTTTATCCATGAATAACACCTTTTGCCTTCGGTCTAAAGATAGACTTATTTAGATAATACAGAATATAAATATGTTTGACACTGAGACAATTTTATTTATTGTAATTGGTATTTTGGCGGTGGGTGTTGTTGTTCTAGGATACAAGCTCTATGTTAATACCAGTGGAGTTGAAATTATACAAATGCCTAAACAGGAGAAACCTATTTGTTCAACGTTTTTAGGAAATTTAGAATGGCGACGTGCTGTGAAAACTTTTGCCCCAGGGGCGGTAGACTATGAACCTATTTTACGTGCTATACAAATAGCACCTAGCAGTTTTGGTGTACAGCCCTATCGTGTAGTAATTTTAACAAATAAACAACTGAAGGAAGATATTAAGCCTCACTGTTTTAATCAGGAACAAATTACAGCGTGCGATGTATTACTGGTGTTCTGCGCAATTAAGAATATTGATGCACGTGTAGATGAATACATTAAGGAATCTGATTCTGAGGGTATGCGCTCTATGATAACCGGATTTTTAGGCAATACAACAGATAAGGTTGAATGGGCAAGAAAGCAGGCTTACATTGCCTTAGGGTTTGCTATGGCGGCGGCAACAGAACTTAAGATTGCTAGCTGCCCAATGGAGGGCTTTTTAGTCGATAAGGTTGCTGAAATTTTGGCTACAGACCCCAACTATATTCCTTCTGTATTCTTAGCTCTTGGGCGTGAAGACGTTAATGCGGTCAGTAAGCCCCGTTTTAAGTTTCCTATGGATAATTTATTCCATTTGGAGGATTGACGTCAAGTATAAAAATTATTATACTTTCGTGACTACGTCGGTATAAATTAATTGCTCTTAAGGCGCAATTAACTTTTATACCGACGGTAAGTAAAAATTTGAAATCAAACTGATTTATATGCTGTTTTCAACAGCAAATGAATCACTTTACAGGCAAGTATAAGCAGGTGACTAAGTTGGAGGGTATTAGTTTCGATGTTTCAATTAGACACGATGATGGTCGGCGGTGGATTTGTTATGCTTATAAGGAAAATATTGGTTGGCGTGGATTTCAGTTCACGCTAATCGATAACTATTTGGAGTCCTATAGCTTCACTTGGTCAGGTCCTGGCAGTAATCAGCTTGTACCTATTGACAGTCACGCTGGCAAAATCGCTTTCGACTATGTAAATAATATCGTCTATGATGGTATTGTTAATGGTGTTATTTGTAGGTCTCAGGCTCAAGATGCGCTACCTTTGCCAGATTTTGCGATTGATGTTCTGCAGACTGTCCAAAACAATGCCCTGTATGAAGTCATTCGTCGTATTACAGTAGCATTCCATGAGAAAACCAGACCAGCAAATAATAAGCCTAACTTTGCCCATGCTAATATTTATTAGACAGATGCGGATTAAAAAATAATTTTTTAGCTGCTTTTAGCAAATGTTGATGCCTCCTGGTCATTTAGCGAAAACAACTGCATAGTTGCTTTAATTTGTTGTATATTGTAAGGTCTAGGAATAGCTTGTGTTAGCCACCTTTTACTATCTGCCTGTGACATCATTGTTTCTATCCACGCCAACCACAAGGTTGCCATTTGTTTTATATTGTCTGTAAATCTTCCTGGGACAAAATTAATATTAATTTCAGAGCCTGGTGGACCATTAAAACTTAATTGACCGCGGCGTGCCCATAAGAAAGTGGCAAAGGATTGGCAGAAATTATTTGAGCCCTTGAGTTGTAATCCATATACATATGAGTCATAAACAACTCTTGTACCATCGGGCTTAGTGGGTTCATATCCTTTCCAGTGGGCTCCATCAAATGCAACTCCACTAAAGTCAGCTGGAATGGATGAATTAGCCTTTCTAATTCTTGATGAAATATTACCATTACTGTTTGTATCGGTGCCATAAGTTAGTAAGCCTTCTCTTCCTAACATAGATGCTAGGCTGTCTAATATATTTTCTGTACCAATTACATCAATTAAGGGTTGATATACACTATGTAATTCTGTGTTCACTTCTGTTTTTGAACGTTTTTGCTGATTATGTATATTATTATTTCTTGTGCGCTTTTGTGCACCACCCTTTCTTCTTTGACGCGTTTTATTTGCCATCCTACTTAATGGTAGGTTTATAATTCAGTTTTTGAACTGTTGCTTACTTCAACAAGTTTAGCCCAGTGTTTCATGCTGTATAAGCTAACTGACTTATCGGGAATAATAGTCAAAGATTTAGACATATTAAAATTTGCTACTGGTACATGTACTGGTACTACTGTGGCATTTAAGCCGGGACCACGCAAATATCTAGACCCATCAACATTGGATAACACTGTAGCAAGAAGAGCAAACTTAGAAAACATATTTCTATTACTAGTTAGTGTTTTTATTTTGAGCTTGATAAACGCGTGGCGTTTAGATTTTAGGTGGGACTATATAAAAATTGACATGCACATTGCGATTGTATTTTTAATAAAAATAAAGTTATAATGCCTCTTTCTATCGGTGAAGGTGGTTCCCTAGCGTGGCAACGTCTTGCTGTTATTAATCAGCATCCACGTGACTTACGTATTCAGTTCAATGAGGCTGAGCATTCATACGCTATTGACGGTGTAAAGACGGGATGGTCATCATGTACTCAGTTTCTACATAACTTCTTTGGGCATTTTGACCCTGATGCTATTATTAAGAAGATGATGGCAAATCCTGTAAAGTGGAAGCAGAGCAAGTACTATGGGCAGACTCCTGAGATGATTAAGGCGGGTTGGGCGGCAAATGGGGAGGAGGCATCTACAGCTGGTACACGCATGCACTTGGACATTGAGTACTTTTATAATTCTGCCCACTTTGAGGAGCTTTGGCTAGCCAAGAAGAAGGCAAATACTCTTGCGATTGCGCCTGCTGACTTTGATAAGTCTGTAGAGGCAATGAAGACAGCGGATAACTGGACTCCTAATGAGTCACCTGAGTGGACTATGTTCAGAGCATACCAGGAGAAGATTGGTAGCAAGATGATTCCCTTTCGCACAGAGTGGCTTGTATTTAATGAGCGCATTAAGGTTGCCGGGTCTATTGATATGCTTTACATGAAGAAGGACGGTACCTATGCTATTTATGATTGGAAGCGTGCTAAGGAGATTAAGATAGATAATCGGTTCCAATCTGGCAAGGGTCCTGTAATGCATCTTCCTGACACAAACTACTGGCACTATAGTCTACAGCTTAATGTATATCGTATGATTCTCAAGGAGAAATATGATATGGATGTTAATGAGCTGGCATTAGTTGTTCTTCATCCCAATCATCCTACTTTTCAGGTTGTCAAGGTGAACATTATGGAGGATGAGATTAATGCTATGTTTGACTCTAGATTGCGGGCACTTGCGCGCCCTGGTAACGATGGAACTAATCCTATTGTCGTCTTTGAGGAGGATGAGCAGCTAGATTTGGAGACAGAGCCTGCTGCTTCTGCTTCTGCTGGAGGTTGGATGGGTTCAGACTAAGGCTTTGGCTTAACATTATCCCAAGTAGTAGCGGCTGCACTATCAAAATACTGTTGAATAATACGGGGTAAGTCATTTAGGGGGAAGGGTTTTTTTGATGTTTGTAAAATCTCAGGTGAATCTACGTAAAAGACTATAGCATAATTTTTCGTTTTTTCGCTCTTAATCCACTTATGTATTTTAGTTGTATCTGTTTCATAGTTATAGCGACTAATAATTACATCAGTTGAATAATTGCTAGAGAAACACCACCAGTCCCTATCATCCCAATTAATTGGGTCATCAACTGGTAATCCTTTTTTCTTACGAACAGCTTTGATTTGTTTCTCTATTACGGGATACTTATCACTTGTCCACTCTGACATGGATGCTTTTAATCTATCGATTCCAGGATTTACAGGTAATCGTGCTAAACCACATTTTTTCCAGTCATTAGGAATATCAATATATTCTGCTCTAATTGGTAGTCCCATATCACTATCGTGAACATCCTCAGGATAGGTTAAACCAGCACTATAATCATCCTCTGGTAAATAGTCCATACCTAAATCGTCAACAATATCCTGTATTTTAGTTTTTGATGTTAAGATAGAATCCTTTGCTCTTTGTGTGCCAAGAGGAATACGAATTTTTGGGACTGTATTATCTAAGATTTCACGTGCCTTACTAGAATAGCGCATGATTTCATCAATAATACGGCTTGTAAAATAAACTTTGATATCTGGGATTTTTTCACTTGTACCAGTTTTAATTTTACATACGTTTCCTATTTTACTGCACATTGGGGTTGATTCACAGGTTTCTGCGCTTTGAATTATACAATCGCGACGCAGTAAACTAAGGGCTGGCATGACTTCTGCATGAGCTGAGGTATCCAACCAGTTGTGAATTAATGGCTCCAAAAGAATGTCAGCACGGCGACGCTTTTCATACAGAGGTAAATTCGCAATTCTAAGAGCTTTTAATTGCCTTAAGGAGCTACTACCATCTTGAGTATGTAACCAGGTACTTAGACTAATACGTAAATAATTATATGCTTCCTCTACAATTGCATCTGGTACAACATCCAAAGTTGCTTGTTCATCTTCATAACCTGAGCTAAGAAAGCGTATATCCTCTTGCCATGGTAGTATACTAATAGGGGTTGCGCCCTTGCCCTTTTTCATCAATTCTGTGAACAATGGTGGAAGACTTTTCATTGTTTCAGCAGCATCTATTTTCAGTGCTTGAAAAGGAATAATAGCCATTGAAGCTAGTCTTAGACCTATAAATTTTATATCTTTAGAAATAAGTAGTTCTATTGGTTTGAGTCCAGCTATTTTGGCAAGTGGAGATTTTCCAGTTAAGAAATTTGCCAGGGTATCCAATGGGGGCGTTGGTAAACAGGTGACATCATATAGTGTTTTAAGCTGTAAACCTAAGGAACCATCTTCTAAGGCAGGTATATAGATTAATGTATCTGATTGGGCAGTCTTATAAACCACACCAACTAATCTATTACTGCGGTCACGTAAAATAAATTCTGGTGTTGCTTCAGGAGCAGTTTTTAATTTAAGTAAATTAGATAGGCGGGGAATACTTGTAGAATTTAAATCAGGCATCCATGGATGAGGAGGATTTTCATAGCGCCCACACCCTGATTCAAAAGATAAAAATTGTTTAATAAAATCACTTAACGATTCTTGAACTGATTTGTCGATTATTGGAAATTTTGCGTCGGATTCGTGGTATGTAGTTAGTACTATAAATTGCTGCTTATCTTTCTTATCCTTTTTAGAAATTCCCTCTACGTAAATAATAGGCTCATAAACATCACTTGCCCTATCGTACCAAATAAATGCTAATGGTGGTCTTACAAGCTTACTGTATTCTGATACACCGTATTCAGGACACTTTACCTTTACAGACATAACTCCTTCGTCGTTAGTAGTTCCTTCAAAAATTATAGGAATTAGTCCATCTGGAAAAATTACATCTGGTGTAGCAAATAAATTCTCAAAGTGCCTGAGCATTTTTGGTGAACTTGTATCTTTGATGTAGTTAGCAAAATTATACCAAGCATTTGCCAAGCGAACAATATGGGGTCTGTTTTTTGTTAAGTCTAGTCCCTGTGTATTTGCAAATTCCTGAATTTCACCAGCTGTTAATTTATCAGAATTACCCGCAAATTCGTGCACCAAAGTTCCGTAATTTGCCCGCTCAAATGCCCGCCGCAGCTTTACTAAAAATTTTAAGTCATCACCTACTGGTTCATGTGGTAACAGTAATTTTAGTGTTGCTTCAGCAGAATAAATTGTAGGTATATCTAATTTTGCCCCTTTAACTGGGGGCTTTCCTGCGCGCTGTAAATTTCCAAGGTAAAAACCCAATAATTCTAAGAAACTCAATCCTGGGCTAGCTCCCCTATTTCCCAGACCAAATCTTACAAATACCTTGGCACTTGGTTTAAAATGTTGAGCAACACCAACTGCTTTTATAACAGATAAACTGCCATTTTGTCCAAATATTTCGTCTAAAGCTGGAGGGCACAGCGCAATACCACCTGCACTTAGCTGCTTTGTTGTATTAGCTAATACATACTGAGTGCGCATTGTTTTAAGAACCTTTGTAAGCTCTTTATTTTCATCCTTATCCTTGTCTTCCTGTCCGTCTTCATCTTCCTTTTGCTCTTCTTTTACTTCGTGAAGGTCGGCATCCTTACGCTTATCTTTTGGTAAAGGTACTGTACCTTCTTGTGGCTTCATTTGACCCACAGTTGGACTAGTGAAGCAACATGGAAGGGCAAACTTGTTTGGATGAATATTGTCTAAGTATCCTGCTATTTCTTGAATTTCACCTTTGCTACCAGGCTTGCCCTTACGTTTGACTACAGTTTCTCCTTTTTTTGGGTGCTTCAAATCTTCTAAAATTTTACCGCAACAAAAAGGGCAGCAGTTTGCATCCTTTTTAACACCCTTCAATGTCTTCGTTCCTATAAATTCTGCTGGTATAAGTGGCTTATTATCGCGAACACACCAATACTCAGCGCAAATATAATAGTTAGGCTTTTCAGGATTTGAGCCTGCACGGGCAACAAACCATATTGGCTTATCGTCAGGTTTTGCTTCTGACTTCTTTCTTAATATACGACAGAACTGTCCTTGTAGTCCAGGTTCTGCACACAGGAATTTTTCAAAAATATCCAATAATTCCTTCTTGAGCTTAGTTACCTTACCACGCTCATCAACTATGTCTGCGAATCCACGTGCCAACATAGCTTTTACAAGGTCCTTATTTGATAGACTATCAATATCGAGTATAATATTATCTGGTGGGGGAAGAAACACCCACTCAACTTTGTCACTGTATTCTTTTATTAGAGCATCTAATTGTTCTGCTACTAAGACATTTGGTTGACGACCTTGAGATGCTTGACATGTACGACTAAACACTGTAATTGTTTTATCCTCACCTTGAGAATAACCAAACAGCTTTTCATCAAACATGTCTAACTGTGCTTTGTACCATTCCTTCAATGGTTCTAATGTATGAGATTTTGCGTCAATTGGAATATGTGCAGGAAGTGGTTTCTGCTCTTGTCTTTGTTCCTGTCTTTCCTCTGCTTTTGCTTCTTCCTCTTGCTCTTGTTCTTCTTCTTCCTCCTCATCGTCATTGTTACCTAGAAGACCCATCCACTGTGCCATATTACCCTGTGCCTCCGCTGCCTGTTTAGCTGGCTGAGGGGCAGCATTTACTACAGGTGGACTTGGCGCTTCACGAATAGCCTCTACATTAGCTTTGCTAGTATAGTAGAAATATGCTGTCATTACAGATACAACTCTATTGAAGGTGATTTCAGAATCAATTCCTACAAAGGATACAAAATACACAGGATGGGCGATTGTAATTTCAATTTCAACACCAGAATTATGTGCTAATACTGGGTCTGCTCCTGTAGGTACCACTTCTGTTCTACGTCTAAACCAATCATCAAATAGGCGTTTTGCATCATCTTCTGACCGACCAAATTCCTCCATAGCGCCTCTGATATATTTTTGAATCTGTGATTTTGTATCTAGACTGGCATCAACATCCTCTTCCAAAATACGCTTTCTGAAATAGGAAAATACAGCGCCTTCTTGCTCATAATTATTTACAGCCTTCCATTTTAACAGGACCTTTGTTGTTGATTTTTCCTGATATGAGGACTCTTCCAAAAATGGTGAAAAAAATGGAACCCGCGCTATTAGCTCTTTTTGGCTAATTTTATCAGCATCAATTTCTATGCGATATGCAGCAGATAGCTCATCTAATTTAATATCAAATGGCTCATTGTAGCCAACAGATAGTAGGGCATTTTTGATAAGCATTTTAGCTTCTTCAACAACTCCAAATTCTAGGGGCATATCACGGCGGGGCGCTTCTAGTGTTATTGTGGATGAACCATCTTCTAACCAGCAAATAGTTAGGGCAACATTTCTTGTGGCGCGTACCTCTGATGCTAAAGTTGTAAAGGGGATTTTAGCAATAAGAACAGCCCCAAAATCTAAGTTAGGCTCCTCCTCCAAAAATGCGGATAACATAATTTTATCAGAAATTAGCGGGAAGCCTGAAATACCTGTAGCCATTTTAAGTAGTGGTTCACCACGTCCCTTAGCTGGAAAGTATCTAAGAAACGGTATATGCTCTGAAATTTTGAATTCATAGAAAAGTATATCTAGTGATTTTGTAGCATCAGGGTATTTTGGAATAATACCCTTCCAGCGACGTAAGTGACGTAATCTGAAGGGTTCCTTAGTTTTGAGTTTTTCGTCTTGGAGCACTTTATTAATTTCTTCTAGGCGCATATTACGTTGAAGTATGTAATCATTGGCAGCAGAAAATGACTCATCTTTTGCATCTACAGCATCGGCTCTGGATTTAATTTTGGGAAAATAAAGGTGTATATAGCCTTCTAGCATACCTGGCTTTTCAAGGGATGCACCAATTTTTCTTACTAAGGATTCTAAGGTCCAAGCAAAAATAGTGATACCTTTTGTTGTATCAGCAAATATAGAATCTAGTAACAGACCTTCATTTAATAGAGGATAGACGGCTTTAGGATTTCCCTGGGCATCTACTTTGCGGCTATCAGGTGTTCCATCAAAATCAAAGGGGCTAGGTAGACCTTCGTTTAGGCTTGTCTGGTCTGTCCAAGTCATATCAAGAGGTGTGTATAAACCATCTTCATTTTCTCTGGCTATCCAAAGGCGATTGGGTGAAAATTCTTTATTGCCTTTGTAATGTATCCATATTTGACGCTTAAGGTCGGATACTGTAGTGAATCCGTATTGATTTTCTAATACTAGTTCTGTGAAACCGGGTACCTTTGCTTCGGCGTCTGTATGTACTTTTATGTGTATTGTGAATGGACCTAGATTATTCAGCCGCTTTGGCTCAATGATATCCATCGTCTCTACGTCTAATGATATTTTTTGTTAAAACTATTTTATTTAAGCGCTTAATAAAGTTAGGTACATAATATGAACTTAACTTTTGTATAAAATGCTTAAGGGTTTAATTGCGTCGTGTCTTGCGATTTTTACGGGACTTACGACCTCCCTTTCTTGTTTGACTCATCATCATTGAATTAAAGCGTTGAACTTTTCTTAGTTCTGCAGCTAACTCAGACTCAGTAGGTTGACGATTCAGATGGCTGAGCTGAGCTTCGGCACGTCTAAGCTGGGCTGCAGATTGAGAATTATTTGATGCCATGCGGGCATTATTTAAAAGAGAAACATTATTTGAGTTGGCTCTGCTACGTTTGGCATTGATTCCAGCTTGTATCTTTGCCGCATTTCGTTCACGCTTAATATTCAATAATGAACGGTGATTTCCTGCGTTACCTTCCATTTATTTACTGTATTTAAAAAAAACTTATTTAAAGTCACAAATACCGGAAAGGCATTTTAAAAAGTAATATAAAAATTCACAATTTATTAGTCTGGGTGGGTTCCATCCTGCTGCCCCTGTTTATACTTGGGCGAGTCTGTAATAAAAACACCGCAGTACTCAACTGGGTGTGCTGCAAAATCCTGATATTCGTAAACGCCTACATTTTCAGCGCGCTCTAAAAGCCATGCAAAGTGATTCCAGAACTCCTTGGTGTGTCCAATACTGGATGTACCAATATGTGACATTTCATGGAGTGCTACAAAGATTAAAATGTTTTCATCGACTAAATTTTCAGCTTCATCGCGTTGCCTTAGACACATAAATATCTTTTCGCCCTTGTTCACGCTATAGGATGTAAAAGAGGCATCAGGTGTGGACTCTGTAAAACGTTCGGGATTGGCGTCAAAATTTTTAATGATTTGTTTTACAAATGGTCTGTCTTTATATGTCTGCTCAAGGTACTTCATTAAACGAAGAAGCTTAGACCTAATTTTAGCAAGACGGTCTGCTGCCAATTCTTTATCCTTCATATTACGGACCAGATACTTTTGCGAATCCGTAGCAGCTTCAACATAAGCCATTTCATATTTATCTTTTTTAAAGTGATATGCACCAATTGCAGCGCTAGCTATACCTAATACTAAAGCAACACCGCCAACACCGCCGTCTGCCATACCTATATTGGACCATTTTTTGATTATTGATTATTTATATAGTTCCTGCGTTATTGATTTTATTCAAAAGTTAATATGTATACTAATTTTTGAATAGGTGGAATTTTAATACTTTAACCAATCTCCAGTGGGCGTCTGTTGATATCAGGCTCAATGGTGGATTGATTCCAGATAGATACCTTGACCTGGGGATTTGGGGGGTCACTGCGCAGCTGGTAGTTGGCATTACGCATGGATTGTCCAACTGTGTTTACACCAATAAGGGAACCAGCACTGAGGTAGTTCTTACCAGCAATGTCACCCTGTCCCTGGGGATTTACCTGAGCCCACTTGGAGTTGGGGTCATTAGGCAGCAGCTCCTGGGGCGCAATCTGGTCCTTAGGGTAGCAGTTGGCAGGCTTCTGGGCATCCTGGAAAGGCATGGGGGCAGGTGTCAGTGTCTCAAAACCCTCAACAGTATCATTGTTGTTATTCAAAGCCTCAACATTGTTAGTATTAGGTGTGGGAGGAGCTTGGTAGCTCATGTCACCTGCTGCATTATTTGCCATCATTTCCTCAGCACCGTCAGCATGATTCATGGTGGGGTAGCCAACACCGGGTGCACCATCCTCACTGTCGGCAAGAACATGGCTGTTATCATTCATACCATTCAATGATGCCTCATTGAAGTTATTGAATCCCTCAGTCTTCTTCTTCAAGAGACCACCGAATGTGGGGTCTAAAAGGTAAAATATAGCTACTCCTACAACCAGGATTAACAAGGCAAGTACGATGTCTCTGGTCTCCATTTACTACATTTTAGGAGTGTTTTTTATAGGGAATTAGGCCTCAGATACACCTGCCAATTCGCCATTTTCCTCTTCTTCTTCTCCCTCCGTTTCATCGAAATCAGAAATATCATATTCGCTGAATGAAGATTCATTATCGGGTACAGCAAAATCATTGTAATATCTGTTTGTTTCAACTTCAGCTGCACGTCGGGCAAGAATTGCTTTTAGTCGGGCTTCCTTCACACGCTCCTTTGCTGCAAATTTCCGGGCATTGTATTCGCTGTCAGTATTGAGTCGGAGAGTATCTTCAGTTTCATCAGTCGGGACTTCGGATTCAATTAAGGTAATTTCTCTTAATTCTGTTTCAAGAACCGGAACACTTTCGGCTTTCTCAGAGTCTTCAGCCCAATTGAATTCAACTACCGGGGTATTTTCAGTATATGATGTTATGACCCAGGTGGGACTAATGCCACCCTGCCTGATTGTTAGCCCATTTACTACTATTTTTCCCTTACCATCCTTGGTAGATTCAGGTTTTGGTAATACACAGTTAAACTGTAGGTCCCCACTATCGGTAATTACGGTCCAGGGAGTTAGGAGTTTTTCAAGTGTCTGCTGACTAGGGGAATTCTTGAACAGACTTGTTCGGGAGTTATAAAGAAGAGTAATGACCTTAACTCTTAATGCATCTGTTGCTCTCATCCATTCTTGAGTAATTGTCCAGCTAGTGCCGTCAAAAATTAGCTCGGGGGTATCAAGGGGTTCTGAAAATGTTAATTTGTAACCGTCTGAAATGCGCTCCGTCTTCATGTGGTTCATGTTTACGCTTTTTAGTGATTCTTAAAAGCGTAATATACCGCAATAACTAATATTTAGTTCAAGTAATAATGAGTCAAAATGACGGCAAAAATACTGATATTAGTGGTTCTGATGTGTCCCGGGATAGGTTTATTGAGGCAAGTAGTGATATAATGTTACATTTAACAGATAAAGCAGCAAACCTTTTAAGAAAACCCGTATTTCAAGAGCGAATACAGAGTATTTTAGACCCTATTGTGAACCATGTCATAGGTCGGGTCTTCCCTTATATTTTGCTATCATCGATACTTTTTATAATACTATTATTGGTTACTGTGTCGACGTTTATTATTGTGATGCGAAGTTCAATTAGCGCAATTCGTAGTGTAGATAAATCTATGATGAAAACTGGCTTACCCGATGACTGGTCATGATGGTTTAGGTAGTTCTTTTAAATACAGTGTGTGTATTGAATCATCAAGGTGATGGTCATTACTATTTGGCTTTCGATACTTTTCTAAATCTGTTATTAAATACTTGTTAATTTCTAAAAATCTGTAGTTTTCTTGTATGCAGTAGTTCTTTACAATACTATTAAAAAGCTGTAAATATACATTTCTTTGGTTTAGTGTTATAACTTTTGTATAAGTATCAAGTTTAGCGTATTTTTCAGATAAGTGATTGACTATACAATTATGATTGAACTCACTATTTAATGTATGTAGCAACTCATTATCGTCTAAATGACCTAGTGGTATTTCACATACATAAACATTTGTTATATTTAGACTTTTTATGAAATCTACATAGCCTTTGGCTGTTGATTTTATGAAAGATTCACAATCATAGTCTGGGTATTTATTGTACATGTGATTCAATATAAAATCAATATCGACCTTACCGAAAAAGAACAAATAGTGTTTATATCTGCCACCTTCAATAGTCAGCCTAATCGTTTTATTTGCGCCGGTCAATGAGTTACTATTACTTAATCCACGGGCAGAGCTTGCCGGAAAATAATGTGTTGCCATAACTTTCTCAAAACAAAATGAATGGGAGTCTCCAAAACAAACAAATGTCTCCATGTGTTTATTTGTATTTATTTATATATGAATAAACTTTAATTTCCCCGACCTATTCGCGGAACAGCTTAAATAATCTTAACTGGCACCTTTAATAATGTCTAATCCAGGGCTTGTTGATGCAGTACGAAATTGGGTTCACTTTGACAGCCTATGTGAAAACCTTTCAAAACAAATGACAACAGCACGGAATTTACGTAATCAATTTGAGCAACAAGTACTAAGTATGTTAGGTAAAACAAAACGATTACGCATTCAAGGCGCTGTTTTAGAACCCAGCACTAAATCAAATAGCGTAACACTTAATTGGACAACATTAGAAGAAACTCTGCACAAATACTATTCTGATAATAAAAAGCCAGATGAAACTTTAGCACTACTGAAATTTTTGAAAGAGAATCGTGGACAGAAAACTACTGTATATTTAAAGAAAATGCCACTTGATGATACTACTGTATTAGCCAACACGATTACTAAGTGATTATTATTCTGATTGCGATTGCGATTGCGATTGCTATTTTTAAAATTAATTAATTTTGAATTAATTGATTAATTTTAAATTTTATTTTGTTGTTAATTTTACTCTGACCACTTGCCTCTGTTAAATGGCATGACTGTGATATTACCTAAGCCTTCACGATACTTCTGAACCTTCTTATCGAACTCAAGTTGTTCAGCTGTAGGTGGCATGGCAAATTCGGGTGAGTTTTGTAAGTCATCTGTCTCATTCTGCATTGGGCGTTTTCCAAAGCAATTTACACCAAAGGTTAAATCGGGATTGTCAAAATAACCACCGTTCACGCCGGGCTTACCACAAGAGAAGCGGTAGGCAGGGGGTCCCTTTTGGAGCTTCTGCCATGTGCTTTCCTGAGTAGGAAATACTGCCATCTGACCCTTAACCCAACCATAGTTACACCAGTCAGCACCCTTTTTGTAGGCTTCTAATACCTGGTCATAGGTGGCTAATTCTGCTCCCATTGCCTTACACAGGGGAGCTGCATCTTCATAAGTGTAAATATTGCGGCTTACATTGAAAACACCACCTGTTTTCCCAAATATATCCTTTTCAATAGTACTGACCATTCCATTTAATAAACCAGGCTCCTCCTTTTTTTGAGCCCCTGGCATACCACTGGGTCTTTCCTCGGGGCTAAAAGGTAGATTTCCATTTGCTGAAGATGGTGGACTATCTGGGATTCCTACTGAAGATGATGGAGAGGCAGCAGGTGGATTGGGTGCCTCTGAACCACTAGATGGGGTAAGAGTTGCTGAGGCTACCACTTGATTATCCTCTGTTACATCTACCTCAATCGGCTGCTTCTTTTCAAACATAAAAAGTACCTTGTTCCAACCGAAATTTATTGTGTATCCGATTGTTTTATAATAGATAAAAATGATAATAAAAATTACCACAAAAAGTCCAAAAATATACAGAAGTGTTTCTGAACCACCACCGCGTTGTAAAATTTTATTGGATTTTAGTCCCCTTGAGTTCATTTACTCTCTAAATCTACAGGGTTTTATTTATTCAAATATTCATGCCTCTTTTGCTTCTTCCTGCTGCTGGGGCTCAGCATAAGAAGGAGTAGGACTTGTATAGGGCTTTCGGGTCATAAATAGAATATAGGTATCCCCATTGATAACACTGTTAGGGTCTTGGATATCATTAATCTGTTGGTCGTCATAACGTATCCATGAACCAGTATGCTTTGCATAAGACAAGTAGTGTCCGCCCCGGGTGCCTCCATGCTGCTCAATGACGGCAAATACAGAGTAATTCGTAGAAATGTGCTTAGATACAGATGGAAAGGCAATCCACTTGGAGAAATCAGTATTATTCAAATCTATGTCCACCTTTGTACGAATCTTATTATTAGAGTTATCAAAGCGCTTTAGGGAAAGAATAAGCACAGGCGGTAGCTTAGAAATGGTGTGCTCCAAGTCAGCCTGACCACGTGTCTTACAGTTATCACACTGATAATCATCTAGTACCTCCTTATCAAATGCCTTATCAATACATGCAGATAGTGGCTGATTATCCCCAGCTGCCTTGTCAATTGGTGCCTTAATCATCATCCAGGGCTCAAAGCGACTATTCTTATTCTTACAACTACGGCAAATTGTTGCTGTCATTGTCTGCCCGAAGAATTGCTCAACCACAGGACTGTAACCCTTAGCATAAAACTCTGACCAGGCTTGAAGGGCTTTGATTTGATGCGTATCTTCCTGTGTCTTTGGTATTCCAACTACATCCATCTTGACCTTTCGTGACACACCCTCATGAATGGCATCTAGAATAAACAGCAGGGCTTCAGCTGAATCCTCTTGTCCACCCCTAAACAGGTCCTCAAAAGTTGGGCTTTGAGATGAAATACGGGCACTGGAAGCCACAAATCCACGCGGTGCCATGGAGGCACGGGGCTTGACATCACCATTCCACATGCCCTTAAACACATCGGCTGTTTCCTCAACAATAGCTGCAGTGGGGCGGTCATGTTTGAGGTGAGATGTATACGCTCCTGATGTGAAATAGTTCGAAAAGTCGGTACAATAGCGAAGACTTTGAATCACAGAGTTTAGAAAGCACGTATTGCCAAGATTCACTAGACCAACTTTGCCATGTGCCTTGGTCTCCATTTATGTTGTTTTGATTTAACGGTTTGGGTTTATGCGGATTTCATTTTTTTCTTAAAGCAGTTTAAAAGGTTAAGACTTTGAAAGGAATTAGGTAGATGAATAACACAACAAATGACATTTATGGTTTACCTTTATTAGATAACCTACATGAGTTATTTCCTGAAATTCTATATGATAGTACATTATTTCCCCACAATGATAACGATGGATTTGGACGTATGTTAAGTTGGGTTAGATTTAGATTGTCCCATTTATATCCCCAAACCTTTAATCGAGCACGCCAAAACTATAGTCAGAATAGTGCTGCTGGACGCCGTGAAGACTATGATGAATGGGTTTGGCTGCGTGCCTTACGCAATACTACTGTACCCACTCAACGCAGAAATGTAATTAATACATATCCCGCTATGTCACCTTTACAAGCCTCCCTAAATACTGGATACTGGGGTGGACAGACACCAACAACGATTTACAACAATAATAGCATGAATGAAGAGCCACGTGTGGAAACTCCACCTCCGCGAATTCTAACTAGTAATGCATTAAACACAATTGTACAAAATACGCTATTAGAGGAGCTTCTTGGTGGAATTATGGCACCTGGACGAGGAAGAAGTATGGGTTCTTTTTGGCGATTTTATGATGCTGTCCCCATATTTCCTACAGCTGCTGAAATTAATATTGGTAGTCAAATTCTGGAATCATCAGCAGTTGCGGCTGATGCAGTTTGCGCCATTTGCCAAGACCACGATTCACCAAGAGATATTTCAGGAAATGCTGGTTCAAATGCATCAAGTGGCTGGAGATTATTAGTAAATTGCCAACACAAATTTCATAAGGATTGTATTGATAGATGGTTTGAGGGACATGTAGTCTGTCCAGTATGTCGGGCAGATATTCGTTTACAGCCTACGCAATCCACACCACCAGGTCGTTCTGAAGCTGAGAATCAAGCAATAGCTGCCCTTTCAAGTCTTGGTTCAAATACAGCGCCTTAATTTGACTATCGGGACCACGGTAGGTATTAAATCTGTGTAGGACTACACTAGCTTTTTCACCCTGTTTGAAATTCAGCTTTAGCGGATTTCCAGATTGAAACCCCGCCAGTTTACGGTCAACAGCAGACTTTGTAGGCATTAGTGTTAAGTAAGGCATTATATATAGTTTTTCTAAAATTATATATAGATTTTGCCTCTGGGTATTTTGATTAGTTCCAAATGCGTACAACACCGCCACATTTAGGACAAGCTGCCTGGGTTAATTCGTTTGGAGCAGTGACAACAATAATGACTTTATTTAAACAACTTATACATTTACGCTTGTAATAGATTTTAAGCGGTTCCATCTATTTGAGGCTTAATAAAATAAACATAATGTTTAAGGTAGAATGGCAGCATCTTGTAGTCCAGATAAATTAGCAACGCTGTTAGCAAGACCAAATAATCAGCCCTTGGGTCAGCCGTCCGAAGGATATGGATACACCAGAAAAATAGATGAAATTTTTCACATAAATTACTGGGAAAATATTCATCAATCAAAAAATAAGAATGACAATATGTATTTTGTACAGCAAAAAAAAATAATTTCTATCTTAATTGGTTGCGAAATACAATTGTTAAATGACCCTACAGTTAATTACCCTTATCGAGCATCATTTAGAGGTAGTACTGGTACATTGACCAATTTAATAACTGGTGGTTTTTTTCACATATATTTACATGCACTTAAAACACCTGGTATAAACGTCAATATTTGTGTTGATTTAATAACTGTTTTTGACCATGTTAAGAACTATATTAGTTATGATTATCATCAACAGAGATTTGTTTTACCAGACGTTGAGTTTGAAGCAATAAAGGAAATTATTGCTATTTTAATGGAAAGAAAAAAAACGATTCCACATTTAGTCAATCTATTTAGCAAATCATGGTTTGGACTATTGACAGATGTCTATAACACTACCCATGCGCGAATGATTAAAAAAGGGAAAGACACTTTCTATTACAATGAACCAACTATTGTAAATCTATCAAGTTTTATAGTTGGAAGTGCATACAGAGATTTATTTCCACGTGAATGTGAATTAGAGTGGCGTGATAACGATATTATTGGCGACTATCCCAATAGACCTGTATATCTGGATAGACAATTATTTAGGCAACACAGAATTCCAACTGGACTTGATGAAAATTTAAGTGAAAATGCTAAATTGTATTTTAAAAAAATTGCGAAATTATTTAATCCCGGTATGCCAAAAGCAAATAATAAAGGAGGAAGCAGAAAAATACGTAGTACTAAGCTTAGAAAAACACGTAGTACTAAGCTTAGAAAAACACGTAGATTCCAGTAAATTAACGGATTTTTATATATATTATATTATAGAATAATGAGTGTATCCAAAGAAGAATTAAATAGTGTGGCAGAAATGTGGTCTAGAAGACCGCAGGACCCGTATATTAGTAGCAAGGATTATTTAGTTCTTGGTGCAACATTTGATGAAGACAAAAGGCAACGAACCCACTATAATAATCCAAGAGTATTTTTATTAGGCAAGGAACCACCACAAGATGAATATGAAGGATATGATGAACGTGACAGATATATACACGCTAATTTTGATTCTCAATATGCTGATGAATTACGCGAAATGGCTAATGCTTATCAGGACAGATTTGATGAAATAGCATTTGACGAATCAACTATGTGTGGATTTATATCTGAAGATGCTGAGCAAACATTAATGCATCGAATTAAATCTTTTTATATTATGTTAAAACAGAACGGTATCTTATTTTTTTCTGAAACTTCTGATGATATTATAAGGGCATGTCGAAGGATTGGATTCGAAACTAAGCAAATTAGATTAGCTGACTTACACAAGGATAATCTTCCAAAAATGTTGAAATTTAGCAGAATGGAAGATAGGACAATTCTTTTTGGAATTAAAACTGGTAAAAAAACAAGTGGAAGAAACATTAATGGGGGCAGGGACAGTCGCAGTCGTAAGCGCAAGCTTATTAGTCGCAATCGCAAGCTTAGAAAAACAGCACGCAGATAAAGTAAAAAATTGACACAATAGTTTGTTAGTCATTGGTGACTAAAAAACTACTATGACTGACTGTCCTATTTGTACTGATAAGTTTAATGGTTCAACCCGTAAGCGATGTGCCTGTCCCTATTGTAAGGAAGAGTACTGCCGTGAATGCGTAGGTACATGGCTAACGACTCTTGTGGATGAGCCCCGCTGCCCCAATGAAACCTGTAAGAAGGGTTGGAGTCGTGAGTACCTAGATACTATTATGACTAAGGTCTGGCGCGATTCTGTATATCGTGAGTATCGTGAGACACTTTTGTTCGACAGAGAGCGCGCACTACTTCCTGCCACTCAACCCCGTATTGAGGCGATTAATGAGGCTGGGCGCATTGAGCGTGAGCTTATCAATCCCATGAAGGACAGGCGTAAGGGAATCCACACTATGATTGCTCAGCTACATACAGAGGAGCAGGCACTGAATGCCCAAGTATGGGACCTACAGCATCAGGCTGAACGTCTGCGCCAGGGAATAGGTGTAGATGAGGCAGCTAAGAAGCGTAGCACCTTTGTACGGCGTTGTCCATCAGAGGGCTGCCGTGGATTCCTTAGCAGTGCCTGGAAGTGTGGTGTGTGTGAGCTATATAGTTGTTCTGAGTGTCATGAGGTTAAGGGTGTTGCCCGTGATTCTGAGCATACATGCGACCCTGGTAATGTGGAGACCGCAAAGCTGCTTGCTAAGGATACTAAGGCATGCCCCAAGTGTGGAGAGATGATTACCAAGATTGATGGCTGTGACCAGATGTGGTGTGTATCATGTCACTCTGCATTTAGCTGGAAATCAGGTCAGATTGCCACAGGTATTGTCCATAATCCCCACTACTATGAGTGGCAGCGCAAGCAAAATAACGGTGAGGCACCACGTAATCCTGGTGATATTCCTTGTGGTGGTATTTTGGACTGGTCTGTGATTCGTAGGTCCATTGCGCCTAAGAATAACTACCCTGGATGGCTAAGTGTATTGGAGGCTGCCCATCGCCGTATTAATCATGTACAAAATATTGATATGGCTGCGCTTAATCGCGATGGCATTAATATCAATGACAACTTAGACCTACGCATTCAGTACTTGATGAAGCAGGTTGATGATGAGACGATGAAAGCCACACTGCAGCAACGTGAGAAGAAGAATGAGAAGGAGCGGGAGCTGCGCCGTGTATATGAGACATTAACTGGAGCGGCAACTGATATCTTCCGTCGTATGGTTGTTGTCGCCGATGAAAAGGGGCGTGACCTAGAAAATATTCAGCCCTTTATTAACGAGCTTAATGAACTGCGCCTATTTATTAATGATGCGCTTGATGTATTGCGCCGTCGGTATAACTCAACAATTCGCGGCTTTAGTGAAAGCTGGGACAGAAATATGCTAAAGAAGAATCGCGATGATAAGGCTAATGTAGAAATCAAGACGCCTTTTGGCTTGTTTAATGATGTCTTTGAGCTACTTCTGGCAGATTTTGTGGCGGCTACAGTGCCTGTAGCCAATGAGGATGGATTTCAGAAGTTCAAGCACATTGGTGCACGCATGACTAAGGCTAGGCGCTATGCACGTGACTTTCCCAGACTTACAACTAATACACAGGCTCTTGCTGAAAGCGCCATAAGCTATTTTGAGTACAAGCTAAATACGTTTATTTATGCTGGAGGTACAAGAGCAAGCACATTGAATCTGAATTATTATACAACACGTGCTGAGAATTCCAAGACTTCTGTTGAGGCATGGCAGAATGCTGCTGCAACGCTAGAACTTGTAGTGAAGCCTCTTAATACTATAGTATAACCAGGTCTTTGCGAACGGTAAAAATCCTAATAAAAATACATACTAGTCAACAAGGTGTTATGTTACCTGTTGATTTTTTAAGTAAACAGATACCTGCTATTATAGCTATCTGGTTAGGGGCTATTTTTCTAGCATATCCCGACAGAAATTTAATACAAATCACTATTGGTGTAATGTTTGTACAATTTTGGATATATTTTGTGCACCGAACTGGACACTATATGCCCACAGACGGAATTTTAGGAATGTTAAATACACACTGGCAATTTCATCACCAACACCATAAATTACTTGATAGAAGGGTCGAATTGGCTATTGAAATGTTCACGGATTTAGGAATGAATTTCACACTACTATTAATTCAGTGGTATACTGGTGTTTGGTTTGTTCCCTTTTCTCTAATTCTATACAATGCATTAATTTACACATCCGTACATATAATTAATTACAGTATTATTGGCTCAGATATACATAGAAAACACCACAGAAACCATAATACGAATTTTGGTCCCGATACAATGGACCATATTTTCAGCTCAAGTGAGGATGGGGATTACGAAGATATGAACCCAATAATAATAAATGCTGTTGCTGCTTTGGGTTTAGTTTATTTCCTAAAAAAATACTACAGCTGGATTGATTAGATATGCCTGTTAGTATAAGGCAAATTCTTAACAAGTGGGCTTTATATGCAGTATTTATGTGGTTAAGTTGTATGGTCCTAGTTAACGGAGAAACTGGTATAATAGTCACTAGTCTTGTGTTAGTATTATTACATATAGTAGCTACTTTTGGATTGCTTTTTTCTATTCCATTTCTACTAATTCCATATGTACCCGTAATGTGTGTACTATGTTTTATCGGCTCACATTTACTAGGCTGCTTAGTAGGCTATGATGGATTTATTAAGCGGGCTATTAATGATGTAGTTGAAGGGCATGAAGAATTAGAAGACCTTAATAATATGTGTATTCCTATTATGTTTGTTACTGTATTTCTCTATTATTCAAAACAATAGTTGTGATGGCACTGTTAAAAGTAAACACATTTTAATAATATGAGTTAATATTGCGTTACCCACAGTAATTTCTTCAAATTCGTAGTGTGAAATTTTAGTATCCAAATTCTGGATTAGGAAGGAACGCCCCATTTCTGTTGTTTTTGGGATATAGTCTGAATTTTCTAAGGGGCTCATTATACAACACTTGAATTTCCGTATCATTAAAAACATGACGACTAGGCAACAAAGTACACTGTATGCTTGAAAAGGTGTCTTTGAGAAAAGTGAGCCGTATGTGATGATAACACATAAAAATAGATGTGCCACTGTGACAGCTGTACCAAAGATGTTTTCACTATGTGAAAGCATCTCTGTTTCAAATAAATTTAATTTATGTCGGTATTTACCGAAATTTTTTGTAATGCATTATGAATTTGAAGTTGACTGATTCTACGCATATTTCCTCCCCTAGGGTTACATTTCAAGCAGTTGTATCGTTTATTTTCGGGGTCTGTGACTTTGGCATTTACATGGGCACATAACCAGGAAGGTTTATTAGCTTCCGCTGATAAACGAAGTTGATATACAGGATTAATATTTATTGTCTGGGGGAGGTCCATTAAGTACCTAACATGGATTAGAAAAAAAATATGGGATTTGGGAATTTGGCTTACTTGATTGATTTTTACTTAGATACCTTATTAAACATATTGATAAAACTTGCCCGTGCATTGGACTCATCTGCTATTTTCTTCTTTACTGCTGTTACCTTCCGCTCCTTCATAATCTTACTTAGGATTGCGCCAAATAGTAGCTCTGATGCCAAGTCCTCACGGGCATCAACACGCTTACTAGGATTGGGAATAGCATTAATACGCTGAATGTCTGCCTTTTTTACCCCTGGAAGCTTTTCTACAACCAAGCCAAATACCTGTGCCACAGGCTTAGCAATCTGATTTGTAATATAGAAAGCATAGTCGGGAGTAATTTTGTGTTCCTTGATGTATTGAGGGGTCTCAATACGGTCTCCTTGACTTGTTGAATTTGGCGGAGCTGGAATATACACATAGGGAATACGCTCAGTTGTACTTGGCTTATTTCCTGGGTCACGCTGACCCATACGCTCTGCTAGCTGTTTATGAGCTGGTGGTGTTGGAGTCTTATACTCTGCCCTTAATGACTTTGTGATAGTAAGCTTACTCATAGAGAACTTACCATCAACAAGGTCTTGACTTGCCTTTTGAACAAAGTGGAATGCAGCGGTAATATCCTGCTTTGATAGAATCTGCTCAATTGCTCCACCATACACGTACTTTACAATTGGTGCGTTATCACGACGCTTCATCACAATACCCATAGCCTTACGATGAAAGTCATCTAGGTCACCCTCTGACATATCGCCCACATACCGCTTTTTACTCAGAAGACAGAATGTTCTGAATACCTTATCAAACTCAAAATCATGAGGTGGCTTGAGGCATGAACTGATAAGGGCACCAGATTCCTCTGTTAGCTCCTTAGCAATACGAACAGCCTCCTCACCTGATAGGCGGGCACCTGTTGATGGGTCCATGGGACGCCATCGTACAAAGATAGAATCAGTATCACCATATACACACATTGCATCACAACGAGGGTCATTACCCTTTCCATACACTGATTCAATGACCGTCTTTGCAAAGATAAGCTGCTTCCTGCCGTAAGCAGTTGTTGAGGCGGCAATCACAATATGCCTAATCTTGCTAGTACCTGAACCTAGCTGACCATACAAGGAGTTTGCCGTAAGTTTGTAGGCTAGCTGAGCGGCATCTAATAGCGCCTTTTTGAACTCATCTTCCTCCTTTTCAGCCTTCTTTCTAGTAGCTTTGCGCTGACTTAGCAGCTTCTGTAGAATCTTGGGAATCGTTGATTTCTCACCATTGTTAAGCTGAGCAAATCGCGCAATACGTAGCCCATCATTGATTTTGGCGGGATGCTTGCGCTTATCATTGGGGTCGTTAATAAGAATATTATACTCAACATCAATATAGCTCATACCAGGAATATTATCGTAATCATCTGAACCTTGCGCTAAGATGACTCTACCATCAGGCTTATAGTCCTTCACGTGAACCAAGCTGCTATGACAAAGGTTCTCAGAAATAATTGTTGACGGATACAGTGATGAAAAGTCTGGAACACCCACCGGGTCATCGTCGAAATAGATACCTGTAACTGGGTCCAGCACAAACGCGCCCTCATAACCCTCCTCAGCAGGCTTCTCCTCCTCACCCTCCTCATCCAGAACAGGTGGCGGAGGCTCCTTGTTACCAAATCCCTTTTTGGGCGCTGGAAGTACCTCAATCAGCTGGTCCTCTAGGCGACACTCCTTGAAGATAAGCGACTCAATCTTAACACCCTGACCGCGCATGAAGATGAAACTTACAGGAACAGAGCAGACATTTGCCATGGCAATAGCGTTGTTAAGCACATCCAGCTTCATAAACAGCTCCATTACCAGGTCACAATCTTGGAGACAGTAACGGGCAATCTTTGCCCTGTCTGCAGCTGTACCGCGCTGTAGAGCGAAAAGCTCCTTAGGACTTACATCATCCTTGACCTGAGCCCAGCGGCTAGGAGCTATACCATGGTCCGCCAGTTTAGCCAATCCATTTTCCACACGAAGATGAACAGACTTATCATCCATGCCGACGATTTCAGCCTTGTCAATAACCTTGTCATTATCGTCGTCTAGCAGTACAACAAATCGACCAATAACTGCGCTCTTAGTCGATTTAGTAGGCACCTTAAGAACATCTGGGCTTAGTTCAGTGACCTTGCCCGTAATATTTCCTGACATGAATGTTGCCGATACATTATCTAGAGTATAGGAATCTAGATTGTAGTTACGGCGAATATAGGGGAGAAGGTCCACCTTTAGACGCCCTGGTGCATTAATAATATACATAGTGTTGTCACCCATAGCTGCTGAACTTAGAAACTTCTCTAGAAGTTTGGGCTTACCGCTAGTCAGACGGGACCACGCTCCAACACCCTCTACACATTTGAGTTCCTCACACCGTGTCCAAAGGTACTTTTCATCAAAACCAAAGATGTTATACCCAATCATACAATCTGGGTCAGTCTTACGGAGCCAATCGTGAAATGCATTAAGCATCTGCCCCTCTGTCTTGAATGGATAGACACTTACAGGCACCTCACGCATTGTAGGTGGAGCCACCTTATCACGCTCACAGGTATCCAAAACAAAGATATGCTTTGCCTCTGGCTTGTTGTTGCGATATAGCACAATACCAATCTGAATGACCTCATCACCCTTGATTTCAGGAAGACCTAGGCGCTCTGTTAGAAAGTCGTCCAGCTTGCTAATACGCTCATCCTGTTTCAGGTCCTTGTTGTCCAGATACTCCTCTAGCTCTGCCGGCTCAGGAATCTCCTTTTCGAACTCTGAAATTGTCCATGGCTTCTTCCGCTGCTGCTTAATATAAATATGGCTGATTTGAGAACTAGAAACACAGTTCATGGCATTAACTATTGCCACTATTGCGTCATCTGCATCTGTGATTCCTGCCTCTAGAAGCTCACGGGCAGGCTTTCTCCATGTTTTCTTAGGCTGTGGGAAATCACCATGACTGGACATGCACTCAATATCCCATGATGCCAGAAGTAGAGGCGCTAGACTAATACGACTAGTGTCTGGCTCAATTACATTCCATGGGCAGCTATAACGCAATACTGTGGTAGTATCATCGCTTTCTACCTCATCAAACATGTGGGGCGGAATACGCATCCAGCCGGCGGGCTCCAGATTGCGCTCATGGAAGAAGCGGAGCACTGGGTCAATATTGGACTCATAGACCTTGAGCTTCTCTTCGTTCTTGCTAACAGACTTAGGAAGGGGCTTCATCTCTAGACCTTCTGTCATTAGCGCATTGCTCATACGCCGCCAAATAGCAAGGGATGGTACTGTGATTTTCAGAAAGCGATGCTTGTAACCATTATCGAAATCGTAGAGTTTCTTGTGGCGCTCCTCCTTGATAAGTACGTGTTCCTGTGCCTCAGGGGAATGATGTACAAAGGTACGTAGATACTTTTCGTATAATGCCTTCTGCAGGCTTGTCCATGTTTCAGGAATCTGTACGTAGAAATAGGGCTTGAAACCTGTGATTTCTATTGTGATTGACTTACCATCGTGATTTGAGCCAAACAGAAGAATCTGGAATCCCTTTTTCTCATCATCAGGTGAAGGCATCTTGGGATTGTGCCATTGACGCTTTTCAAACTGCTTTTTGGGCTTATATTCCTCCTCATCTGATTGGAGGTGTTCATCATAACCTACTTTGACAGTATCCCCATTTTGCTCAAGGATGTACTCATCACGCGCAACAAAATCCAAACATTGAAACACGATACTACCAGTTGCGTCTGTCATTGTCTTATAGAGTTGTTGTTTTCTTAAACAGGTTGGTTTACTTAACAAATATGTCAATTTTAGCTATCTTTCATACAAATTATAACATTTATGATACATATATGATATAAATATTGCTACAAACCTATTTAAGAAACAAGGCAGATTTTTTGTCCCTAAAGAAAAAGCCTAAATTGGCTTTTTCTAAACGTTTTTTTCTAAAAAAGTGTGTGTTATCTATTCTTTCTGGTTAAACGCATAGTGGAACCACGGGTCTTCTTAGGAGGGACTCTAATAGCCTCATTTGCTAGTAATAATAATGCAGTTGGTCCGGCTTGCTGTACAGCTTGAGCTAAAGCGGTAAATAGACTTCCACCAGTCATAGGGGGTACTATTTTTGTAGCACCAATACTAATTTCATTATATTTAGGAGCAACTGTGTTATTTCTAATAGCCAGGCTTGGCGCCCTGTTTTGAAGATTACGCTTTGTCTTCTGGCTAACTGCTAATACTTTTATATTTCTGTTATTGTTACTGGAGTTATTAGACCTCTTAGATTGCTTGTTGTTTTCTAAAAGTGCATCCAATGAATTTAATAAGTTAGATTTAAGGCTCTTTTTGTTACTATTGCGCATCAAAGTGTTAACTACATTTTGCTTATTCATTTTGGTTACATTTTGTACTAAGTTTTTGTTAGATAATTCAATGCTATCTATTACTGAGCCACTCTGTGAAGTATTAACTATAGGAATAGCCAACAGCTCTTTCTTCATACTTTCTATGCTGCGCGCATTAGGAACAGCATTTGTCATTTCATTGTTTTCTCCCTTATACTTTTCGATATGACCGTTGGGAAATACCTTTAAGACTGTTGGGTATCCCGGTATCTTAGCATTTTTTATCAGGGGTGACTTTTCTACCATATCATGGTGAATCATACCCATGTTAGCACTACGTCCCGGAACACTTAGCAGCTCATTCCATATAGGTTTATAGGTTTGGCAATGTCCGCACCAGTCTGCATGAATAAAAACAAAGGTCACCGGTCCACTTTTAATTAGCTTTTCAAGCTCCTGAATTTCGTCGGGAGAGCGCACTGATACATTCTTTTGTAATAAGTCATCTTCTGGTTTCTTTTGAAACATACTGCCAAACATTGAGAGCATTTCCTCCTACTTTTATACCAGCATTTTTCAGAGAGGAGCCTAAGATGGCAAAATTACAAACAATGAAACCCCTACTCTACGGAATTATTGGATTAATAATAGTTATTTTGGCTAGTGTAGCTATTTGGTATCATACAATGTTTAAGAACCTGAAAACTGAGGGTTTTTCTGGGGTTGTATCCCTTACCCCCAGTAACGGAAATGAGTGTCCCACATCTGCACAGCGCAAACAGGATGGTAAAATACATGTTGAACCACAGGGACGTAGTTTTGATACGATGGCAGATTATGTAGCTTGGTTTAGTAGTGTAATTGCTGCTGGTGAACTATGTATTCCTCCCTATGTCAAGGGACCACGTGAAGTTGATGTTGTTCAAGCATCAACAGCGCCCAGCACAGGAGATAGAGAAGTTGGTGTATCACCTGAGCAGGTAGAAAAACAAAACACATTTGGAAACGTATTTACTAAACAGGTCGAAGGAGAACAGACTTATGCAAAAACTGATATTAATAAAATGGATGACTATGAATACACGCGTATTTTCCAGAATGAGTCTTCGCCAAGAGGTGAATTATCACGTACAGCGGTTAATAGCTTAATGGCTAAAAATCAATTTGATTGGTCTATTTTACCGTTTAATTCTCAGGCGCGCGCAGATAAGGAGACTGAATTTATTAGTGGACGCAAGGATAATGCATTTAGGGACCCCAAAACTGGTGTATTTTTCAAAAATATAGAGGGCATGACTGTTATGCCACCCGATGTTGACACATCTGAAGCTAAAGAAAAGGCGGGTCTTGAGGGATTTACAAGTGAAAAACCGGAAAATCTGTTAATGAACCACGATTTGGATGAAGTGGCACAAATGGTAAAAAAGATGTACGAAAATGACCCAAACTGGGAACCTGTTGTTGAGCGAATTGGTGAAAATGAATATCGTGTTTCTGAACTGCGCCCTAAGCCACGTAAGGAGCGCTATGCAGATGCATCAGGTGATGATGAATCAACTATTGAGAGGGCAAAGGAAGGTGGAAAAATTACTCCTAGTGTTGTTGTGGAAGGCGGCGCCGACCCCTATTTTGATAAACAGGGTGTATTAGATTACAGCAATGATAGATTTCATGAATACAAGGATTTTAAGCAATGGACACCTGGACTAGAACGTATGTTTGCTCCAACCTTGGATACCACTAATTGGTTATAAATAGATGAAAATTTTAACTATTGTTATATTTGATATGACAATAGTTATGTGAACGAAAAAGTTTTTATTTTGTTTTGTTTTTCGATTTTCGATTTTTGTTTCTTTGATTTATGATACTGGTCAGTCGTCCATCTTGTCCTTACCAGTCAAGAAGGCAAACGCAACATTTACCGCCTTCATGATGGCTGCAGCTGTGGGGGCAGCATTCTTGTCAGGGTGGTACTTGAGAGCCATGCGCCTGTACGCATGCTTAATCTCCGCCTCAGAGTTTTGCTGCGGTGTGAGCCCAAGAACCCGTAGACTTGCCACCCTGGCAGAGGTCATTAGCTTGGGCTGCTGGCGTTTTTGTCTGTAGCCAGCATCTTGCTCTTGCTCTTGCTCTTGCTCTTGCTCTCTGCGCTGCTCCTGTTGTCTGCGCTGTTGCTCACGCCACTCCTCCACCTTTCTGCGCCATCGGGCTTTCGCCTCTGCCTCCCTATTTTCTGCCTCCTTCTGCCGTGCATTGCGCTGGTCAGTGTAGGCACCGTTCTCCATATTTGCCTCATAGGTTGCCTTGTCGCGCGCCTTTTGCGCGGACCAGGCGCTAGAACCGATTCTCATCTTTCGTGGCTTCTTTGGCATCCTGGTTGTTGTTTCTTTACAACACCCTTAATAATATGAGTTAAAAAAAATGATTTCAATTTTTTCTGTTTTTTGTTGTTATTTGTCTTCATAGAAAACACATAACTTTACTACAATCGTAGTAATATACATTATGACCGAATTCAAGGCTTACTTAGGCGATGATTCGGCACTAGATTTGTGACAATATTATGTGGCAAAAAGTGCCCATAATTTTTGTTATACCGACGGGTCCACTAAAGCTGAAAAAATATTAAAATACATTTCTTACAAGGGTTTAAGAAATTAAATAAAATAGGGGTCACACTTTTTATATACATAGATGTTTACATAAGGGGTAATTCCCATACTTTAACATCACTGGGAATATTTTTCTTCTCTATTCTGTAAAGAGCTTCAAAATATATTTTTTGAGCCTCCTCCCTAGGTACTGAATTAGTGGCATATTGCGCAATATGCTTATATAAATCAAAATCAGGAAAGCGCTCAGAATCGTCAGGGTTACGCAGAATGTTTTTACCTTCACTATCTGTTAGCCAGCGCCATAACATGTTATACAGATTAGATTCTGTTTCTAATGCTATTCGCCCTGGCTCTACGGATAATTTTTCAGGGGTCTCTGCAACTGGGGGCATTTCGGGATATAGCGCATCAAACATAGATACAGCTAATCGGCATAAATCAAAAGATGGATTGGGGTCAATGCGTTGTTCGCTAGGGTCATAATAAGGTGGACAGTTGTATTGCCCAGCAGCGTCGTTACCATCCTCATATGAATCCGTAATAATAAGAGATTCCCTGTCTTTCAGCCAAAATGAGGCGCGTCCAAAATCAATGATTTTCATTAATTTGCCGAACGTAGGAACTCTATAAAACTTTTCACCGTCTTTCAATCCATCAAGTCTGTAATATATATATGCATCTGTGGTTTCTGTCCACATTACATTATTCGTATGTAAATCATTATGGACAAATCCATAGTAGTACTGGGCAACAGATAGTGCTGCTATTACTTGAAATACCCACGCAGACCACCGAATGTCCTTTGACTTTATTATTTCGGGGTCCTCTGAATCCTCTTCATCGTCAAGTAAGGCATCCATTGTACCAGTACAACGTTCCATTAATGTGACTTGAACAGGGAAATCTGTAAACTCAGCGAAAAACTCACTCTGATTTTGATTACAACTATTTGTGTCATAATCGTCAGAGTGTAATGATTCACTTACAGAGCTATCCTCATTAGAACTACTACTATTGCTACTTTGTGAATGCTTGTTGTCCAATTTTATAATACGGACAGGGCGTTCTTCAAGCAGTTCAACAGTTGCATCTTCGTCTGTTGATGGACTCTGGCTTGTACAATCATCTTCTTCGTCTTCTTCTTCACCGTCTTCACTTTCTTCACTTTCTTCACCTTCGGAGTCACTATCAATAGTTTCTACTTGTAATATTTCGTCATTTTCATCTTCCAGACTATTTTTTGTATTTTCTATATTATTTTCTAAATCTGTACATTCTATTGTTCCACCTTCCTCCATAATTTCAACTGGTGGTTTCTGTCCCAACTCTTCCCCCACAACTTTTATATTAAACATGCCTAATTTTTGATTTTTATTGAACCAGCGTTCATGTCTTAAACTGGAGATTTCTCCAGTAATATTGTATAAATATTTATTGACGCGTCCATTAAATGCACCGTAAAATCTACACCAGTGTGGTGATTTTTCTGTTTCTACCAATCGTGAGATGGTAGCACAACACAATGAATCTATGTAGGCTTCATTGTATTTATTGTGAATTTTGGTTAATGTATTCATCCAATACTCCTGTGGTTGAGGTAATGCGCCATCTTGAGGTAAAAGATAGATTCCTTCCATTGCTGATATAGGTTCTACAAGATGGACCCGCTTAATGAACATTGGAATGTTGTGCACACCTGAAATATCCCTAAACTTTCCGTTTGCCGTAATAAAATAGCCTTCTGGTTCACCAGAAATAGTAAAGAACTCTAAGGGAGATTGTAATGAGTAATTATGATTATCTGTAATGAATGCTATACTGGGAAGTGTCTCTTGTACATTTCTAAATTCAAATAACGCATTATCTATTGATGATTTTAAAGAGAACTTACCAACAAGAGGCAAGAGTTCCCGGGGTAGCACCTTTGTTCGTGGTAAATGATTCGGCAGGGGGGAATCCGAATTACTTACCGCTTTCTTCTTTTGTTTTTTCGGACCACGTTTTTGCTCCTGTTTATGGATGAATAGAGGCATATTGCTGTTACTGTTCCGGAAACCAATAGAGTCACTGTTCCGCAGAAGCTGTGCGTAAGTGTTCTATTTTCGGATTCCTGTGTAGACTTAAAAGCATGTCTAATCCTGCAATTAACAGCATTGTTCCTATTGAACCTGTCCAAGCCGGAGGGCGGCGTAAGATGAATTTATCTTTAAGAAAATTTGATATGAGCCGAATCAAAGACGACAAAGTTGTCGTATTTATCGGTAAAAGAGATACTGGTAAATCTTTTTTGATTCGCGACCTTCTCTATCACCACCAAAACATCCCCATTGGGACAGTTATAAGCGGCACAGAATCAGCCAACTCTTTTTATGGTTCTATTATTCCCCCCCTCTTTATCCATGAGGAATTTAATCCACTAATTATCCAAAACTTATTGAAACGCCAGAAGACCCTTGCCTTGAAAATTCAAAAGGATTTTCAGACCCGTGGCACAACTTCTGTGGACCCCCGCACATTTATGATTATGGACGACTGCCTTTATGATAATACATGGACACGTGATAAGTATATTCGTAGCTTATTTATGAACGGTCGTCACTGGAAGATTTTGTATATTGTTGCGATGCAGTACTGTATGGGTATTCCTCCAAATCTACGAACAAATATTGATTATGTATTTATTTTACGCGAAAACATTATTGCTAATCGTAAGCGCTTATATGACCAGTTTGCGGGCATGTTTCCCGACTTCGACAGCTTTAGCCAAATTATGGACCAGTGCACTGAGAACTATGAGTGTTTAGTTATTGATAACAATGCAAAGAGTAATAAGATTGAGGACCAGGTGTTTTGGTATAAGGCTCAACCTCATCCCAATTTTCGTATTGGGCTTTCAGAATTCTGGAATCAAAAGCCACCTGAGCCAGGTGATGGTTCTGAGGATTTTGACCCTGCTGCGGCTGGCAAGAAGAAGAGCGGTCCTATTATTCAGGTTAAGAAATACTAATACATGAAGTAGATGGCTGCTATAGCTCCTGCCCTACCAGTACAAATACCAAATACTGCAGGTCAGGGAAATTCTACAATAAAAACTGAGAATATACCCAAAAATAGCGCTATAAGTTCAGGTGAACTTGTCAAAGAATCTGGTGTTGCCGGTATCTATAAAAACTTGGGAGCCGACATAAAAAACGTTAGTGGATTCGATATACTTAATTTTTCATTGGCACCTGGTGCATCACTAATCACAAATCAGGAAACTATGACTTATATGGATGGTGGTTTAGTCACAGAGGCGCAGCTTGGACAAGGTGGCATTTGGAGTGGAATTAGGCGCGGTCTAGCTGGGTCAAGTGTCTTACAAAATATGGTATCTAATCCTACTACAAGTGTACGTAAAATTACGCTTTCATCGCTTTTACAGGGGTCAATAGTACAGATTGATATTAAGGCTGGTGAATCTTGGCGTTTTTCTGATAAGAGTTTTTTGGCGTGCACACCCAATCTCACCGTTAGTGGAAATCTAAACATTTTTAGGAATTTTCGTCTAATGTTTGTTGGTGAAAACATCACATATACTACAGTCAAAGCAGACCAGGGAAGTGAAGGTACTGTATGGATTAGCGCCTATGGTGGGTTAATTAGGCACGATATCGATATGGGAACAGCTGATACAGTTCCACTGTTTATTAACAATGGTTGCTTTTTGGGTATGCTTGATAACAACGGAATCATTAATTTTTGGGAGGACTATGTTGATGTAGGTACGGCTAATGGTCTTTTTTCAGCAATGTTCACACAACTTGGGTGGGTTATGAAAATTCAGGATACGAATCCACCCAAACACCCTGGTCCACTGCGATGCACTGTATTAACACAAAGCTTGAATCCCCATAATTTAGAGCGGTATATAGCAAATATAGCAAATACCACGTCTAATACACGGTCTAATTCTGGTGTGGCATTTTTGACATCTGGGTATGTAGTGAATCAAAGCGTACAACATGATTCTGGGTGGGGTTTTTGGGGGCAACAACAGCAGCAAGAACAAAGGGAGGAAAGGGAAGAACAAATGGGATACTGGAATCAAGACCAGGGTCAAGGACAAAACTGGAGTCAAGGTTTAGGCTGGAATCAGGGTCAAGGTCAAAACTGGAGTCAAGGGGAAGGTGGCAGGCGTAAAACTTTAAAAAATAGAAATTACAAAAAATCAAATTCATATCGCAAAAGAAAGTGATAAATTAGAATATAAAATTAAGTTCCCCTTTAGTGGCACCTAATTTTTTACACCCGGCGCATTTAAGACTTAGTAATAATTAGGGAATGGGTAATGTTTTAGCAACCAGTAACTGGAATGCCGATATTGATAGTGAAATTGTTGGACCAGTAAATAATAATGCGCCTAAAAATAATAAGGCTACTAAAGGCAGTAACAATAATAGCTCTGTAAATTCTGGCAAGTCTAATAATAGTTCAGTGAAATCTAATAATAACTCTGTAAATTCTAATAACAGGTCTGTAAATTCTAATAATAAG
>Ga0114958_10000364_pt1 | contig 39319 bp, 47 predicted proteins | sample C_130208_EF_Meta_FD_89577 | JGI IMG/M metagenome (GOLD analysis project Ga0114958, IMG submission 89577) | Freshwater microbial communities from Lake Croche, Canada to study carbon cycling - C_130208_EF_MetaG | ecosystem: Environmental > Aquatic > Freshwater > Lake | place: Lake Croche, Canada... | reverse complement strand
ATCATAGGCAACAATTTCATCATCACTACCTTGCTCATAAGCATCTATTATCTCTTGCTTGTGTATTTCTTTTGCTTGTTCAAGCACACCATTAAAAAGTTGTGATGTTTTAATATCTTGATAGGGTATAATACCATCTATCTGTTCCCATAACCATTCTATTGATGTCATAAGTTTAAGTTTTAATGGTTTAAAAGTTTAGCATATCCACTCCATCCTTCTGATATAGGAGTTTTGCCATTATATTGAACTATCTCAAATTCTACATCAGGATAGGCAGCTATTCTAGCCTCTATATTGTCAAACACCTGTGCATCTCTGTTTATTTGTTTGACATCATCTGGATGTAGTGGTAATAGTTCTTCCCAAACTTCTGCTATACCATCACCTACACATCTAGATATCATCCATCCTTGTTCTGTTTTATGTATTTTACCTTTCATAGTTTATAATTATTTAATTATTGGTACTTATAGTACCTTATTGTTTACTTTTTTAAACTGTTTACGTTTTCGCAAACATGTTACAAATTGTAACGGTTTGCATGAATTTTTCCTAAAACTTCATGTAAATATTTGCACAAAGTGCTGTTTTTCGATACCTATTGCAAAATGTTGCTTATTTTCAACATTCCTTCGTATAATGTGGAGGTTAACCCACTTTTTCCTTAGGATAATATGTTATTAAAGGGAACAAGCTAAGTATTAACCTGTTCCTCTAATGGGACATTATCACACTGGTCACAAAATTGAACTGGTAGGTGATCTATCTCTCCTCTAATGTATTGTGTTTCTTCAGGAGTGAATTCACGTCCTATTTTAAGAATCTTTCTACATTTAGAACAAAGAATAGCACCTCTACCATTATTGAACTTAACTATTGCTTTTTCCATAATAATAGTCTTTTACTTGTAGGTTCTATTTCAATAGACATACCATTTAGCTCTAAAGAATCCTCTTCAGAAAAATCTACACCTGCTACCATTGCAGCATTTGTTATAACATCCTTTATAAGCATAGCTGGTGTCTCCCAGTTAAATATATAGTTTGGATATTTATAAGGAATTTTGTCTTCATCTATAATTACAGTGAGGATGAATTCTTTCTTCATCATGCTTTTTGGTTTAAACTTCTTCTAATTGTGTTTGTGTTAATAGTTCATCCATAGAGAATGCTGTATCATTGCAATCCTTAATCATTTCCATTAGCAGTAGTAAGTTTTCATGTGTGAATGCAAATCTGCTAGCACGATAGTATTCATAAGGAAGACAACAATCATCTAGAGCTATTTCATCTATGTGTACACCAAGTTGTTTAGAAGTGATGCTCCACACTGTATATATAATGTGATAGGTTTCTCCCTTCTTTATCCATTTGTCAACAGGAACCTCTTTAGGCCTGTTACGATCATTAATACAAATTGCTTCTATCATTGTATAAAGATATAAAATAAAATAGCCCCTACAAAATGTAGAGGCTATATTATTATAATTAAAATTATTATAGAGTGTAAGAAAATACAAGACAAAGAACTTTGATGGGCTCTGTTTTAACTGTGTTCATAAAACGAGCATCAATAGAAATCTTCTTTTGTTGCATTCCTATATAAGGAGAATACATAAAGTTTGTTTTCATTGCATTCTTTGTGTAGAAAGCTGGTCCTGCAGATGCTCCAAAATAGAACATGTTGTCTATAGAATATCTAAATCCTAAAGTTGTAGGAACCTGAGAGAATTTAAATCCTTCTGCATCTTGATATTTTGTATAACCAATATTTGCTACAGCTGTAATTTTCTTAGACAACTTGTAGTTCATCTCAACTAATGTACTTCCTAATGTAATTCTTGTAGTGGGAACATCTGTATCTGCAGGAAGAGATGTAACTAAACCAATTCTGTAATTGAACTTACTTACTTTTTTAGTTTGTGCAAATGACATTGTTGATAAGCAAATTGCTGAGAATAAAATGAACGCTTTTTTCATAACTGTGTTTTTTTAATTGTTTAATTGTTTATAAAAATTTTATCTGTCATTGTGTAATGACCATCTACTGATTTTGTACAACTTACCACTGGAAACCAATCAGTTGAGTTGTTAGATCTTTCTAATATGTAATATAACACATTTTCTTCATTGGAAGCAGACCAATCAACTCTAACCCAATAGGCTTTAACAAGTGTTAATGTAAATGTTTCAAGTTTAATAGGAAGACAATGATGATCATCTTCATCATCTTCTTCTTCATGATTTCCATCATCTTCTACAGCACTTTCATCAGAACTGATATCAATATATCTAACAATAGATGTTGATGTTACACCATTAACATCCACTTCTTTTATTCTATAATATATATCATTAGTGTTTTGTTGTATTTCTGTAATAACATCTGATTTAGTACAAGAAGAAAAGGCAATAATTAAAATAAGTAGGTTTTTTTTCATTTTGTTAGTTTTGTAAATTTACGAAATAGTTTTTAAACTGGTCATAAAAAAAGCCTGATATTTACATACCAGACTTCTTTTATTAAAGAAATATTACTTCTGAACAATAAACTTTATGACACTGATTTTTTTGTCAATAGTGATTTTCATAATGTAAATACCATTTGGTAGATTTTCTGATAGTGATAGAGTGCCATATGTAGTTTGTTTGGCTTTTCTAATCACCACTCTTCCCATAACATCCATTATTTCAACATCAGCCTTACCAGCTTGACTGTTGATTTTAAATGTTCCATTGTTTGGGTTTGGATAGAGCAATACATCATCAACAATAGGCTCATATACAGGAGTTTCTTCAGTCATTGATCTAGCTCCTGTTGCACAACCTGTGTGAGTTATTGTAACACTCTTAGCTGCACTTAAAATACCACAAGCTGTAGATGCTTGCACTTTAATAGATCCTCCTATATAGCCTGTAATGAATCTAATAGTGATTACAGAAGAATCTAAATTAGAAGCAATAATTGTAGTGCCTGTTGGTCTTGTCCATCTATATTTACTAGGTGGTGCTGTTGTAATAACAGATAGTGCAGGAATAGCAGCAAAACAAACTGTATCACCAATACAAGCGTTATATATTCCTGTATTAGTTATAAGATTTATTGGTGTTGCTGGTGTAAATAATATGGTTTTAGCAGTTCCCTGTACACCACAAGAAGATTCTCCTTTAACAGCTAATGAACCACCAATATATCCAGCATCAAATCTTAAATTGATATAAGAACTATCAGCACTTGCTAATATAATAGTGGTGAATTTAGGAATAGTCCATCTGTATTTAGAACTAATAAGTTGTGTAGCAGTGGGTGTAGGACTTGTAACACTATATAAAACTACATTCCCTACACAAGGAGTGATGTTTCCTGTATTTGGAGTGATTGCTGTAGGTGTTGCAGGAAGATATTTACTAATAGAAACACTTGATGTAGGTCCTGCACCACAATCATTACTTACAGAAACATATAAAACACCTGAAGTTTTAAGAACAGCTGTAATAGAAGATGTTCCTTGTCCTGTTTTAATTGAATTACCAGTTCCTGTTATAGACCAATAATATATAGTGTTTGGAGAAGATGTTACATAATATGTTTGTAATGTATCACAAGCTGGAGCAGTTCTGTTTCCTAATATAGCCACTGATGTGGGAATGGTAGGTTGTGGGTTAATTACAACTGTTGTAGCAGAAGAAATAGCACCTGTAGTAACATCCTTTGCTTTAACAGTGTATGTACCATCTACAAGACCTGTAAAAGAAGTGGAAGAACTGTATGTAACACCATCAATAGTGAATTGTAATCCTGTAGCAACAGATGTAATGTTAATTGTTCCTCCAAATAAACATGTTGGTTGTACAACACTTACAATAGGAGCAGATGGTGTAACAGCTACAACAGCTTGATTAGATGTAAAGCTTGTAGAATATACATAATCATTAGCTTCATTTCCATTATTATCACCAGCTACAGCAGTAACATAAAACTTCACTCTAGCTTGACTAGCTGTAGGACTAGTAGGAGCAACCCAATTAAGATTGGAATAAGTGTAACTAAGAGAAGCCACAGATGTAGCAGCATTTGCATGACTGAGTTCATATGTGGAACCACCAGCTGTTCCTTTAATAGAAGTGTTAGCATTGGTAGTTGTCCATGTTCCTACAACAGCATGTGTAAGTGTGTCAATTGCCTTAATAGCAAATCCCCATACAGATCTGTTAGCTGTGGCATGAGAAATCTTTACAGTGAAAGGATAGGATGTTCCAGGTGTATAAATAGCTGGTAGTCCTGTTAAGACAATACCACCACCTGCAACATTCAAAGAATAATCACCATGACAGCTAGTACAATTTTTTACTGTTGTAACATTTAATCCAGGAGCTGTTGTATATCCTGTTGGTGCATTTGGATTACTAAGAGTGTAAGCCATAAGGCCTACACCAATAGTCAAAAGGGTAATTAGTTTTTTCATAGTTTAGCGTATGATTCGTTTATTAAAGTGAGTTTAAAACATGTAGAACCAGCCACTTTAGCTAGTTTATAAGTTAATGTATGTATTACATTATTTGCCTCTTTTACACGAAATGTATATGTACCTCTTCTTAACCCAGTCCATGAAACAGATGTTCCTGTTTTACTATAATTTGTTGTACTATTAATACTCCAAAGATATGGACCTGTTCCATTACCACAAGTCATATTAATAACACCATCATAAGTGTTACTACAAGCAGGTCTTGTTGTAGAAGTGACTGACATATAAAAACCATTATTAAATGTCAAAGACCTACCATATGTAATACCTGTATAAGTTCCTGAAGGAGTGAGAAAAGCTACACTAATCCAAGAAGCACCTGAATCATAAGGAATTGTTGACACAATAACTCCTAATGAATTTTGAAATTGTACAGTTCCAGCAATATTTGTAACTAAATAAATACTGTTATATTGTTGATAATAACTAAAACTTGAAACTACAGGAGTGATACAAGCTCTGCTTAAACTGTCAGCAGGTGGTGTTCCTGTACAACCTGCTGGACTTGTAGTGTAACTTCTTGCTTGCCTCCCACTATTACAACTTCCCCACCCACTATAAGTGAATGAACATGGTGTTGCTGGTGGAGTGTAAATAAACAAAGGACTTGTTGTATTAACACCTTGTGATGTAGTTATAATAAACATACCACCACTAGGAGCATTTATATATTGAGAAGATGATAGATTAACAGTTACAGTTATTGTTGTATCTGTTATAGAATTAACTAAAACAAGAGCTCTAACTGCTGTTACAAGCTCAACACTTGACATTCCTAAGAAATTTCTACCTCTTATTAAAACTGATGTTCCATAACCTCCTGATGTAGGAGTGATTGATGTAATCACTGGAGGCTGTGGTGCTAATGTTGTAAATGTAAGATCAGAACCCCATCCTATTCCTGATGAATTAACAGCAAATGCTCTTACGTGATAGAGAGTGTTTGTATCAAGAGGAACACCATCCAATGGAAATGCAAATGAAGCTACAGACAGATTATAATCATTATATTTAGCACCACCTACACGACTAACAGTGTCTACAATAGGATTTTTACTAATAATAACTGCTCTACTTATAACAGCAGATGATCCAGCTGATGTAACAGTACCACCTGACCATACACTTGTTGATGTAATGTTATAAGGAGTTGTTGTTGTTATTACAGGAACAGTTGCCACTGGAGGAGCAAATTGATAAATACCTATCTCAGGAACACCTACAACTGGAACACCAGCAAAATCAGGAGAAACACCTGTAACAGTTCCAGCATCTACAGCAGGACTTCCACTAAATAACTGCATATTCCAATTCTCTGGAAAATTACTAGTTGAATCATTAAATAACTTAGCTGTAGTTGAAAATTCACCAATTGATGTTGTAGTACCTGATGGTCCTAATATAGAAGGATAAGAATCAGATCCTGCTACGTGATAAATATTATTTCTTCTTTTTAAATTTATTGTACTTGCATTAGTTTTTAAAATAGGCAATCCAGCTGTCATCCAAAATACATTGTTTCTTGAATCATACACTGTATCTGTTGATACACCATTATCATAATTATAAGCCAATACTGCCCATATATTATAATTTCCTAAAATTCTACTTGAATTATATGGATATGAACCTGGAGGAATACCTGAACCATTTCCCCATGATGGAAACTGAGCAAATGATTGCCCATCTGAATAAGTATCAGCACCAAATCTTGGTCCAGCTAATCTTGACCATTGATTTTGAACATATACATTATTCCAAAATCTTAGTTTTCTAATTGTTCCACCAAAAGCACCACCTGTATTTGTTGCAGCATAAGCTAAAGAACCAAGATTAATAAACTTATTGTATGCAAATGTATCATTATCTGGTCCTGAACTTGGACCAATTTGACTACCTATTTCAAAACCACCAGCACAATCTATTATAGTGTTATACCCTACAAATGAACTATCAAAATCATTTAAAACTTCAATACCCACACCATTTAGTCCTTCACCAGATGCTGTAGCTCCTGTAAAGCACCATCCACCTTTTATGTAGTTATGTGTAATTCTACAATGCTTGCCATTAGACCTTGCAATAGGCATTGCTCCAGCATCATTTTGCCCAGATGTATCACCCCAACTCTTTAAATTGGTTATTGTATTAGAATCTATTATTTGGTAATTCCCTGCTGCCTCAATAGCACTTCCTATGTTGGAAAAGTCACAATTTTTAACTATACAATTATTACAATATCCAATACCTGAAGTACCTTCACCTAACATAATTCCTGTCTTAGTGAGTGCTGTACCCACTTTATCTGTAACAGAAAATCTTGTATCGTTAAATTGTAAACCATCTACTGTAATATATTCTACACCACTAAATCCTAAAACAAGTTTATTATTAGCTGCTTGGGCTGTTGGATATGGATATAGCATATTAGGCTTTGCTCCTGTTCCATAAGAATTAAATAAGATTGGATTAAGAGCTGTACCACTTGCACAACTTCCTGATCTTGAAGGACCCCACCACATCATGCTATTATACCCACTTGAACCATTAGCAAAAACATCTCCTTTTTTAAATGATATTGTATCTCCAGGAAGAGCTGATGGTCCAAATGCTTCCACTTGTACTAGTGTTTTCCAAGGAGTAGCTAATGCACCATTAGATGTAGATCCTGTATAAGAAGAACTTACATAAAAATGTCTTCCCACTACAGCAGGTGTAGAATTATATAATCCCATACTTGGAGGATTAGTTAGTGGATTGCCTGCAAAATCTGTTGTAAACACTGGTATTGGTATTCCTGTATTAGAAACAGCAGAACCAACCAATGGACTAAGATTCCAGTTTTCTGGAAGAGCAGCTGTTGTATCAACAAAAAGCTTAGCTGTTGTTGAAACCTCATTAGTTCCCAAAGCACCACCCATTCTTGTTAAGTTTGTATACACACCTGCTCCACCTGTATAACTAAATCCACCTTTAACATAATAAGCATTATTCCTGTGCTTAAATCTATTAAATCCACTAGGAATCATTTGCATTCCTGTTGTATTATAAAATATGTTATTTCTTAAATCTATGAGAGTATCAAATCCTCTACCCCATATTGTATTATCACTAGAATATTGAACTGTGAGTCTATTACTAGCATTTGAGTTATCCCAACTATTATAATATCCAGATGAAGAAACATTTGGTGGCATGCTCCATGTTATTCCTTTCATATTCCATGGTGGGAAAAAGATAATTTCTTGCTGTGTAGCAGTTGCTGTTGCAGGTTGACTTAATGTTAGTGTAGCATTTGTTGAAGTACCAGTCTTAGCTGTTATCCAAGCCATTGGTGATTCTGGAAGATATGGATTATTATCATATCCTGCCACTTGACTACCTGTTGATTGATTGCCTGCAACCATACCACCTGTTTCAGTCATACCAGTAACTATATTACTACCAGATGTGAAATTACCATATCCTGCATTATATCCATTAGTAAGGTTTTTATTACCAAAGAACCAAAACTGATTAAAAGTAGTACCATCACCTTTTCTGTCATAACCAAAATTAGGCCCAGACATCCTTGAAGAATTATTTTCAATCAGTACATTATTCCAAATAGAGATGTTGTGAACATTACCTGTAAATGGATCACCAGCTCCTCCATGTAAATAACCAAACTGATACATACCAATACACTTATTAAATGCAAATGTATCATATTGAGCACCAGATGTAGAATCTCCAGTATCAAGGTTACCAATTTCCATAGCGTGTCTAACATCTATTATAGTGTTATATGAAATTCTACTATACTTTAAATCAAATATATCAAAAGCAACACCTAGCATCCCTTGTCCAGAACTGTTTCTTCCACTCTTACCCCATGATGATTCTATATAATTATGAGAAAAATCATTATAATTACCATTCATACCATCAAAAGCACCTGCACCAATATCATGTGTACCAAAGGTATCTGTACAAGCCATCATGTTAATCATTGTATCATATGTAAACTTATTATAACTACCACCAACTGAACCAAATGCGAATGATACATTCTGAAATCTACAGTTTTTAACCTCACAATGATTAGTTGCATATCTTCTTACATTTGAATCTGCATTATAACCATTAGGCCATTCTCCAAATATAAAACAACTTCTTGTATATGCTGGGTCACTATGATTTGTAGCAGCCCATCTAGTATCTATAAAGTTTAATCCATCTATAGTGATATATTCAACCCCAGCAAATTCAAAAATGTTATGTTGTATTTGTGAATTTCCTCTAATAGGAAAAGATGCTGTAGGGAAATAGAAATTAGGTTTAGCACCTGTACCATAAGATGTTATAATGATTGGTTTAGCTGCTGTTCCACTAGGAGAAGTGTATCCATATCTAGGGTCATTAATCCAGCTACAACTTACATATTCAAAACCTGATGTACCATTATATCCATTAGCAAACACATCACCTTTCTTAAATAATACACTATCCCCAGGTTGGAATGTTACATTATTTACTGTAATTAAATTTTGTAATTTTACTAATGTTTGATAAGGAGCAGATATAGTACCATTTCCTGTATTGTCATTACCTGTTGATGAAGAGAAATACCATCCTCTGTTAGCAGAAGCAGCAGATGTTGTAAATGTAACATTAGCACCATATGCTACACCTGCACTATTAATAGCATAGGCTCTAACATGATACTGAATTCCTGGAAGTAATGGAGCAATTGTTGCTGAGAATGATCCTGTTCCAGAACCATTAGCTAGTCTATTACTAAGCTTATCAATTGTAGGATTGACAGATGTACCCCAACAAACACCTCTTTCTGTCACTGTAGCACCACCATCAGCTGTGACATTACCTCCTAATACAGAAGTAAATTTTGTGGTTGATGTAGCAGTGGCTGTTGAAACTGATGCTACAGCTTTAGGAGAGTTAATACCTTTGTTTGGAGGATTTACAGGATAACCTGCAGAAACAAAAAATGCTAACATTGTAAATGTTAACAATAACAAGAGTTTTTTGGCATAACTCTTTGAACTACAATAGTTTAACATGGGGATTTAAATTTTGGTGTTAATTAAAAATATAATCAACACCAAAATTATGCTAAACTAATGAAACCACCAAATAAATTTATTTTATTTTTCTAAAACGTATAACATATTGTTTATATTCCTCTGAAGGAGCATAAAAATACTTATTTCCAGTGATGGTTAATCTGGAAGATCTTCTTCTGAATACAGAATCCATTAGCTTTCCTACATTACAAGTGATGTCATCAGAATAGCTATTGATGTGATTTCTAGTGTGTTGTCTACTTGAATAGACTAGTGTTGCATTACGCATGTGTGTTGGTTTTTTATTGTTAAAAGAATAAACGAACGTGATTTGAGTGCATTTCTGCTCTTTGTGGTTTAAAATCAAATACAAATCCTGATTTTAATGCAATACCTTTTTCTGATTGCTGTGTTACCACTTTAGCTGGTTTCTTTGATTTATTTATTCCCATTCTACCTGCTAATGATAATAGTTTAACATATACACTATTTGCGGATCTGTTGAACTCTTTACTAAATCTTACTGAAGCAACTGTTAATTTTTCATTGTTTTTAATTGCTTTTGTCATTAATTCAATTTCTTTTTCTGAATAAAATTTTAAATTTGACATGTTTTTTTAATTTAATGATGATTAATTTATTTTAGCAAAACAACACATATTTGATGTGTCACGATATTCCACATAGTAATATGTATTTCCATTCTCTGTGGTCAGAATAGAATGTTTAATAGGACTAAATACAGTGAGTATAGATTTTAATGTTTCTTTCTTTGCTTTAAAGAATGAATCAAATGTTTCTTTATTAGTAATTCTTCTTGAAAATGTCATAATAAAGTTGTTATTAAACTTTTTTAAATGTAAATTCATGTATTTTGTTGTTACACAATAATCAAGATCAAATAATACATTCTTTCTATTAACATCTGCATTAAGAATATTTCCATATGTAAGACTCACTTTAGATTTTGTTCTTAAAAACCTAATTTGATCAAATATTGTAGAAATATGGTTTTCATATATTTCAAACTCTGTATAACCTTTTGATTTACAAAATTTTACATAATCATTTATATCTGGACCAGCTAACCCTACAATTTTATTAATCTGTTTTTCAGCAAATAAAGAGAATAAAAACTCCCTACATTTATGTTTATTGAATGCATTGATGTATGTTTTTTTTCTTTCTGCCATTATTTATAGTTTAGTGATGATCACAACATCTCCATGCACTGTAGCTTCTACATCATTCCATTCTGTCTTATTAGGAGAAATAGATGTTAAATACATTTCAAATAGTTTTTCATCTGTTATACTGTCTCCTATTCCAAATGGTTGTACACCATCACCTGTTTTTCTATATTTGTTTGTAGAACACCAGCTCAACACCCAATTAGAATAATGTATTACATCTGCTGAATTAAACTGTGTAGGAGTGGGTTTTTCTAACATTTGTATATCCATCTTTGGAAGGTCTTCTAAATGATCAGTTGTCCCAATGATTTTCCATCCTCTTTGAGGCATAGATGTGTTCTTTATGATTTTATACATAATAACACCATTCCACATATAATTCCCTTCTGTAATACTTGACTCTTCCATTAAATAATAATGGTGTTCAATTTTTAAAATCTTCATAATTAATTGATTTTTAATGAATTAAAAAAAAGCTCCTGACAAATTAATGTCAAGAGCATTTCACACATACACACAAACTAATATTTTCCGTAATATCTACTTACGTTTAATGCAATACACCATTGATTGAATGATAGTTGTTCATCTGGTGTGATTGTTGTTACTCCTGTTGAGCATGAATCAATTGGTTTACTCTCACCAAATATGATTTTAATTAAAATTGTTTTCATAACTAATTAATTTAATTTTGTTCAGAATCATCATCAACAATCCACTCTTCATCACCCTCTAATATATATTCTTGTTGATCGTAATATTCATAATATGGAGCAATGATTGCTTTTTCCATATATATATTAGGAACAAGTTTATACATGTCATCATATTGAACTTCATCATCATCTGTATAGTGTTCAATAACATCCACCTTTACAAATCCATCATAATCTTCCATAATAGTGTTAACATCTGTTATTGTAATATCTCTCAACTCATCAGTGTGGTCACCTTCATCAATCCAACCTATTTGATGAGGTTGTGCAATGATGTAATATTCTGGTGTGTTAGGATTGGTGTGTGAGATGATGTACAATTCAACAGGAGCACCATGTGTTCTCATATATTCTTCATGGTCACGAGGAACATCTTCAAGAGTTATCACTTTAAGCTGTTGTCCAACATTAGTATAGAACAACATTCCTTTCTCAAGGGATCTTGGCATGTAAGATTTTAATACAAGCTTTGCTAACTGATACATAATAATTTGTTTTAATGGGTTGAAACTTGATATGTTGGGTGATTGGGAATTATGTAGTTCCCTGTATTATGATGTCTCATATATCTTCTTGTATCTCTTCTAATTTCCCTTTTACTAGGAATGTAAGAATACTGAGGTGTACAACTATATATGCACAACAATAATAATATGTATTTCATTTGTTTTGTTTTAATGTGTAAGTTCTCCCTACGTCTAAATAGATTTCAGGAGACCCTTCACACATAATTATTTAATAAGAACGTCTTATGTTATGTTTCTTTATTCCTTCACCAGTCATTGTTCTTGAATTACCATGGCATCCATATCCATTGTGTGAACATCCTGATAGACATGCAAGCAAGAACATACAAATTGCTGCAATGATGAGAAGAGCTGTCACTCCCTTTAGTTCAACAAGATCGTTGTATATGATTTCTTCTTTTGTGTCCATTGGTCTTGATTTAAACATAATCATCAATATAAAGGATGCAAATGCTCCCATTAAGATGATTATATAATGTTCTATTTCTTTACAAGAATAGAAGAAATGATAAATAAATACTCCTACAAATACAACTGTAGCTATTAATAATAGCCAATAAATGATTTTTTTCATGTTTGTGTGTTTTGTTTATAAATGTATGTTTATTTGTTTAAATAAAAGCCCAGATGTAGAAACATCAGGCCTGTCCTTCCATAATTAACCCCACGTTAATCTCTCAAGGTCTTCCATAATAGGAAGAAGGGCAAGAGCATCTTGTAATGTCTCAGCCCAAATTTTGTGTCCATCAATAAGCCAATAGTGCTCATCTGATATTGTTATTTTTTCTGTTGTCATTTTTTTGTTGGTGTTTTAACTTTGATGAATGAATCAAAATAACAAAATGCTCCTAAATAGCCCATTAATGATAGTGCATTGATAAGCATAAAGTTAATCCTGCTAACAGGAAGAACAGCAAATCCAGCAAATAACATTCCTGTTGTGACAATAATCATAAAAATTGTCATAAATAAATAAAATCCTTTTTTCATGTGTGTGAGTTTTTATTTTTAATTAATAAATTTTACTTTGTTTAGATCGATGTTTCTAACATTGAACCAAGACATAATCCTTTCATGCTTGTCCATTTTAATAAGCTTATCTTCTTCTCTATCATATAGAGAATAAACTTTCCTATCTCCTTCATTGTATTCATATTTAACTACGTATTTACATAATTCTGCTGAATATGCCACTTCTAATTCCTCAAGAAGCTCTAATTGCTTCTCAAGTTTCTCTTTAATAAGGTTAATAGCCATTGTTATTAGTTTTAAAGTGAATTATTATACTCGTTTTTTTCAATAATTGTATTTACAATTGAACGTCCTAATGATTTACAACCTATTCTATATCCATCTTTATAAGCCTTGTCTAACATTTTGGTTATAAAATAATCCAACCCATTAGCTCTCTTAATGGAAAAATCAAATCCTTTAAAATCAAATAAAATTACATTTTCATGAGGATCAATCTTATAATTAACACAAAGCTCTTCTAAAAGCTTTCTTACTTTAGGACTTCTAATCTCTAAATTATGAACCTTTTTACCCTTAATGATTGTTTCTTCCATGATTAAATTATTTAATATGTGTGAATAAAAATTGAGAGGCTTGGGTACCCTCTCCCACCGTTTAGCAGGTTGAAGCTCTTATCTCCACACCAGGTCTTTGACCTTACAGTGGCTGGGTGTTAAACAATGTAAGACTATGACAAGACTTTTGTCCTACACTGTGCTAGCTATTTTTCTTAAGCTCGTAATAATCAACTAAGAATTGTTCTAAAGATGTATCCAATTCATCTCTAACAAGAGAATTAAGTTTATTATACACCTCATCCAAATCTTGTATATACCTTTTAAGTCTAAGTTCTTTTACTTCTGATAGTATATTCTTTAATTCTACCATTTGTTTAATACTTTCCATAAACTTGTTTTTAATGTGTGTGAATAATAATGTTCCCTCTGCACTCAGATGTAATAGATTGACGTGATTAACATTCAGAAGTTCACAGCAATTTGTCTACTACATCTGTCCACCCTTGGGAAACTGATTAAAGAGATGTGTGTTTCAACACATCATTGGCTGCAAGGCTCTACTTATTAATCAGTGCAGTTTTATATATATCTGCGTGGAATTGGTGCATTAAACAAAAGGACTATAATAGTCCTTAATAACAATATCTCATCCAATCTGGTGTACCATCAAATATACTACATGGTTCATAGTCTCCAAACTGCTCATCAGCACAATAATCACATATCATTCTCTCTTCTTTCCTACCATCAGTCCAACCTGTAACAACTTTATGTCTTGGATCACCACAAGAATCATCTAATACATTACCACAATCATGACATACACATTTGTGCTTTTTAGGAGCATCAGGAAGTGTAATCTTTCCTATAACTTTAATACTATTCATAATAAACATTATCTTTTATAGAGGACAAACTCTTTTTTATGTGTGTATGTAAAACTATAACTTAATGCTATATCTATGTTTTAAAAATTGGTTTATTGTTATTGTATTTTGTTGGTTCTCAAGGAAATGTGAATCCACAGCACCTCATTTGTGTCCAACATTGGTGCAATAATATTCCCCACCCTACGTAATAATGCATCATTACCCACCCTTATATATATAATGGTGATAGAAAATGGGGACTACCAGTTGGTAATCCCCAAAGTTCTTAAGCAAGTTCTTCCAGTTGAGCAACACTTGCACCTGTGATGCTGTATTGAGAAACCGCTTGGCTAACGTGATGAGATAATTCTCCATCAATCGATGCTTCAAGAACGTGTGCTTCAATAAGCTTCGCTTTGGTAGTGAACAAAGCACCAGCAGTCAATCTGGTCATAGTTGTTGAGCCATCAGCAAATGGTATCACTTTACCGTTCGCATCTTTGGAAGCAGTATAAGTGCGTTCTTCTGCTGTGACAAACAATGGAAAGATGACATCAGCATCCTTCGTAAATCCTGCTCCACTCATCTGCTTTGCAAAGATGTGCACACGTTTGCCAGATGGTGTGTAACCGCTAAAATTCTTCTCTTTGGTGAATGCTCCACCAGTAATAACTAATGTGTTCATAAAAAATGTTCGTTTAAATAATGATTCGAGCAAGTGACTACAGGAGGATATCCCCACCGCTCAATTTGTGGCTGGGTCTTTGAGATGGAGTAGGCTCTTCTCACATCAATATAAAATATTTTTTGTATGTCAAGGGAGGGGGGCTATATAAAATTTTAGAAAATGTATGGGGATGTGTTTCATGTGGAACATATATTTGAAAAAAGATTTGGTTTGTATTATATATAGTTTGTAACTTTGGGGAGATGTGGGTGGGTTAAGAATTAATTGTTCCTGAATATCAAATGTGTAAATATATATTGTTATGGTTGTTTCAATTGTTTTTATTGTTAGTTTTTTGATTGTAATGTCTATGGTTTGTGGGTTTATAGGATTTGATGAGTTGGAAATATCTTTAGAGATTAAATCTTATGGTCATCCATATTTTGATCTTGGTATGTCTTTTAATGGTCAGGAAGGTATAGATGAAGAAGGGAAAGAGATATTGGAAGAATGTTTTGTTATAGGGTTGTTCTTTATTAATGTTGTGTTCATCTTTATAAAAAAGATTTGATGCATAATATAGCAATAGATTTAATGTTTGTATTTGACATTGTATGATATTGTGCTATCTTTACATCAACTAAATAAGAGTTATGGCAATGTTACAGAAGCTTAAGAATTCATCAGAGGATAGTTTTTCTCTAGCAGAGAAGTATTATTCTATTCTCTCAGCTGTTAATTCTCTTAAGCTGACACATAGGGAAATACAGCTTGTAGCATTTACAGCTATTAAGGGAAACATTTCCTATTCTAACATTAGACAGGAGTTTTGTGATAGGTATGGAAGTACAAGTCCTACGATTAATAACATAATTTCCAAGCTCAAGAGGGTGAACATTCTTATTAAGGATGGAACAAAGGTGAAGGTGAATCCAATGATTATTCTTCCCTTTGAGAAAGACGTTACATTAGAAATAAAACTGATACATGGATAAGCCACAGAGTCTTTCAATGAGAGACTATCTTGTTAGGAAACTGGCAGTGAAGTTGATGGTGAATGAAAAGGTGGTTGACACTGTTGTAGCTCACCAGTTTAGTTCTGCCAATGATGCCCTTCGTGTAAATGATTCTATAGAAATAAGTGGGTTTGGAAAGTTTTTCTTCAACCACAAGAAGGCTGTTAAGAGGATGGAGACATTGCTTTCAAAGAGAGCTTTTTTTCAGAATGTTATTGACAATCCTGAAACCTCTGAACAGAAAAGAATCTCTGCACAGAATAAGTGGAACAATAATGAAATAGATATTGAAACATTAAAACAGAGAATTCATGATTAACTTTTCCCAGATTTATGAGGGCTGGAGAAATAACATTGTTCCCCCTGCTCATTTAAAAGATTTGATTAAAGCAACAGGTGAAGAAAGGATTAATATATGTCTTAATTGTCCCCATCATTCTAGGTGGCATAAGACAGCAAGACCAGACAATCATTGTACAAATTGTGGATGTACACTGGCAGCTAAAACTAAATGTCTTTCTTGTAGCTGTCCATTAGATAAGTGGAAGGCTATATTGACAGATGAGGAGGAAGAACAATTTAAAAAAATGATTAATGAAAAAGAATGAAGTGAGACTGCATAAGATTCCCCTGAAGGTGTTCCTTGACACACTTCTTGATCTGTATCACTTTGGTGTGGAATACATTGACATTGTGGGAACTCCAGATGCAGAACAGGATGTAATAGGAATCATGTACAATAGAGATTATATGTCTGAAGAGATGATGAGTAATTTTGAGGAAGAACTAGATGACATTCTAGATAATGAAGAAAAAGAATTTAAAAAAGATATTAAACTGTCAGATGATGACTTAAACCAACTAACATGAACCCATCAGTAGAAGCATTTATTGTAATTGAGAAAATGGCAGCCTTATGTGCAACACCAGGAATCTCAGAAGACACACAGAAAATAGCAAATGAACAAATACAGCATTTGCTCACCAATGTGATTAAGCCAAGCTTAGTAAAACTTACAGCATCTAGTAGTGGTATTTTGTTATAAAGAATTATGATTATGAAAAAAATAAACCACTACAACCAAGTATTACAGATTTTACAGGAACTACAATCTCTCTATCCACAATATAACATGGGTAGACACCTTGCAACATCTCTTGATGAATATGGAGATGTATGGGGAATAACAGACAAAGAACTATTGTTTGCTATAACTAAGTATAAGAACCAACTTGAAATGGATGTTCCACATACAGATGATTTTGAAATAGATGAAATTATTAAACAAGGAATGGATCTTGATAACATATTAAAAGAAGAAGATAATGGCGACTATTAAGAAACAAATGATTAAAAGAGCTGATGGTTCTTATTCACAAAGAGGACTTTGGGATAATATCAGAGCTAATAAAGGTTCTGGTAAAAAGCCCACAGCTGAAATGCTTAAGCAGGAAAAGAAAATAAAGAAAGCTAGAACAGGTGCATGGCAAAGAGCAGAAGGTAAGAGCCCTTCTGGTGGATTGAATGCAAAAGGTAGAGCATCATTAAAAGCTGAAGGACATAATATTAAACCTCCACAACCAGGAGGTGGTCCTAGGAAAAGATCATTCTGTGCTAGGATGAGTGGTATGAAAAAGAAACTCACATCATCCAAGACAGCTAACGATCCAAATAGTAGAATTAATAAGAGTCTCAGAAAATGGAAATGTTAATATGGCAACGATAAAAAAAACTACATACATTAATACAGAGCTAGACTGGGCAGAGCAACAGCTTACATCCTGGAAAGCATATGTTAATGCCAATCCACTTCATGAACTGAAGGATAGGATTGAATGGAAGCCTACAGCTAAAGGAGGAATGTTACCAATGGTGATTGCCTCTATAGAAGCTCAAGGAAAATTTGTTCAAGAGACAATGAAGAACTATCTTGCACTAGTGGAAGTGGTGGAGAAGCTTAGAACAATAGAAGAGAGTAAGGTGGAAGTGAGAGGCAAGGGAGAACTTAGCTCTATGGCTGAAGACTTCCTTAAAAATAGAAAATGATTGAACTACAAAGTATAGATTATAAAGATTGGTTTATAAATCAGAAACGTATTCCTGATAAGGAAAGTGATGAACATAAGGCATTCTTTGATTTTCATAAAGAGCTGTGTTTAAATGGAGCTATGATGAATGGGGTTTATATTAACCCCTTTCTCTATTGGCACTTAAACATCTGGCATACAGAGGTTGATATTATAGATGATAGAGGACGCATCTCTCAGAAATATGCCAATCCATTCCTCAGAGATAATGAATGGGTGGTTACAAATGAAATTGATAGGGCTCAACAGGAGAAACGAGGACTAGTTATATTAGGAATAAGACGTTTTGCAAAGTCTGTAATAGAAGCATCTTATATATCATGGGGTGCTACATTTGATGAAAACTCTCAGAATATTATAGCAGGACTAAATGCTCCAGATATAAAACTGATTACAGATAAGATTGATAAAGGACTCAACTTCCTACCAGAAGCTTGGAGGTGGCAGAGGATAGAGGATAACTGGAAGAACCAAGTGACACTAGGTATAAAGACTAAATCAGGAGAGAGAATACCATTCTCACAGATTCTTATCAGGAACTTAGATGAGGGTAATAATGAAGAGGCTATTGCAGGTACAAAACCTCGTAAGCTTATTATAGATGAGATAGGTAAAGGGAATTTCTTAAGAGGATTACAGGCTGCTGTTCCAGGTTTCACTACACCATTTGGTTGGGGATGTTCTCCAATTCTTACAGGTACAGGTGGAGATATGAAGAAATTCATGGATGCAAAGAGCTTGATGTTTGACGTGGACAATTTTAACTTCCTTACATATAACAATGAGAAGGATGAGAAACGTGTGCATGGACTTTTCATTTCTCACAAGTATAGAATGGAGGCCAAGAATGAAAGTACACTTGGAGCCTATTTAAATCAACCTACTAAAAGTGATCTTCATAATGTAAGTATGCTTGTAAGTGATGAAGAGAAAGCTACACAGATTACAAATGCCAATCTAGAAAGACTTAAAAAAGCAGGGGATAGGATTGCTTATTTAAAAGAGAAGATGTACTATCCTCAGGAAGTGGATGACATATTCCTGAATGAAGATACAAACATCTTTGATATAGAATCTGCTAAGAGACAAAAGAACAGACTATCACAATTAGAAAGAACAGGAACTCCTGTTGTTCTATTCAGCAATGAGGATGGTAAAATAGGTCATGAGTTTACAGACAAACGACCTATAACAAACTTCCCTTTAAAGAATAGTGACATGAAGGATGCTCCTGTTGTTATATATGAATTTCCCATAGACAATCCTACATATGGACTATATGTTGCAGGAGTGGATCCTTATAGACAAGGTAAGTCTGCATATAGTTCTTCTCTAGGAGCTGTTTATGTTTATAAAAGAATGCACGATCTTACAGGAGAGAAATATCAAGATATGTTCGTAGCTTCGTATGTAGCTAGACCTGATAAGAAGGAAACATGGGAAGAACAAGCTAGATTTCTTATTAAGTATTATAATGCAAGGACACTATGTGAGAATGATGATATATCATTTATTGAATATATGAAGGCCAAAGGAGATGCTCACTATCTTGAGAAACAACCACAGTGGCTTATGGAAGTGGTTCCTAATACAACAGTGAAAAGAGAATATGGTGTCCATAGAAGTTCTCAGAAGATAATTGACTATCTTCACAATTGTATTAAAAAGTATATGGAAGAAGTGGTACATATTGAAAAGGATGATGAAGGAAATATAATAAAAGAAACATTAGGTGTACATAAGATATTTGATCCTACATTATTAGAAGAAATAATACAATATAATGATCAGGGTAACTTTGATAGAATTGTAGCAGCAGAACTAGCTATTGCTCAAGCACTTAAGATGGATCCTATAATGGGAAGAGCAGGTGGTTCAGGAGATGATAGAGTGAAAGCAATGTTTGCATCACAAAAGAAAAACACACTATTTACAGAATCGAGAGGAATGTTTAATAATAAAAAACGTAAACTGTTTACATAATGGCAATTATAAGGTATACAAAAGATGCAACTATACGCTATGCGTATTTAAATATATTCCCTGATCAGTTTAAAACTGACAAAGAAAAGCAGGATGAAAGTTGGATTAAAAATACAATGGACTACTTTGCAAATAAAGCTTATGCTGAATATGTAAAGAATAGAGATACATTTGTAAAAAACTATGACTTGGTAAAAGGAATCCTACGTATGGAAGACTTCTATCAGGAACCACAGGTGAAGAGTTTTACAGATATGCTCACTACAGATCTTCAGCTTCCTGCATATGTAAAACACTATTCCATCATCACCACTCCCATCAATGAACTTGTAGGAGAAATCTCCAAGAGACCTGATACATTTAGAGTGAAGGCATTTGATGATGATTCTAAAGCTGAAGAGCTTGAATATAAGACTAATATTCTCCAGGAGTTTGTAATGAACCAGGCAAAAGAAAAGATATTAGAAAAAGCTAAAATGCAAGGAGAAGAATTAGAAGATGATCAGGTGGAACAGATGACAATGGAAAATGTGAAAGATCAACTTGATAGTTATACATCTGTAGCTGAGAAGTGGGCCAATCATATTCTTACATGTCAGAAAGCTGACTTCAATCTAAAGGAAAAAAGTGAAGATGCATTTAGAGACTTATTAATTTCAGCAAGAGAATACTATCATATATATGAAGATAATTCAAAAATTGGATTCAACATTGAAGTTGCTAATCCTAAGAACACATGGTTCCTCACCACTCCTGATAGAAAGTATATTTCTGATCCTACTGGTAGAGCTCAGGGAGCTTATGCAGCTGGTATAGTTCAGGTGATGGAGCTTTCAGAAATCATTGAAAGCATTCCTGATATTACAAAAGATGAGATAGATCATCTTAGATCTTCTCTCCAGGATTATGGATTGATCAATGTTAGAGAATCCAATCTTGGAAATCCAGATGCTATTCCTGGTCAAGATTCTGTAATGTATGATACATATGATCCATTAGTCCTTCAGACAAGAATGATTATTGAGAGTGAGATGAAAGAAAACAATGATGGTCTTAAAGATTTCTTAGGACTTACATCAAACGTATCTTCCTTTGGTTATAAATATGTAGTGGTTAGAGCTTATTGGATTTCTAAAAAGAAGATAGGAAAACTCATCTATACAGATGAAATGGACAATGAACAATCCATGCTTGTTGATGAGACATATAAGAGTGGAACTATTCCTACACAAATTTCTTTAGAATGGGGATGGATAAATGAGTGGTATCAAGGAATTAAGATTGGTCCAGACATCTATCACATTAAACCATACAAACTACTTAACTACTGTCCAATCCTTGGACTTACACATGAGGTGAAGAATACAGAGGCTAAATCTCTTGTAGATTTAATGAAACCTTTCCAAGTTTTATATAATGTATGTATGAACCAGCTTTATAAACTCTTAGAAAAAGAGGTGGGTAAAGTGTATCTAACATCTATAAGACATATTCCTATTCCTAAGGATGGTGATGCTCAAGATGCATTAGATGTTTGGGAAATGGAAGCACGTAATAGAGGGGTTATGTTTATTGATGATTCTCCAGAAAACTTAAAGAGTCCTAGTTCATTCAACCAGTTTAGAGATATAGATCTTACAAGAACACAAGAGATACAATCTAGATATCAACTTGCTATGCAATTGAAGAATGAGTGCTGGGAACTTGTAGGTATGTCTAAACAAAGAATGGGAAGTGTATCAGCTTCAGAATCAGCTACAGGAACTAACACAGCTATACAACAATCTTATTCTCAAACAGAACCTTTATTTGTAGCACATGAATATGTAATGGGTCAGCTATATCAAGCAATCATTGATGCAGCATTATATGTAGAAGCTAAAAAACCACAATCCACACTTTCATACATCACGTCTGAAGGAGAATCAGCATTTGTACAAATAAATGGTTCTGAACTTAGATTTAGAGATCTTAAAGTGTTCACTACAAATAGACCAGAAGATCAACAAATGTTCCAAGAAATTAGACAATTATCTCAGGCTGTTATTCAGAATGGTGGTTCATTATATGACATCATTGAACTTTACAGTACTAAGAGTGTAAGACAAATGAAGAAGGTGTTTAAGACACTTAAGGAAAGACAAGAGCAAATGCAAGATCAACAAATGCAATTACAGCAGCAACAACAACAAGCTCAGCAACAACAACAGCAAGCTCAAATACAACAAGCTCAACAACAACATGAACAACAACTTGCTCATGATGATTATCAAAGAGAACTTGATCGTATTAATAAGAAAGAGATTGCCATCATTGCTGCAACAGGATATGGTAAGGTGGAAAGTGAAGATGTTAATCAAAATGCTGTTCCTGATGTATTGGAAATGAGTAAGTTAACTCATGAGCAAGTGAAAGCTAGTAAAGACTATGAATTGAAACTTGCAGATATTAATTCTAAGAACAAGCAAGCTTCTGATAAAATGAGTATTGAAAGAGAAAAGCTTCAGGTGGCTAGAGAAAATCAAGCTAATGATCTTGCTGTAGCTAAAGAGAATGCAAAAGGTAGAAACAAAAAATCTAAATAATGTTTGATAAACTTGTAGACTTAGTTGTACAATGGATAGAACAACTTCTTCCAGTGGTAATTATTCCTTCTTATGAAGAAGGTGTAAGGCTTAGTTTTGGTAAGTTTAGAAAGGTTTTACATCCAGGAATACATTTTAAGATTCCCTTTGCTGATGAAATACTAAGACAGCATGTTGTTGTAACAACAATCAGTCTACCTGCTCAATCTTTATATACCCTTGATAAACAGAACTTTGTAGTGAAGGGTGTGATTAAATATAAAATCTCTGATGTCAAAACATTTCTTCTAGAAGTGTATGATGCTAAAGATGCTCTATCAGATATGACTATGAGTATAATAAAAAATATTGTGATATCAATTCCTGCAGAAAAATGCATAGATCCTGAACTTGATGTAATTCTTACAAAGAAAGCAAGGGTGGAAGCAAAGAAATGGGGAGTTGAAATTCAGCAGGTTACATTAACAGATGTGGCTCCAATAAGGAGTTTCAGGCTAATAAATGACGTAATTACAAACAAAGCTGATTAGAGTAAAAAATATTAATGCTATATTATGCAAAATATTGATTTATATATCATTACATCTCTTTGCTATTAACAACCTTTAATATACATTTACAATACAAACCAAATAAATACAACTACATATGGCTGAAAATTTAGAGAACCAATCATTTGGTAACTTCAGTATTGAGAATACAATGGAAATGGGACTTGGAAATGCAGAGCTTTTAAATGATTTAATGGCTCCTGAAACTTCTACAACTAGTCCTGATGATATTAAAGAGATGACAGCAGAAGATGCTGCTCCTCCTGTTTCTAAAACTGAAAAAAAGAAAGCTGTTAAATCTGTAGGTGAAACTATAGATGATTCAACAGATAAAAAAAGTGAAGATGATGATTCTAAAAAATCTCTATCAGATTTCTTATTAGGAGCTGATGAAGAGGAAGAGGAAGAAGAAATAGTTCCTCAGGCAAAAGCACCTTCAAAAACTGAAGATGCTGATGAAACTGAAGAACCTGAAGAAGTTAGTAGATTCACTGCTCTTTCTAATGATCTATTTAAACTTGGTGTATTTTCTAAAGATGAAGATGAAGAAGATGTAACAATCTCCACTCCTGAGGAATTCCTTGAAAGATTCCAAGCTGAGAAAAAGAAGGGAGCTATTGAAGTGGTTAATAACTTCATTGGACAATTTGGAGAAGATTATCAACAAGCATTTGAAGCCATATTTGTAAAAGGTGTAGATCCTAAAGAATATTTCAGTGCATATAATAATGTATCAAGTTTTGCAGAATTAGATCTTACTCAGGAACATAATCAAATACAAGTGCTGAAACAAGCATTAACTGAACAAGGGTTTGATCCTGAAGATATAACAACAGAAGTGGAAAGATTAAAGAACTACGGTGATCTTGAAACAGTGGCTGCTAAACATCATAAAGTATTAGTGAAGAAAGAAGCTGCTAAGCTACAACAAATGGAGCAACAAGCAGAAAGAGAGCTTCAACAGAAACAATCAATTAAAGGTCAGTATATAAATAATGTCCAAGCTGTTCTTCAAGAAAAGTTAAAGACAAAAGAGTTTGATGGTATTCCCATTAATCCTAAATTAGCAAGTGAGATACAAGATTTTCTATTGGTAGATAAGTATAAAACAGCATCTGGAGAAACACTTACAGATTTTGATAAAACTATCTTAGAGTTGAAGAGACCAGAAAATCATGAGATGAAGGTTAAAGTGGCACTTCTATTAAAGATTATAGAAAAAGATCCAACGCTTTCTACAATACAAAAAAGTGGAATTAGTAAAAAATCTAATGAGCTTTTTGGTGAAGTGGCAAGACAGGTGACTAAAAGTGGAAACAAATCTTCAACATCAGCTGCAAAGAATTCTAGTTCATGGTTTTTATAAACAATTAAACAATAATTAAAAATAACTAAAATGGCAATTCAAACAATCCCAGGCTTAACTGGTTTTACGTATGCAAGGGTCGCTTCTATGGATAAGCGTGCTGTAGGTAAACTTACAGACTCTAATCACTTAGAAAGCTTCCACAGTACAGAACCTGCTGACTATGATAAAAAAATCATCAGTCTTTACACTCAAAGTTCATTGTATAGCAATGACTTCTTAGACATGATTAATAAAAGCACTCCTTATTATATTGATAATAATAGTGATGCTTGGAAATGGCAAGTAGCTGTTCCTTACAAATTCCCTAAGATCATTGACATTCCTGATAGCACATTAAATAACGCTTTAGGAAAACCAGGTATTGATGGTCAAGAGTTTTCTCTTGTTCTTGATACTAATGAGTTTTCTAAAAATGCAATTGTTTCTGTAGGTTCTCGTCAGTATGGTCCTCGTTTCTATGTAATTAAAGATCCAGTTCCTTGGAACATGGGATATTTATATAGTTTCACTTTGGTGACTGATAATCCAACTGTAGATTTCGTAAGTTCTACTTTCTTACAAACAGGTATTGAATTAGAATTAGTTGATGCTGCTATTGGTGAATTCGATCAAGACTTATTAGGTCTTCCTCGTTTGGGTGAGCAAATTACAATGTTTGAATCTTTAGGTTCTGCATATGGTTATGAGCACAAAATCACTGAGTGGGCTGATGATAAAATGATGGTTGATGCTTCTGGCAAACCTCTTGATATCTTAGTGTATGCTCCTCAACGTAGAAATCAACTTCCTTTAACTCGTAATGATGTTAAATGGGAACCATTCATTGAGTTCTGGATGCGTAAAAGTATGCTTGAATTAAAAGTTAAGCGTATGATTTGGTCTAAGCCAGGTACTGTTAAAACAAATGGTTCTAAGCAAGAATTGAAGCGTACATCTGCTGGTGTTTATCACAGAATGCGTAACAATGGTAACTTAGTACAATATAATCGTGGTGAGTTCACTGCTAATTTGATTCGTTCAGTGTTTGGAGATTTGTTCTACAGACGTGTGGATGTTAAAGATCGTAAAGTTAAGATGTATACAAATGAAGCTGGGTTTGATGTATTTCAACAAGCTTTGAAGAACGATGCTCTTAATTCAGGTTTGACTTTCATGGCTGATTCTGGAAATCGTTACATGCAAGGAGAAGGTCAACACATCACTTATAACTTTGCATTTGATGCAATGGTTACTCGTGAAACAGGTCGTGTTGAACTTATTCACTTGAAAGAACTTGATTTGCCACAATCAAACTTGGAGTTTGGTCAAAACAAGAAAAGCACTCCAGTATTTATGGTATTTGATGTTAGTCCTATGAGTGATGGTTCTATGACTAATAACATCAGAGAAGTAAGAATGAAAGGTGCTCCTTCTATGACTTGGGGATATATTGATGGTACTCGTCACCACTTAGGTTTTGCTAAGTCTCAAGGTATGAGTTCTGCAAACAAATTCCCTGGTTATGAAATCTGGATGAAAGACCGTTGTGATGTATTCATTGAGGATTTATCACGTACTGTGTTAATCGAAGAGATTCCACAATTCTAATAATACTCAAAAGCATACCATAAGAACTGCTTCGAGTTAACCCTACCAAGAAGAGCTCCTTTATAATCCTACCCTAAGGAGCTCTTCTTAAATATACAGAGTGATGGATTGACTAAATGTTAATCGCATTTCCTTCAATGGATCCACTCTGCTAATAAAACCAAATAAATAACTACATTATGGGCAGAACAGGTAAAATCTCCACACTAAAAAAGGAGTACAACAACTCTCAGTTGCAAACAATGCAAGGTGGTCTTTCACAGAAAGGCTTAACTAGAATTCCTGGTACAGGAGTTTTTAAGTATCCTTATAAGGAACTTGATGGTCAGTATAGAACAGGACTAGATCCTAATGCTGCATACATTCGCAGGATTGGAGATCAGTTAGAAAGAGAACTAGAAACTGAGCGTGTAACAGCACTTAGAAAAAAGTTAGAAATTGCTTTAGGAGATGTTGATCTTGGACCTCGTTCTCAGTTCTGGAATTATGGATTGTCAACTTCTACAGAAGATTCAATGCATGTACAACCAGTTAAATTGTTAGATGGTGACAATTACTTTGATCTCACTATTCCTTTTCAGGAATTAGCATTCTCTTGGTTGCGTGTGCATCCAACAATTGCTTCTTCTTATCAGGCATGGGAAAGAGGTGAGTTTCCAGCAGATACACAATTTTATGTAGCTGATGATGAGATTGAGAATGCAGTGATCTTTAAAAAGAAACAACTTATTAATAAAGCTATTGTTAAGTTTGATTCTATGACTCCTGAGAAGAAGAGAAAAGTTGCAAGACTATTAGGACTTCCTGTAACAGAAGACACTAAAGAAGAAGTTGTTTACAACCAAGTGGATAATATGCTGAAACAAACAGAATTCAAAAATGGTAAATTTCAAGGACTTAACCCTGTAGAGGTGTTCAATAGATTTGCTGATATGAAGGAAAATCTGCTCCATATAAAAGATCTTGTAAAACAAGCTGTAGCACATTCAGTTTATAGAATTAAACCAACAGGTAAAGTCTATGAAGGTGAATTTGAAATAGCTAAAGATGAAGATGATTTGATTAAGTTCTTAGCTGATGATGATAATCAGGATGAACTAATCACACTTGAACAAAAATTGAAAACTAAGAAATTAGCGTCTGTATGATACCAGTAGATAGTTTATTATATAAAATAGATCAAAAACTAAATAAACTATCAACTAATGAGCATCAACAAATTCAACTGGAAGATAAAATCTTAGCTTTGAATGAAGCTCAGATTAAGTTGATAAAACAAAAAGTTGATGGTCAAAGTACAAATTCTGGATTAGGACTTGATGCTTTCAAGAAGCGTTATGAGGACCTACAGAGCCTTGTTGTAACATACAATAAGCAACCTTTAGATCTTTTTGTAAAGAACGCTGAATTGAACCAATGGGCTGCTAACATACACCTTCTTACACCAAAATACATGTTCTATATTGATAGTTATGTATTAGCTGATAAAGGAAGATGTAAAGATAGAAAGATTTGGATAAATAGAGAATTGGCTAAACATGGTGATCTTCAGTTTTGTTTAAACAATGTTCACTACAGACCATCTTTTGAATATCAAGAAACATTCAACTTTCTGTCCTCTGATGAAATATCTATATTTACAGATGGTGAATTTATACCAACTAAAATATACATAAGCTACATGAGATATCCTCAATACATAAATAAAGATGGATATATAATGTTAGATGGTCTTCCATCATTTGATCAAGATTGTGAACTTGAAACCTATTTGGAAGATGAACTCTTAGATCTTACAGTTCAAAACTTAGCAATGTACACAGAAAATCAATCTGCTGTTCAAAGTGCTACATACAGAATACAAACAAACGAATAATTTTTTTAACAATTAAATATAAATAAAATGGCTGATTTTTCATTAACTACGCTCTTCGTAGTTCCCAGTGGCAGTGCAATTGCTAGTTCTGGTTCTACGCAAGATTTACTTCCTGGTCAAGTGGGGTTTTTCTTAAATGATTACACATTTGCTACAGCAGGTACAATTGGTACTTCTCCTTATTTCTATGTTGCTCAAGGTAGAGTTAACACTTATCTTCAAGGTTCTAAGCGTTCTGATAAGATTGCTGGTGCTTTAAGTTCAGGTGGTAATGCTAGAAACAATGTAACAGAATGGTATGCTGTAGTAGGTTGTTCTACTCCTGCAAACCAAGTAACAGATGTATCTGGTTGGACAGCTAAATGTGGTGAAGTTGTAACTCTTACACTTCGTGCACATTCATCTTACATCGATACATTGTATTTCAATGGTTTCACACGTTCAGTAACTGTTCAAGCTCCTTGCTGTGATTGTGGTGGAGATCCTTGTACTACTGTTGATGTTCCTGCTTTGATTGATTCTTTCATTCTTAAGCTTACACAACAAGCACCTGGTATCAACCCTGATAACATTAGCTTCAACAATTTCTATCAATTCCAAAGAGTTGGTAATGATGAGAATGCAATCTTACGTATCTCTGGTAAGCCTTTAACTATTTATGGTCAACCTTGTGATGTTGCTGCATTTCCTTACGAATATGACAGAATGTATTTTAGAACATTCGTTTATTCTGGTCCTGCAACTACAGCTGACTTTATTGTTGCTGACAATTGTAACCTTGTAGCAACTCCAATTATCACACAGCGTTCATCTTATGCAACTGGTCAATCTACTGAGATTCAACAATTAGAGAAGAACTATTACAGCTACCAAGCTGGATATTTGAAGCATCTTTATAGAATGGTTGGTTACAATGAGAACTTTGAGTCTTGGGTAACTGATGGTGTTACATATGATACATTCTATATTAAATTCAATAATTATGATAGATCAGCTTATCAGTGGGGTGATTATATCATGGAAGATTCTATGGTGATCATTGCAGTGCCTCAAGCATTAACTGCTACTGTTCAACCAATATTAGAAGCTGCTTTGGATACTGTATCTGCTGATAATATATGTATAACAACTACATCTAGTACCACTACAGTATGGCCTTCAACTTCAACAACATCTACTTTGATTCCATAAGAAGAAAAGTAGAAATCATATAACCTATGCCAGAGGTGAGAGGATTAAAACTCAATCCTCTGGCATAATTATTTTAAATAATATGGCAGACTTAAAATTAGATATATTAGTAGTTCCTACATATAATACATTAACATTAGGCATTGCTGATGCATCCACATATCCATCAACCCCATCTGCTCCTACAATTGAAATAACTGTTCCAGGATTTGGAATAGTCACTCTTCCATTTGTACCCAACGATTTTAATTTATTTAATTCTACAATATTAGGTATAACAGGACCTACTGATGATCTTTTACCAATTCCTGATGGAGTTTACTATTTAAAGTATTCAATCACTCCTGCATATATAAACTATGTAGATAGAACAATAATTCGTGTTGAACAATTACAAGAAAAGTTTGATGCTGCATTTATGAAACTTGATATGATGGAATGTGACCTTGCTATTAAAACACAATCAAAAGTTGAGTTGAATAGTATATATTTCTTCATACAGGGAGCAATTGCAGCTGCAAATAACTGTGCTGTTGATCAAGCAAACAAACTATACAATCAGGCAAATAAGATGTTAAATAATTTTATTAAATCTGATTGTCATTGTTCTGGTAATAATTATGTAACCAACTTTCAATAATATGGCAAACTGTAAAAATTGTGGAGCAAAATTTGGCTGTGGATGTCAATTAATTAATGGCCTTTGTTCAGCATGTAATGCTGCTATTAAACAAGGAACTAAACGATTTAAAAATGTTATCACCCAGACTTACAAATTGTATAGAATGTTCTAGTATATCTGCACTTTTAACAGATATAGACTGCAAGCTTTTTGAGCTATCTAACAATCTATATAATAATGTTGTATTTATCCTTAATCGTCCTGTACCAGGAGTTGCAATAAATGATCTTTTAAATTACAAAAGAATACTAACGTATAAACTTTGTAATGAAGATTATGCTCGTGCATACACTGTTGAGATGATTGCTAGTAGAGTTAAACTTTTAAAATTTAAATAATGAGCACTAATTGTTCTAATTGTTATAATGGCTGTACAGAAATAGTTTCTGACAGATGTATTAGATATACAGGAATAGATATTCCTGTTCTTGGAATTAAAACTGGAGATTCTCTTTCTTATGTGGAGCAAGCTCTAATAACTTTTCTTACATCTACATTAGATGGTTCTGGTATTGTAATTACAATTCCACAAGCATCATATTGTGAGATAGTAACTAAGTATCTACCAACATGTGGTGATATCACTGCCACTGTTTTATTTGAAGCCCTTATTAAATCTGCTTGTGATTTACAAAATCAAATTACTATAGTTAGTAATAACGTTACTAATGTACAAGCTGAAGTAGATGTAATTGAGGCTAATTATAATGTAAGCTGTCTTACAGGTGTAAGTGCAAATAGTGGAACACATGCTATTCTACAAGCTACAATTGATGCATTCTGTGCATTTGTTTTAGAAGCAGATTTTAGATATGTACTAAGTGCTAATCTTAACACTCTTATTCAGGCATATCTTGATAGCTTAACTCCAACAACACAGTATAATGCAAGGATGGTTCCTTATTCAGTGGTTCCATATTTTGGATCTAATGGTAACTTTGATAATACAGGAGCTGGTCTTTTAGCAAATGGATTTGATAAAATATATCTTTGTAATGGTAATAATGGTACTCCTGATCTTAGAGGTAGAGTTCTTGTTACAGCAATCAATGGAATGTTTGGTGGTGGACTTTCTCCAACAGTTGATCCTGCAGTGAATCCAGTATTTAATCCAAACTATACATTAGGAACTAATAATATTGGTTCTAATTCTGTTGTATTAGATGTTCCTCAAATGCCTATTCATACACATGCTGCTACAACAGTGGTTACACCTAGTTCTCATGATCACTTTATATTTAACACTAGTGTTGTAGGTAGTGGAGCTCCTGTTGTATCTGCTACAAATTATACAGCTAGAGAATTAACAGGTGCTGGTGCTCTTGATTATTTTGCTTCTGGAAGCACTACAGTTCCTACATTAGGAAAAACTAGTCCTACAACAATATCAGTTGGTGTAACAAATGCTTCACAAGGTGGTGGTGGAGCACATGATAATAAGCAACCTGTTTATGCTTGCTATTATATAATGTATATTCCTTAATAATTTAAATCAACAATAGATGTCTTGTATTCCTGGTATGCCTTGTTATGGTGGTGGACGTGTAGTTTACCCAAGAGGATGTGGAATTGATCCATGTCATGTACATAAAACAAGTACAGATCTAGTATCCTATACAGGAGCTAACCTACCAAATATAGATATAGGCACATGTGATAGTAGCACTTTAGCATTACAACATATTGATAATGCATTAAGTCCTGAGAATATAGCTATGGCTTTTTTCTCAGCTCTATCTACAAATCCTTCTCTAAACAATATATTTTGTACATTTGTAAATACTTGTATACCAGTACCTAGCACTACAACTACATCAAGCAGTTCTACATCTACAAGTACATCTACAAGTACATCAACATCCACTAGTACCTCTACAAGTACATCCACCAGTACATCTACATCAACTAGTAGTACTACAACAACATCTACATCACTTCCTGTATGTGTTACATATGAGATAACTAATGAAAATATAACAAATGAAACTATACAGTTTACAGATTGTACATCTACATTAAAAAGTACAAACTTAGCAGGAGTACAAGTTAAACAATTATGTGCTTTAAGAAATTCACTTATTCTTCCTGTTGGTGTAACAGCATTAGAACTTGGTGAAGGATGTTTTGCTCAAACACTTATATATATAACAAATGTTTCAAATCTTGGAACAACTATAAGCAATATAAAATTTGATATTACACAATTACCATTAGATGCACCTGCAATCTATCCTATACCACAAGGAGATGCATACTCAATGTATTTAAATGGTATATACACTGTAACAGTTTCAGTAGTGGGTACATCAGGACCACAGCATATAACAATCATTGATTCAGCTGGTACACTAAATTGTATAGATTTACCAGGAGATGGAAACTTTGTACTACCTAGTATACTTGTAAATGACTCAGTACCAATTTCTTCTCTTTTCACAATACTACTTGGTGATGGAGCTTGTTAAAACCAATAATAAATGAATGTATTAATAACATTAACTGTAGTTGGAACAGATGCAGGACCATTTGCTCTCTTTTCAGATGTAGATGGTTATACATCTGCATTTGCAGTAGGAGTTAGTAAAGCAACTATGTTAGCTGGATATACAGCAGTTGTACTTGATGGAACCACTACAATAAAAGTGCAGTCTGTATCAGGATGTGTAAATTACATTATACTTCTTGTTAACACTACAACCACTACATCTTCAAGTAGTTCTACATCAACTAGCACAAGTACATCCACTTCTACAACATCAACATCCACTTCTACAACCACCACCACTACAACAGTACCACCAACAACAAGCACTTCTACTAGTACAACAAGTACAAGTACTTCAACAACTACTACTACTACAACTAATCCATTTGCTAGATGCTTGAATGCTAATCCTACATTTGACACTGATCTCAGTGGATGGACAATACTTCCTGATGCTGATGCATGGTTATGGAGTTCTAATTATGGTGGTTCAGCTGTATATAATGCAGCTGATGGAGGTGGAAATTTAAGCCAAAATATATTAACTGTAGGCCTTTCATATAGAATTACATTTGATTATTATTTTGTAAATAATATGGGATTTAATAACATAGCAGTTTTTGCTGGTACTGCAGATTCTGGTGCTTTACCAAATACTGATGGTTTTCATCAAGTTGATATTATTCTTACTTGTACAGGAAATGGAGTTTTTAGAATATTTGGCATTAATGGAGGAGTACAAGACCCAACTATATTATTTGTAAATAATGTTTGTGTTACCGAAGTAACATGTTTAAATGCTAATCCTACATTTGATGCAAATCTTGATGGATGGATATTAGGTGGAGAGCCTTCTTGGATATGGGTTCCTGATTATGGAGGTTCTGCTGCATGGCATGGTGGAGATGTTATAGGATCAATAGGACAAAATATTCTTACACCAGGAAGCACATACAGAATAACATTTGACCTTACTATAATAGATGGTGGATGTGGTCCTGATCAATCAATTGTTCAAGTTTCAGCTGGTACAACTACATCTCCATGGATAGGTACTTTTGGAACAACTGCTATTGATCTAACTTTAACATGTGCAGATAATACCTTATTTGCAATAAGTGCTTCTGACAATTGCAGATTTGGTAGTTTTAATTATATATTTATAGATAATGTTTGTGTAACACAAGTTTAATAATATTAAAAATCCTGTTTTGTTGGTTTTACAGGGTACTCTCCTAGGGTTTCTACCCTGGGAGTTTTTTATTTATAACTAGTTTAGTTAAACTATATAATCAAATTAGTTAAATTAATTTGGTATATTTAAAAAGAATACCGTATCTTTAGTATATTTTAATTAATCTATCCTATATATGTCAGTAAACCAGCATCTCTTAGAACAATTAGAACAAATGTTACATTGGAAAAAGAGTAGAAAATTTTATGCAGAAAAACTAGGTGTTGTAGAAGAAGTGATTGATGAGTTGTTAAAAGAGTTAAGAACCAAAGATAAGGTGAGAGATGATGCTGAGGTTGGAGATTATATTACTATTTTAGAGGAACTAATAGTGAAAGTGAATAATGATAAGGGTACATTAGAATCTACAATAGAAACCACATTTGAACCTAAAGATGATCTTGAATTAGCTAAACTACATAAGATTAATCTAGATAAGTATAAGATTTCTAACTACTGGACTAAACAGAAATCAAATGGTAAATTTACTAGTTCAGTATTTGCAACTCTCAGAAAACCAAAGGATTATACAGCTGAAGACTTTTCTAAATTCCTTGAGAGCTATACACCAAAGAATATTTCAAATTTAACATATAATAGAGAAGGTTCTTATAAGAAAGTGGTTAATGTTGAAATCTCTATAGCTGATTTTCATTTAGCAAAAAAGACATTAGAAGGAGAAACAATACAAGAAAAGAAACAACAATACATAGATGTTCTTATAGATCTTATAGATAAAATAGGAATAAGTTTTCATATAGATAAGATTGTATTTCCTATATCAAATGACTTTTTTCATACAGACAACTATCAGAATCAAACTACAGCAGGTACTCCTCAGGATGTACTTATAGGATATGATAATGAATATGAGGAAGGGTTTGATCTTTTAGTTACAGCAATTAGTTATTTAAAATCTCATGCAGATAATATAGAAGTGATTTTAGTTCAAGGTAATCACGATCGTACTAAATCATTCTATCTTGCACATGCTTTAGAAGTTTTCTTTAAAAGTGAATCTTCTATTAGTTTCCAAAGAGAACATTCTACAACTAAGTCTATAATGATAGGAAACACATTTATTGGATATCATCATGGTAATTGTAAAATAGATGATCTTCCTCTATTGTTTGCTACAGGTAGAGATAGTGTTTTATTTGGAAATGCTAAATATAGAGAGATACATACAGGTGATAAACATCACTATATGGCTAAAGAAGTGAAGGGAGTGAGAATACAACAAATGCCTTCATTATCAGGAACAGATAGATGGCATCTAGATAATAACTTTGTAAATTCAATAAGAGCTGGATTAGCACTTATATATGATCCTATCTATGGAAAGATAGGAGAATTTGAATCAAGAATATAACAATTATGTCAACATTAAGAAAATTAGTATCAGATGTACGCTCAATGCATAAACTTTTGTCTACAGACAATCTTATAACAGATCGTGTGATTGCATCTGAAATTAGAAATAACACTCTCCTACTTGTTAAGAGAGAAACAAATCTTAGAAAGCTTTGGGCTACATCAACTCTCTTCACCACCATTCCTTGTTTAGAGATGGTGGAAGTTCCTATTTCAGAATGTTGTGAATATGTAGATCCTTGTACAATAGCAAGAAGTAAATATAAACTTCCACGTATTTGTGAAGGAAATTATCAATACCTTATTCAAGGTGTGTATTCAATTAATGCAATGAGTGGAATAGGTAAGAAGCTAAAAGAAATTACAGTTAATAGATATATCAATCTTTTAAAACTTCCTATTATAAAGAATGAATACTATTATTGGATTATGAATGATTATCTGTATGTTAGTAATCCATTGTTACAAGCAATTAGAATAGCTGCCTTCTTTGAAGAAGATATTCCAAATGAAATAATGTATCCTGAATGTGGATGTGGAGACTTTCAACCTTCAGATGAAGACTATTGCAAAAATCCTCTAGATAAGGAATATGCCCTCCCTGGTTATCTGGAGAAACAAGTTCTTGAGTTAACTTCTCAAAAACTTCTTTCCACATATTTTGCATTGAAAACAGATCTTACACAAGATCAAATAGATGGGCAATCACCAAATGCTCCAGCAGGAAAATAATGTCAAGAGTTCATATAGATTGGAGAAGTGCTAGCAGAGAAAACTACAATGTATTTTGTAAGAAACATTCATCTATAAAACTTTCTTTTGATGAATGGAGAAACATCATCTATTCTTATAATGAATCTTTCAAAAACTATATATTAGAAACTGGAGAAAAAGCTAAGCTTCCTTTTGGATTTGGAGAGTTTTCTATTAACAAGAAGAAGCGAAGAAAGAAAAAAGGTCTTAGTGATGAGTTTGTCAATCTTCCTATAGATTGGCAAAAGACAAAAGAGAAAGGAAAATACATATATAATTTCAACTATCATACAGAAGGATATTTCTTTGGATGGATGTGGTTTAAAGATTCTGCAAGATTAAAACATACAGATCTTTGGTATTTTAAACCTACAAGAACAACCTCCAGACTACTATCACATTATATTAAAACCAATGATAAATACCAACACATCTACAGAGAATGGAAACACTAATATAAATATTACACTATGAGCTATTATTATAAATATAATTTCACATCTCCAGAGATAGTCTATTCCACTGTAAAGGAAGAGCTTAAAAGCTATTTTGATACAGGAGCAATTGATGATCTTATGTTCCCAACCTACTTAGATAAATGTCTTAGAAAATTAGGTAGAGCAACATATGTCATTACTGAGGAACATTTATTCATTGAAGATTTTCAAGCAAGACTTCCAGACAACTTTTTTGCTGTAAGAGAGGCTTGGTTATGTACAGATGTAGCAAATCTTCCTCATCAATCAGCCAACTCTTTTTACTCTCAAGCATCTTCACAAACATCTATACAAGTGTCACCTATTATTACAAATGGTGTACCTTGTAATAATACAGCATGCAATCTTCCAGGTTGTGATGGAACATGTCTTCCTGAAATAATACAAGCTGTATATAAAACAAATAACACATTTCAAAATGCTTACACTAAATCCTACCTACTTAAACCAGGTAATATTAGTGTTAGAGCTAATTGCACATTAGATTGTGCAAACCTTGGAAGTTCTGCTGCTGATTCATTTGACATTAGAGATAATAAGTTTGTAACTAATTTCAGAAATGGAGTGGTGAGTCTTATATTTTATGCCACAGAATATGATAATGGTGGTAATCAAATGATTCCAGATAACTATCGTATTAGGGAATACATAGAAGCATTCATTAAATACAAAGTGTTTGAGATGCTCTCTAACCAACTAACAGATGAAACCTTTGCTCAAATACAACAGAAACTTGTTTATTACAAACAACTATCTGAAGAAGCATTTATCATGGCAGACATTGAAATTAAGAAACAAGATGTGTATGCTAAGCAGAGAAGAATCATAAATGACCTGAACAGATTTAACATGTACGAATTACCAAATAGAACAAATAGATATGGCTGGAGAAGAAACAACTAATCAAGGTAATATTAAGATTGAATATAATACAGCTACTACAGGGATGAATATGGATAATTCCGTAAATCAAGTTCCTAAGGGTATGCTCACTTATGCATTAAATGCAGCTGTTGAAAACTTTGACTCTAATTCTGTTAACTATCAGAATGAGCCAGGTAATGAATTATGTTTAGAGTTTCCTATGGGCTATCAGTTAATAGGTACACATTTTATAAATGAAAAAAATAAACACATATTCTTCTTAGCAAACTCTGATACATCAGAATCTCAGATAGGATATATGGAGAACAATGATTGTATATACAGACCTCTCATAGATGCTCCATGTCTTAATTTTAATATACAATATCCTATACATAAAATTGTACATAAGATTACAAACTGCACTACAGAGATTTATTGGACAGATGGATTCAATCCTAGAAGATGGTTGGATATTGATATGATTCCTTACATCCTAAGACCTGGATCTGAATTATGTGATCCAACACCAACCACTGAAGTTGATTGTAATCAATTAAAATTACAACCCAACTTTGAAATTCCTCAATTAAATGTAACAGATGTTACAACTGGTGGAGCCCTTATTGCTGGTACATATCAATTTGCTATTCAGTATTCAGATGCTTCAGGTAATCCTTACACTTCCTACTATTCTATAACCAATCCTACACCAATTGCAAATATACAACTTACCACACCTAATTTTAATTATGAGGTGGGTAAGTCTATTGTATTAAATGTCACTAACTTAGATGCTACAGGACAGTTTCAATATTTCAACATTGCTGTAATTAAAACAATAAATGACATCACTTCTGTAGAATTAGTTGGTACATATTTTATTGATAAAATAGAAAGAAATATTACATACACTGGTCAGAATCAAACACAAATACGTTTAACCACAAGTGACATCTATGAGAAATATCCTTATTATGATATTGCTCAAGATCTTACAACAGTTCAAGATGTTCTTGTATGGGACGATCTTACATCTATAGATAGGATTAACTATCAAAGTATTGCTAGTCAAATAACTCTTGGTTGGCAGACATATAGAATTCCAAATACAGAAGACTATTCAGATGAGATAAATGCTACAAATTTTAGAGGATATCTAAGAGATGAGGTTTATGCATTTGAAATAGTGTTTCTTTTAAGAAATGGTAAACAAACAGATGGTTTTCATATTCCTGGTAGAACTAGAAACAATAATGAAAACATTCCTGATGTAGCAGATACAAATCCTGATTTTATTGGTGAGCCTGATTATGAGGTGGGAGGAATAGGATATAGTCCTTATTGGAAAATATATAACACAGCAAATGTTACAGGATATGCTCCAGAATATACAGGAGGAACAGGATATAAAGGAGCTTACCAATATGGTGATTTTGCTTATTGGGAATCAACAGAACTCTATCCTTGTAATACAGATGTGTGGGGAGATCTTTCAGACACTCCTATAAGACATCATAAGTTTCCTGATGTTCTTGTAAGCCCCATATATGAATCTCCTACATATAGTGTATCTGGACCAATCACTCCTGTGATGCAAAATGATGCTATATTCCCTATTGGAGTTAGAGTGGATCTTGAACAAATTAGACGACTAATAACTATATCATCTCTCACTAGTGATCAGAAGAATGATATTGTTGCATTCAAGATTGTAAGGGGTAATCGTGGTACAAATAAATCTATTGTAGCAAAAGGTATTCTTAGAAATGTAGGAAAGTATACAAGAGAACAAACAGACTACTACTATCCCAACTATCCATATAATGACATTAAGAAAGATCCTTTTCTACTTGCTACAAGTAATTCATATTCTATAGATTGTACTTCTTACATGATTACACCATCTGCCGATGGTACAATAAATTATGTAGATTGTGACACTAATCAAGCAGCTACTAAACCATTTCTTTTAGCAGATGGTGTTTTTTATCTTTGTTCAATTGACCTACCTATTCCAACTCTTAACACCACTGCTACAGTTTCTATAGCTGATTATAGTGTATGGAGAATTTGTAATACT
>Ga0114958_10000362_pt1 | contig 39423 bp, 38 predicted proteins | sample C_130208_EF_Meta_FD_89577 | JGI IMG/M metagenome (GOLD analysis project Ga0114958, IMG submission 89577) | Freshwater microbial communities from Lake Croche, Canada to study carbon cycling - C_130208_EF_MetaG | ecosystem: Environmental > Aquatic > Freshwater > Lake | place: Lake Croche, Canada... | reverse complement strand
TTAACAGATACAATTGCATCTGGTCTACTTTCAGTCATAAATTTTTGAATAGTACCTTTATCAATTGCTATTTTCCAAGTAGCAAATTGACGGATGCATACATTTGCTGCACGACCACCATCGCCAGAACGACCAATGAACCATAATGGTTTAGAAGGCATTAAACCTGCACCAGTCATTTTATTATCTTCTTCACCATTAATATAAATTGTTGTATTTATACCATCTACTACATAAGCAGCGTGGTACCAAGTATTTGAATTAAATCTATTTTTAGTATTATTAGCGTGCCATTGATTTGGTAAAGCTGTGTAAATATGTAAAATATCACCAGATGCAGTATCAAATTGAAGAGAAGGATTACCGCCATCAGTTCTACTTACAATTGTGTAATTATTACCATCTCTTAAATTGAACCAGAATGCAACGGTAAATGATGTTTCTGTTGTATTATCAACTTGAACATAAGTATCCATTCTATTATTAAAGTAAGCACATAAACTTCCATTTTGAGTTATAAATGTTGTTTGTCCTTGAATAACAGTTTTTTGAGGATTTAAACCTAAATCTTTTGCGTCACTTAAAAGTGGTAAATATGTTACAGGTTGATAATCAACGGCATTATCTTGATTATTTGAATTTTCAAAATTTTCAATAGATTTGTTTAAATCCATTTTATTATCGCCTAAACATACGAAAGTTGGTGATTGTGAATTTGTATCTACAGGTTCACAATTAAAAGTAATATTATTTTTCATAAAACTAAACATATATATATAAATTAATGTTGAAAAAAAATTTAAATGAATTTTTGATTTAATTAAATTTAATTAAATCAAATATTTATTATGGTTTAGAAGTATTATAATTATGATTAGATGGTAAATTACTTTGTATTCCCCATTTCCAAGCTAAATAACCTTCTACTTTTTGTCTATCTGTATCATTAAGAACTCTATTGTAATAAACTATTTCATTTATAGAACCATTAAAATAGTCTCCTCCAGCACCACAACCAATACGAGTTTTACCTCCACCATCAGTTGAAAATTTTTGTGGTCCTCCTTTAAATTGTCCACCATTTACGTATACAATAGCTGTACCATTATCAGGACCTCCTTCATATGTTCCTGTACCTATGCTCATTTTTCCTCTAACTATACTATTTTCTGGAGCATCAGCAAAACCTGAAACACCCCAAACATCGTATTTCAAACGAGCAGGGTTTCCTATAACTTGGAAACCTCTACCATGATTTAAGCTTGAAGCCCACATATCATTATTACCTCCACCAGCATTGTTTGCTAAAGTAAAAACAATAAATATAGTTTCATTAACTGGGTTTGCTGTAATTGGAGTTTGTAAAAAGTTAGAACCTCCATCAAATACAATTGAATTATTGTTAAATTTAGGACTATTCCCACCTGTAGCATCATTACCATTACCTGATTTATCACTCCAAGTTGTAATAACAGTATCATTACTTGGTGCACTACCATTATTTAAAGGATCCATACCATCAACCCAAAATTGCAAACCATTTATTTTTTTGGGATCAAAACTAGAGGAACTAGTTATAAGTGTTTTTTCACCTACTAACCATTTAGGTACGCAAAAATTACCAAATTGTACTTGATAATCTTTGCATTCTAATTTAGGTACTTTAACAGATACAATTGCATCTGGTCTACTTTCAGTCATAAATTTTTGAATAGTACCTTTATCAATTGCTATTTTCCAAGTAGCAAATTGACGGATGCATACATTTGCTGCACGACCACTATCACCAGAACGACCAATGAACCATAATGGTTTAGAAGGCATTAAACCAGCACCAGTCATTTTATTATCAACTTCTCCATTTATATAAATAGTAGTATTTATACCATCTACTACATAAGCAGCGTGATACCAAGTATTTGAAGCAAATCTACTATTTGTATTATTGGCGTGCCATTGATTTGGTAAAGCTGTATAAATATGTAAAACATCACCAGATGCAGTATCAAATTGAAGAGAAGGATTACCACCATCAGTTCTACTTACAATTGTATAATTATTACCATCTCTTAAATTGAACCAGAAAGCTACAGTAAAAGAGGTTTCAGTAGTGTTATCAACTTGAACATATGTATCCATTCTATTATTAAAATATGCACATAAACTTCCATTTTGAGTTATAAATGTTGTTTGTCCTTGGATAACAGATTTTTGAGGATTTAAACCTAAATCTTTTGCATCACTTAAAAGTGGTAAATATGTTACAGGTTGATAATCAACAGCATTATCTTGATTATTTGAATTTTCAAAATTTTCAATAGATTTGTTTAAATCCATTTTATTATCCCCTAAACAAACAAAAGTTGGTGATTGTGAATTTGTATCTACAGGTTCACAATTAAAAGTAATATTATTTTTCATAAAACTAAACATATATATATAAATTAATTTTGAAAAAAAATTTAAATTAATTTATTATTATAGAAAAAATAAATTAAACTTTAGTTTGTATAGGTTTAAAATCATTATGCGAAACTCTACCTTTCCAATTTACACAAGCTTTACCTAAATGTTTAACTTCTAAATTTTCTATTATTTCTAATTTTTTAAAAGAACCTGTAAATATTTTATCACATCCACTACAATCATTTGAATCATTATATATGCATTTTGAATTAAATTTATATAATTGAAAATAACCAAGAACAAGTTTTGAATAAACATAATGATAATCTATTTTATTTTTTTTAAAATTCTCTTCAGACCAATAATCTACTCTTTTTGATGAACCATATAATATTTTCTCTTCAATAATTTTATTATTAACACATTCCGTAAAATTATCTGGTAAATAAATATCAGAATCAAGTATTAAAATTAAACTATCTTTATTTTCTGGATTATTATATACATATTTTTGACCAAATCTTACAGCACCTCCTTTATTAAAAATAAATTTTCTGACTGCATTTGAATAAAAATTAAAATATAATATTTCTATATTGCTACATTTAGCTTCATTAATTACATCTATTGTTTTTGTATCTTTTTCATCAGTTACAATAATCCATTTTTTTAAAAATTTTGCATTTTGTTGTATTATAATTTTAAGTATATCTTCATAATTTGTCGAAATTGTTATTGCAATAATATCGTACATATATATATAAATATAAGTATTATTTATATATATTTATTTATCATTATTTAATATAAAATCATTATGAGTAACTCTACCTTTCCAATTTACATTAGCTTTTCCTAAATGTTTAACTTCTAAATTTTCTATTATTATTAATCTTTTAAATGCAAAAGTGAATATTTTATCACAAGTACCACAATCTGTTGAATTATTATATAAATAAGTTGAATTAAATTTATACATTTGAAAATAACCAAGTAAATATCTACAGTAAATATAATCAAAATCGACTATGTTTTTTTTAAAATTTTCTTCAGACCAATAATCACGTCTTTTTGCAGAACCATATAATTTATCATTTTCTATATTTATCTTATTAACAATAGTTGTAAAATTATCTGGTAAATAAATATCTGAATCAAGAATTAAGATTATATTATCAATGTAATCTTTATTTTTATAAACATATTCTTGACCATATCTAATAGCACCTCCTTTATTAAAAATTGTTTCTTTACCGTTTATTAAATGAAAATCATAATATAATAATTCGATGTTATCATAGTTTGATTCCTTAACGACATTAATAGTTTTAGTATCACTTATTTTGGTAATAATAATCCATTTTTTAAAAAATTTACAATTTTGTGATATTATAATATTAAGTATATCTTCATAATTTGTTGAAACTGTTATTGCAATTATATCGTGTTTATACATATTATATAATCCTATATAATTTTTTATATTTATTTATCAATAATAAAACTTAAAAAATTGAAAAAATAACATTATTTCAAATTTCAATGATTATATGAACAGTTCTACAAATCCAAATAATGAATTTATATCATTTATTATACGTACATTAAAGGAGAATAAAGATTATATTTCTGCAACTAATTTATGTGGTTTAATGTTAAAAAATATTCCAAAACAATGTTATCCACCAAAAGGACAATTTAATAAATGGATGTCTTCTATAAAAAATTTAGAAAAGAATGATAATAAAGATAAAGATATGCCATTTTATAAATGGAAAGAAGAAATAACTCCTTTAAAAATTGATTCTAATGTTATACAAATTATTGATAATATTAAAACCACATTTAATTTGTGGCAAAAAAAAATAAAATATTATCATTATCCACAACATAATATGAGAATGTGGAATAAACTACAAATTATATTTAATGAAAATAATAATTATGTGAAAATAATTCAAGATAAATTTCCTAATTTATTAAATTCTATTAAAAATTATTGTATTGATAAAATGCCCGAAAAACCAAATCATTCTAAATTAGACACAATTACACAAAAACCAACAATTACAGAAAAACCAACAATTACAGAAAAACCAACAATTACAGAAAAACCAACAATTATACAAGAACCAAGAATTAAACAAGAACCAACAATTACTCACAGACCAATAATAAATACTCAATCATCTCAAATAAATAATCCAACCCAATTACATTATACATCATATAGTCCAATTATCTTTCAATCAGAAAATATTCCGGCTGAAAAACATTTAGGACCACCACCTGGTCTTGGTTTTGATGAGCCTCGTGCATCTATTTTATTTCCAATTTCAAATAATAATGCATCATTTGAAAATCAAAATTCTTTATTATTTCCTAAAAATAATATTAATAATTTTGATTTGTCTTATCAATGTACTAATTTATTAATTATGATAAAACTATTAAAACCTTCTGATATAGTTTTACTTACTAATTTTCGTGAAATTATAAAGCATTATCAATCAGAAAATTTAATTAGATTAATTGATGAAATTTCCAAAATTAAAAATATATAGCTTTATTTATTTTATCAATTAAGTTATATGTTTACTATTAAAAATAATAATATAGATTTTAATTGTTATCCTGCGAATTTTCACGGGCTCAATCAATCTGCATTTATATGTACCAAAAATAATGAAAAAAACGTAGAAGGTTTTGAAAATACTCTATCAGGAATTCAATCAGGAAAATTAATTGCTTGGTTTGATGGTAATGATGTTAATGGAAATGGTAGTGAAGTAGCAGAAGGAACTACCTTTCGTGTATGGAAAGATAAATCAGGTTTAGGCAATGATGCTGTCAATAACTGGAATCAAGGACCTGTTGTTAAAGCAAACACTCGTAATGGTTTATCAACTGTAGATTTGAGAGCTAGAACTAAAATGAACTTTAATTTTCCAGATGTTGACTCATATTCATTATTCACAGTTCAATTAGCTAAAAGTGATGGTGCAGTTAATGCCGATTGGCAAAGATTAATTCAAAGTCACGGACAAAATAATGACCCAAATAATAATAGAGATGGTTTTTTATTTTATGGTACTCATCGTTATAGTGATTTTTTTCATACTATGGTTGGATGTAACAATTTTGGAAATTGGGATAAATATGGACCAATGAGAACAAGTATGTTTGCAGATTGGTCTTATTCTGATTTAATTGTTAATGCAAATGATAAAACTACATCAAGTTCAATTAATGGTGAAATTGGACCAACAAGAAGTTATCCCGATATAGGTTCAGCTTGTGGCAACAATTTTAATATAATTAATGCTATGAGTATTGGTGCTACGAATAATGGTAGTCAACAATGGTTTGGTTCAGTAGCTGAAATTATTCTTTTCAAAGGAGTAATTAATGATGCTGATCGTAAAACTGTACAAAATTATTTAAAAGATAAATGGAAACTTACACCAAATCCACCAGAAGCTGATACTACAAATGCACCCAAAATATTTATTGCAGGTGGTGATAATAGTATTATAGCTTATTCTACAAATGGAACTGATTGGTCTAAAGCTAGTTTACCAGATGGATATAATACTCAAGTACATAGTATTGCTTATGATGGAAAAATAATGGTTGCAGGTGCTTGGTGCGGAGATAATACTGGTTTAATGTATTCAAGAGATGGTAAAAAATGGATTGGTGTCAAAGGAAATTATGCTTGGAAAGCAGTATCTAATGTAGCATATTGTAAGGATCAATTTGTAGCTTGTGTTCAATTAAGTAATAATAATCATTGGTGGTTAGCAACTTCATTCGATGGTATTAATTGGCAAGATATGTGGCAACCAAGTAATATTATACAAGATGCTAGAGTTATTGTAAGATGTGTTTATGGTGCTGGTGTTTTTGTTATTTTATTACAAAGTGGGAATGACTATTATATGGCATATTCTGAAGATATGATGGGTTGGAGAGAATGTGGTGGTACAAGAAGAGCATTTAACGATGGTTTTAGTCTTGCTTATAATGGTAAAATATTTGTTGCTGTTGGTACAGGCGAATGCCGTTTCCTTTATTCAACAGATGGTAAAAACTGGGAAAGATCTGAATCTGGAAATTCACAATCTAATGGTATTGGTAGAGGTGTAACTTGGGGAAATAATTTATGGGTTGCTACATTTTCTAATGGTAATACACCAGTATTAACATCTGAAGATGGTAAAAATTGGAAATTTTCACAAGCATCTAGAGATACATTTGAACACGCAATGTATTCTACATGGACTGGTGATAAATGGTTAATTGCAGGTAACGGTAGATGTAAATTAGCATCAACAACTGATTTTAACTCTTATAATAGAATTGATGTTCCTTTTGGTACTCAAATATTAACAATAGCAACAGCAACAAAATATGTTAAATCATATCCTGTAATTAAATGTGAAGATGGTTTTTCACAAATTGGTTCAAGTTGTTATCCTGATTCATTGGTAAATAGAAAATAAATATATAACTAAAATATACAACTAATAAAAAATATATAATTATATTTTTTATTAATATTTCAAAAAGTTTAAAAAAATTTTTTTTTTTATAAATAAAATATAATATATAATAATGTTTAAGATCAGTAAAAATAATATTGACTTTAAGTGTTATCCTGCTAAAATGCAAGGAGATAGCGAAGAATCATTTGTTTGTGTTAAAAATAAAAGTATAGAAACTTTTGAAAGCAATAGAACACCATTATATATTGCTGTTGGTGATGGTAATAAAGTAGGATATTCTAAAAATGGTGTTAATTGGACAAAAGGAGTTTTAGCTGAAGGATGTGGTGGCGATGGTCTTCATAGTATAGCTTACGATGGAAAAAGTTTATTAATAGCTGCTGCTTATTCAGGTTCCAATCAAAGTTTCATTTCTTCTACAGATGGTATGAAATGGACTCCTGTTACAAATGCAAATAAATTAATGACAGCAACAATATGCTTAAAATATTTAAATAATACTTGGTTTGCTATGGGTTTCATTAGTAACATAAATGATAAATTACATATGCTTACATCTACTGATGGTGTAAGTTGGAATGTTGTACAAAATGCCCATGTAGCTACAATGGCTTATGGTAAAGGAGTATATGTTGCATTAAGAGATGAAAGAAATGGTGCTCAAGGTCATATTGCTTGGTCAAGAGATGCAGTAAATTGGACAAAATGTGATGGATTTACAGAACGTGTATGGAGAGATGGTCAAGATATATTGTTTAATGGTTCAATGTTTGTAGCTGTTTTCACAGATTATGGTAATAGTCACATTGCTTATTCAAATGATGGTATAACTTGGAATAAATCTGAATCAGGAAACGCAAATGCTCATAACATTGGTAGAGGTGTTGGTTATGGTAATGATTTGTGGGTTGCTGCTTATTCCGACGGTCGTACACCTTTCTTAACATCTAAAGATGGTAATAATTGGACTGTATCTGAAGCAGCTAAAGGTGTATTTAATCACGGTATGCACGCACATTGGATTGGAGACAAATGGTTACTTGCTGGTAACGGAGGAGTAAAATTAGCAACTACTACTGATTTTAATAGTTTTAATAGAATTGAAAGTGGACTTTTTAATAGTCAATGTAAACAAATTGTTACATTTTTAGTTACACCTATTGAATATCCTGACGCCAAATGTGATTCTAACTCAACTCAAGTCGGTTTTTCATGTTACCCAAACTTTTTAGTAAATGTTAAATAAACATAAAACTAATAAAAAATATATGATTATATTTTTTATTAATTATTTTCTATATATTTATAGTTGTAAATGGATAATATCATAGTTAATCCTTTACTTAATCTTATTACTAATAATAAACCTAGTTGGTTATGCAAACATAGTAATGCAATAGTAGTTAATTATGAAAGAAAATATTATAGATGTGAAACTTGTGCTCATAATTCAAATTCTAAAAAAAATGCAATAATTGTATCAATGAATAAATCAGATTTTACTGATATTATAAGAAAATATATTTAATTTTTATAAATTTTTTTATATTACACAAATATTTGAACGACATTTATTAGTTCCACACATTGCATCACTTGTACATAGTTCACCAATTTTTTTACCAACCATTACTTGAGTTGCAGATGCGCCATTACCAAGTGCTCTTTTCCATCCCCAAACAGCTATACCAATTCCAGCACCAAGTATAAGTATACCAAAACAAATATACATTATTAATTCCATATTTTCGTTTTTAGAAGACATATATATATATTTATATTTTAAACTATAATATTTATAATTAAAAAAAATGAAATTAAATTCATTTGAAAAAATTTTTTTACATAATAATTTTTATGATATTAAATTCCAAGTTATTTATTTTGCCTGTAGAAGAAATTAAATCAATTGGAGTAGCTAATTTAACATATGGTTCTTTAACAAATAAAGGGTTGAAAACAACTACTAATACCATAAATAAATATATTAAAAATGACATTTATGGATTTGATCTTGGATGTGGTGACGGTGAACTTATTTATCATTTAGAAAAACTCTTACCTAATTCAAAATGGGAAGGAGTTGAAATAAGTGACCATAGAATATCTAATCAGTCGCGAGATGTTTGTATTTGGCAAGGAGATATGTTAGATGAAAATTTTAGAATATATAATGTTATTCATTCAGATAATTTATGCCTGGATGATAATATTGCTGAAAAATTAGAAAAGAAAATTTTAAACGAATTTAAAGGTTTATACATTACTTATCGTAAACCAGAATATGATAAATTTTTAAAGAAAACATTATATTTGGAAACAGTATATACAGAAACAACTTGGACTAATCATCCAATACATTATTATTTAATTGATTAACTTATTTTTAAGTTGTAAGTATTTTCTTTTATATTTCAAATACTTTTGATAATAATTATTACCACCTGTTTGAGGAGTATTTTTATTATGTTTAAATAATTCTTCATAATATATTTTACGCGCATTTTCTTTTTCTTCAGGTGTACCTTCGTATATACTTTTTCTATTCATTATTTCTTTTTCAGAACCAGGTAATATAGAAATAAACATTCTATATTTATCTTTTTTTGGCTCTGAATGAATGGCACCATGGTCAAAAAAATTACCTGGATTAGTTAAAAATATAAATCCTTGTGAATTGGAAGCTTGAACAATAGTAGAATCTTTAAATTTATCATTTAATATATTTCTATATTTCATATATATTTCATTCCATTCAGGTGTATTAAATTCTTTTCCTCTTTGTTCTAAGCGTAATTTATCTTGTATTTCTAAGAAAAATTTACTTTCATCTTCTGTTTCTTTTAATAATAGTGTATGTTCTCCTTGTAAAACCATAACAAATTTAGATTGAACTTCGTCATTATATCTTGCAAAATGTTTTCCATCTGTATGCCATCTAGCTATATCAAAAGATGAATCATTATAAGTTAAACTAATAAGTAACCAAAAATGTTTTTTATTATATCCATCTAAAACTATTTTAAGAATATTTCTTACAGTTTCTTCAATAACATTAATATTTTCAGGGAATTTTGGTAGATTTTCTTCATCTCCATAATAACTAAAATCTTTTGTTTCACCAGAAGATATCTTAGGTAATTCTAATTTAAACATATTTTGCTTTTCTTTAGAAATAGGTAAATCAAAAATTTGGAATTTATTTTTTGGCTTATCTAAATATTTTTGAATATTTATTTTATTTAGCTTCATATTATATCATATTTTTTAATTTTAAATATTTTTGTTTATATTTTCTATATTTAATTTCAAATTTATCAATAATTGCATCTGATATTTGTAAACCAATGTTTTCAGCTAATTGTATTGGTGTAATTGGTATAGAATCAGGACTATATAAAGTTAAATCAAAATCAGAATAAAATAATCTGTATAATTGCATATCATTAATTATATATTTACCATATTTACTTTTTATAATAGGAACAATTACTCTGGTATCTAAAATATTACTACTTATATTTTTTGTAAATTTTAGAATTTCAAAAGATTCTAAATAAGGTCTTTCAACAAAATTTAATGAAGCAATTAAATGCAATAAATCATGAATAATATTATATCCTTTATTTTTATAATATTTTGATTTAATTTTTGATTCACAAGATATAAATGTTATAGTTTTACCTGCATCTATTAAATCAAATTGCGATAATCCGAAATCTATAATTAAAGGGGCGCCTGTATTAGAAACAACAACATTATTACATTTTAAATCATTATGTTTAAAATTTATATTATTTGAAAATAAAGAATCAATATTCCATAAATCTACATAAATAGAAAATATTATTTTCTTAATTTGTAAATCGGTAACTGTAGATTTTTCAAAATATTTAGCTAATGTAGATTCTCCTTTTTCCATAATCATATATAAAGTAATTTTACCATTAGTTTCTTTTTTCAATCCAAAATGGTAAGGTTTAGGTATAAATTTAACATTACCTAATTTTTTTCGAATTAAAATATATAATATTATATGCTTTAAATTTTCATAAAATGATTTAAATTGGTCATCAAAAGATGATGCAGTAGAACTTCTAAAAATATATTCTTTATATTCATGAGTCGTTTTATCAATATAAATATCAGTTTTGTTAAATGAACCAGCTGATAAAAAATTTTTAAATGTATATATTTTTCTTTCAGTAGAACCATCAGGACGTATTCTATTATATTCTATACTTTTACTTCCTAAAGCATCTACAATTACACCTTCTTTAAAAGTAGCAAAATTTAATGGATTATCTATTAAACTTCTAAATTGAACTTTTAATTCATCAAAAGTTCCTAACTTAATTTTATTCAAACCAAATTTTTTCAATTCATTTTCAATTGTATCAAATATAGTTTTTTCTTCAACTAAATCTATTTTTGGTACTACAGTAGGAAAAAGTTTAATATAATCATCACATAATAAATTGGTATTGGTTGCAAAATTTCTCATAACTTCTCTTTTAATTGGTTCTGTTAAATTATCAAATGTATTATTGATACATCTATATCCATCGGGAATTTTCACAATTCTATTTCTAAAACGACTACAAAAAAAACTTTCTATTTCAGTTTTATCAAATGGTTTACGAGGTAATAATATTTTATTGTCTAATTTGATTTCATCTAAAGGTTTCTCATCTAATTTATGCATTTTTAATATTTTAGTAACTAATAATTCTAAAAAATATGATAAAATTGGATTAGATGTAGTTTTTTGTGGAGCAGAATATGTTCCTGAATAAAAATTAAATGAAAGTTTATTATCACTAATTTTAATTTCACCAGCTATATATACTTCATCTTCTGGTTTATCAACCAATAAATGATGTACAACACCATTTTCTAAAGAATCTATAACTTCCCCAATTATAATACCATCTTTATTAATTATAAAATTATAATAACTAGTTTCACCTACAGATATTTCATTAAAAAAAGGATTACGATGAATTCTTTCTGGTAATCTCATATCATGTGAATAATTAATAACATAATCATTAGGTAAATCTAATACATTAATACATTTAAATCTTATAGGTTCTCTATTTATAATTTTATTAAAAATTTTACCCATTCCAGTTATTCTTTCAAAATAACTTAAATATTTTTGTAATTTAGCTTCTGAATATTCATCGTTATTTGAATCAAGCATTTTTTTAAATTTTATAGCTTCTTCATACCATAATAGAGTTGATATGTCTCTATAAAACAGATAATATTTATTTGATGATTTAGAAAAAACAATTATAATTCCAAATATAAGAGCCCTTTCAATCATTGGATTTGTTTTATCATTTGAATTTAATAATTTTAATACTGTTAAACTACTTTGAATGTCTGTTATAAAAAAATTACTATGAAAATTATCACTAAGTAAAACTGAGTCAATTTCTATTGACTTTTCTAAAGTAAAATCCATATATTATATAATATTACAATATATTAAAATATTTTAATATTATATCCTATTTTGCTTTAGAAGTATTAATAATATCTAAATCTTTTGAAGGATGATGATAATCGGAGCATTTAACATTTTTGCATCCCATACCATAAATACATACACTAATTCTTTCTATAGGCTGTTGTGATGGTTGTTGGATTTGTGGTGCTTGTTGAAATTGTAATTGTTGTGCTTGTAAATTAATATAATACATATTATTATTATATAATGTAGATGCAAATTGTTGGTATTGATGAAATGTTGGGTGAAACCCACCAGAGTGATATATATATGCATTATATATATTATTGTCAAAAATAAATGGTTGATTCATTAATAATCAAGTGAATAAATATAATCAATTTTAATCAATTTTTTGATTTATAAAAAAAAAATTGAATATATTAATCTATATTATTAAATTATATTAATATGCAGAAAAACACAGATATTGAAAAAGATAGCAAAATAGTAGAACATCTTCTTAATATAGGAAATATTAAAACTTTTGATGATGACGAATATGAATCAGACTCTAGTATTGAAGATAAGATTATGAATAGAAATGAACAATTTCATCAAATTTTTACACTGTGGTCAAAAAAGAATTATCAAATATATGTAGCAAGCGATTTGCATACAATTGCAACTGATGTATTTTCTTCATATTTTAACAAGACACTTAAATTTGGTCAAGTAACTCATAATTTGAGGGGATTTTATAGTTATATTTCTACGCTAGATTCAAACAAATATCCTGAAGTTAAGATTATTAAAGAATCATTTCCTTTTGCTAATGCAATGAAACTTATTACACCAGATAGGAAACCAAAAATAATTATACCTCAGGCTCCTAAACGGAAAAATATTGAATCTGATGATAAAAATATTAACCTTCCATTAATTAAACGAATCAAATTTGAGGAGAAAACGTCACCAAATATTATTAATCAAATTACGAAACTACCTTTTAATGTATTCATTATGCTCAATGAACTTGGTGCAATTAATTTGAAAGGAGACTTTATTAAAAAAGTGAAACTTGATATTACCAAGGTTAAAGAAATCGGTAATATTAACATTGTAATGCAACTTGTAGAGTTGAATATTATTGAAGATAATTTGCTTTAATATAATTTATTTATTATTTTTTTTGTAAACTATTACGAAGCATATCTACAAAATCAAGTTCAGATAATTCATCTGGTATGTTTAATGATTTTCTAAATATATCCCAATTATTTCCTTCATTTAAATATTTTGCAGATATTGTACTTGGTGTATCTGTTAAATGTTCTAATCCTTTACCTAATCCTTTACCTAATTGTGCTAATGCTAGAGGAGATGCTGGTGGTGCAGAAGGTGAAGGTGGTTGGTCATAATATGATGGTGCTGAAGGTGCTGGTGCTTGATTATTATATTGTGGTGCTTGATTATTATATTGTGGTGCTGGATTATTATATTGTGGTGCTGGATTATTATATTGTGGTGCTTGATATACTGGTTGAGTATATGGTACTTGTGGTTTATATTGTGGTGCTTGATATACTGGTTGAGTATATGGTACTTGAGGTTTGTATTGATTATTTGGTATTGGTGGTACAAGTCCTCTATATTGATAGGGAGGATTATATACAGGTTGAGTTGGAGGACGATATGCTTGAACAGGATATAATCTTTGTAAGTTTATTGGTTTATAAAATAATTCACGATTATACCAAACTCCAAAAATAATGATTGCTATAAGAATTAAACCAACAATAACCCAAGGCGACATAAAAGTATTTGAAAATTTTTCTATAGGTTTTTTATCTTTATCTTCTTTTTTCTTAGTAATTTGCATATATATTATATATAAGAATAAAAATTCTAATTTAATATTAATATGGAAAATTTAAAATTTGATTTATCACAATATAATAAATATTTAATAGATATTAGTTTAGTTATATTTACATTAGGAACCTTTTCTATTTTATTAACTTTAAAGAATACAAAATTTAAAGATGATAAAAAATACGAAGAATATTTTATTTTAGTTTATCAAGATTTTGTAAAATATTTATTAATTGAAATAGTTTTTATTTCAATTGAAACCATAAATACTGGAAAATGTCAATTTTTACCATCATTAAAAAGATTAGCAGTAGTACAAACAGCATTAATAATGTATAATTATATTAAACCTAGAATAGGTTTAGAAGTAAAGAGATTAAAAGAAGAAGATGTGCACGCTATAATAAAAAAATCAAATAATTAAATTTTTTATTATTTTATAAAAATAGTGTTTCTACTCAGAATCGAACTGAGGTCTCAAGAGTCAAAGTCTTGTGTACTAACCGATTATACTATAGAAACTTAGTATATTACAGAATTATCTCTTTAAAACATTATTTGAATTTTTTTATTGTTTTTCGTTATTTGAATAATATCATCTTTAGTATTTATTATAATATTTTCTAAAGATTCATTAGTTTCAACTATTTCATTATTTAATTTTTTTTTATTACTTAATAAATTAAAATAATAATCTGATGATAAACTTTTCTCATCAAATGTTTCAATTAATACAGAAGAATCATCAGATTCACTTGATTCTTCAGATTTACTTGATTTTTCTGATTCGCTTGCTTTATCTGATTCTGGTAAATTTACACAAGCATTTAAAACAAGATTTTTAATTTGTATTTCAATTGGATAATTATCTTTAATTTTAAATTTATCATCAATTTCTTCACTATTAAAAGAGAAAATATTATCTTCTAATGAGTTTTTCTTATCATTATCAACTACCATTACTCTCCACGTTCTATCAAAAATAATTTCCTTATAAAATACTTCAAATGTTTCAAAATTTGGAAATAATGAAGGATTAATATAATAATTGAAAATTCTTCTTCTATTAGTATGCATATGCTCAGACATTATAATTACTTGATCAAATTTTTTTAAATTATCAGGTATAGCTAATGCAAATTGAAATGCAAAAATATTAAGAATATTTAATTCTTTAGCTTTAGTTATAACTTCAATGATTTCGGGATTTTTACACCATTCTCCTTTTGAAGATAAACAATCATCAAAAACTATAATAGCCATTTTTTTATTATTTTTCATTTGATCATCTATAATTTCTCTAATTAAATAAGGATTAAATTTATATTCAATATAATCTGAATCAACAAAACTACCATAAAATGTATTTAATTTTTCTGTTCTACTAAATATTCTTCCTATTTTACAAGCTCTTTTTTGAAGTAATATTTCTCTAATAATAAAAGTTTTACCAGATGCTCTCATACCAATAATAGCTATATTACCACTATTAATATTGTCTAAATTAAAGTTATCTATAGAATATGTTTCCATTAAAATAAATAAATACGTAATCTTTATAGGACTTTGTTTAAAGCAATGTAAAGGTAATATTGAAAAAATTGAAAAATATATAAATAATATATATTTAATTAATATTAATGAGTACTAAATTAGATAACAATTGTATAAATACCCCTAAACCCACAATATTTGATTATGGCAGTAATTCAGAAGCTGATAGTCATTTAAATATTGATTGTAATTTTAATTCAGTTTCATTTTCAGAAGGATTAAATTCAAAAGAATTAAAAAGTGTACATAATAGAAAACCTGTACCATTAAAGCAAAAAAAGTCAAAATTAAAAGATAATGCTAATAGAAATCTTAATATACTATCAAAAGATGGATTAAAATTACAATCTATTAAGAAGCAAACATATTTTGAATGTTTAACCGCTGTTAAAAATAATGGATTAGCATTATTTTGGGTAGAAAATAAAACAAATGATATATGTTATGAAGCAGTTACACAAAACGGACTTGCAATTAAATATATTTGTAATCCATCGCTTGAAATATGTCAACAAGCTATTAAAAATGACATAAAAGCTCTCTTATTTTTAGTTGATCAAAATAATGATATTTGTAATTTTGCAATTGAACATAATCCAGAATCTCTTCAATATATTAGAGAACAAACAGATGAACTTTGTTTACTCGCTATTTATAAAAATTATAAAGCATTAAAGTTTGTGAATTATCAAACTGAAAAAATATGTTTGGAAGCAATTAAATATAATATTAAAGCATTCAAATTTGTTGAAGATAAAACAGAAAATATATGTTTAGCTGTTGTAGAACAAAATGGACTATATCTAAAATATATCGAATATGATAAACAAACTATAAAAATATGTGAAACCGCAATTAATAATAATCCAGATGCAGTAAAATTTGTAAAAATATCTTTGAAACCATATTATACGGTTTCTAAAGCAGTACACGAATGTCCAGTTTGTTTGGATGATGATAAGGATGAAATATCTTATGTATTAAATAATTGTAAACACGCTTTTCATAAAAGTTGTTTTGAATTATTAAAAGATAATAAATGTCCTTTGTGTAGACAATTAATGTACAAAAAATGTCATACTGTGCAATAAAAAAAATTGAAATTTAAACTCCTTAATCATATTTAATTTATTTATGCGTTTCAACAAAACCCGCCCTATTACTAAACCAAAAGAAATGTTAGATGAAGAAGACAAAACATCAATCTATACCTCTGATGATATAGAGACACAAGTTTATAACTTATCTCAAAAGTACAAATTCACAATTTTTGAGAATGAAAACTACAGTAAGTTAAAAAATCTTATCAATAATACTATGATTTCAACTACGGAGGAAGTAAATATGTCTTATAAAAGACAGCATAGAGTTCCTCAACTTAAACTAGAAAAGTTACGTTACATAGATAAAGGTATAACGGAACTAAAAGATACCTTTGAAAAGGAACGAGTTCTTCTTAAAAAATTTATTAAAATTCACCTATATAGAATAATAAATCCTATTGAGACTTTTATAGTCAGACATTTACAAAAAGTTAAAATGTTGAATGAGACAGAGAGACTTGATAAAATTAGAATGAAAGAAGAGAAAATTCGAATGCTCGGTTTGCGTATTCAAGCAAAAACAATCAAGCTCAAAAAAAAACTGGTTAAAGAAATTGACTCGTTTTTCACTCCATTTGATTATGCTGATATAGAGAAACAGATGGCTGAAGACGATTACAACAACTATATTCAGAGGATGTCAGTAGACGACCACAACTGGTATATTATCGACGAATTGACGAAGACTGATATGTGTACTTCTCAGGAAGATATTGACTATCTGAATAGTCAGCTTATACTCAGTTATTGAATCATTTTTATTTATAAAAAAAATTGAAATTTAAAATATTTATTAGATTTAGATGATTAATTCTTTTAATGCAACCCCTGTGTTACAATGTACCCAATAATACCCCCAAAATCCAGTTTGATGTCTACGACATTGAACTCATTAATGCATCAGATGATGCAAAGAAAATCTCACAAATCCTATTTAATAAGTATAAGTACTCCTCCAATATTTTGAAGATTTGTACTGTTAATCATATGAATGCGATGGAGAAATCAATGAATTTGGCTCCGAAAAAGCGGTTTCCGGAGTTTGCATTTGAACTTGCAAAGATTCGTAGCATTGATTCCTTTTTCCAGGAAAACAAGATTCGTTACGAGACTCGTCGGCGTCTTGAGAAGAAACAACTTAACATTGAATGGCGAGAGATGCGGTCAAACCCTGATGAGTTTGATGCGGAGACAATCCGTATCCTAAAGATTCAAATGGAGCGTGAAAGAATGCAGAAGCTTCGTACCAAAGCTAAGCTAATCAAATTTATTAAAATTCATATTAAAAAGCAACTGTTCCTCGAACAGCTAATCAATTTCACGACAAAGCATATCAAGAACCAACGGATTCTTGAGAAAATCAAGCGTGATAAAAAGAAGGAAAAGCTTGATAAGCAGTGGAAGAAGATGCGGAAGAATTCAAAAGAGTTTGATGCAAAAACTATCCGTATCCTTAATATGCAAACGGAGTGTGACCGTGACCGTATGCTGAATCTTCGTGTCAAATCGAAGCTAATCAAGTTTATTAAGCAGCATCTGGATTATGTCCAGATTCAGAAAGAGCATCACCAACAGATGATAGAAGATGACCATAACTGGAACATTATCTGCCAATTGGTTAAGACAGATAGTTGTACTAACCAAGATGAGATTGACTATCTCAACGGTCAGCTTTTCTAATCAATAATATGCTTAAAAATTGCAAAAAAAATTAATTTATCTTAAGTTCTAATAATTATGTCTCTATTATCAACAATCGCAAGTACAATGTATGTTAGTTCAGGAATTCAATTATTGAATAATATTCCTTGGACATTTATTTTTTTCTTGACACAATTATTTGGTATAAGATTGTATAGTCTTCATAAAAAAGAAGAATGTATGCGAGTCCAAAAAAAAATAGGTAAATGGTGTAGTCATATGACCGATAATGGTAAAGGTTATGGATATTCAATTGGTAAATGGTATATTTTATCAATTTCAATTACTAATTCTGATCGTGATGGTTGTGTGTATACTATCTATTTACTTGCAACAGAATCATCATATAATATGCTAATCAAAGAAAATGATGATAATATTCAATTAGTTCAATCTGATAATACTAATAATATTAAAATATTGAATAAAGAAAAATCGTCATTAGTTATTTATGAAAGACTTGGTTCTTTCTATAATATTTGGTTCAAAAAACGTACAATTAAAACAACAGAATTAACTTGTCGTCCAGAACAACAAATGATTATTGATGAAGTTTTAGATCATTATAAACGTACTAAACATACGGTATTTTTTTTGTATGGTAATCCTGGTTCTGGTAAATCAATGATTGGTATTTTGCTTGCTAATAAATGTAATGGAAGTTATTGTAATACATTAAATCCGTGGAGTCCAGGAGATACATTGTCTGCATTATATTCCGAAGCTGAACCAACTGAAGATTCACCTTTGATTATTGCATTAGAAGAAATTGATACACATTTAGTAAAAATTCATCAAGGTATTCCACCTCATAAAAATTTACCAATTTCAGTTTCAGATAAATGTGGGTGGAATAATTTAATGGATTCTGTTCAAAGAGGATTATATCCACATTTAATTATCTTATTAACATCTAATAAAACACCTGAATTTATTAATGAATTAGATACAGCTTATCTTCGACAAAATCGTATTGATATGTTATTAAAGTTAAATAACTAATTTATTTATAATTTTTATTTGAATTAATATAACATTTTGTTCAAATTAAAAAAATTGAAATATATAGTATTTATGACGTATATGTTTTTAAGTTAATGCAAACTCTTTCTAATACACCCACTATGCATAATCTAATGCCAATTTTAGACGGGAATCCCATTCTGAATGGGCATTCTATTTTTACTATTGGTTCTGATACATTTATTCTATTTAACGTATTGCTGAATACATTATATATTTGTGCTCATCTTAAAGATTTCAAGCCATCTGAAGATTCAAGTGGTCAATTTACTAAGCAGATGAATGTAATCATTGATATTGTTAATTTCAATAAAGATAAACAGACTATCTTAATGATGGATGCTAATACACAATTTCAAATCGAAGAAAATGCTATTTTGGTATATTCTAAGAATAATGAAACGGCTCGTAAGAAGTTTGTCTTAGATACTGGTGTGAAAGTATCAAGTATTGTTTCTAACTTTCCTACATCTAACAAAATGAGAGGACCTCACACAGCTCAGTTAAATAAGATGCTTGATCCAATTAGTGCTACTATTGACCATATTATCGTCTTTAATGGTTCTACAGTTATCAATACTACTTCTTATGTTATTAATCCTTCTGGAATTTTGGAACAGATTTCTAACGATAATACATTAACTACATCTCCAAACAGTATCGTTGACCATGCTTTCGTGGTTTCAACTACATACGAGGGTTTCTCTTATGCAACCCTAAATACCAAAGGAGGTAATACCGAAGACCCTGCGTGGGCTGAATTTGTTCCTCAAGATTATTTTGCCTTTTTTAAGAATCCAGTTGTTGTGGAACATTTGGACAAAATAGCCTTGAATACTTTTAAGGGATACAGTCTAGATACAATTAAGAGTAAAAACTTTTTATCTACACCTCGTTGTGCTATTTTTGATATCAATGTTTCAGAGCCTCCTGAGATTACAGTTGATATCGATGGTAATATTTATAAGAATTCTGTACTGTTTCTATACAAAGACACAAATAATAATTATGTCTTTCACAGAACTGAAGATTCAAATTCAGAATGGAATAATATCTTTCTATTATCTGATTTAAATTGTAAGGATAAAAATTATGAGCGTAGAGAATTCTTGGTCACAAAGGGATATTTGTTGCTAAATTATTGGCACAATGTTCAAAATGACAAAACAATACTAGTTGATAGTATGTCACTAAATTCAATTTATAAGGATTGGTATAGCCTATCTACTAAGAAGACATCAATTGGTGCAATGGTCAGAATGGCAAAGACGTTACACCAAAATCTCAAAGCAATTAGTCTTCAAGAGATGCCTAAAGATGATGTTAGTGCTTATTCTATTGTGAAGAATATTGAAGAAAGTAATATTTCTGATAATTACTCTTTGAGTATTCATATGTTAGATAACGTACCTGGAAACACACGTGGTGCAATAATTGTGTTTACAGATAAGTAAATATTAAATTATTTAATTTATATAAAATTTTTATTATTATTTTTTAGGAAACATTATAATGTTTTCTAAAAATTATAAAACTATTGATAACTTTTAATTAAATATTTTACCTAATCCAAATGATATATTATTATATATTTTACTAAATATATTTTCATCATTACTGTTTTCAAAATTATCTTTTATTCCAAATTCTTTTAATTCTTTATCAATTATTTTTTTTGCATCAGCATCTGAAAGATTTGATAATATTGGAGCTTTTAAAACATTCCTAGTAGAATTATTTATTGATGAAGTAATATTTACTGAATTTGTACTTGTAGTTTCATCAATGTTTTCAAACTTATCTTTAATTTTTCTCTTAGGTGATTTTTTTTTAGGTGATATTTTTCTTTTAGATGATTTTTTTTTAGGTGATATTTTTTTAGATGTTATTTTTTTAGGTGTTACTTTTTTTGATGTAATTTTTTCAGGTGTTACTTTTTTTGAATTAGCTTTTGAATTATTTGATAATACTGGAATTTTTAAAACACTACTACTAAAATTTCTTGTTGGTGAAGATGCGGTTACTCTATTTAAATAATTACTTGGTTTATAAATAGAATTTTCTACTAATTTTTTTGAATTATTTTTACTTTTTACAAATGTTCCTGTACTAATTTGACTAGAATATAAACTAGGTCCTTGTAAAATAGCATTATCTTGTTGTCTTTGAAATAAATAATTTAAATTATTTACATTTGTAAATTTATCTTTGTTTACCAACATTTCATAAAAACTTTCATTGTGATTATCAAAAGAATCTTTTGAATTTAGTAAACGACGTAAATATACATTAGAATTATTTAAATCAGATGATTTTTTATCAGAAGGTACTTTATTACGAGGACTACTTAATTTTTTAGTGTCAACTTGAACTCTTGCAACATTATTAACTTTACCCTTTGTTTTTAGACGAGGAGCACTTAATTTTTTAGTATCAACTTGAACTCTTGCAACATTATTAACTTTTGTTTCTGTTTTTACACGAGGAGCACTTAATTTATTAGTATCAACTTGAACTCTTGCAACTGTTTTTACACGAGGAGCACTTAACATATTTGTATCAACTTGAACTCTGGCTATATTACTAGCTTTACCTTCTTCTACTATAGGAGTTTTTAAACCAGAAGCATTTAACATATTTCTTTGAACTATATTATTCTGTTCAGAACTAACTGCATAAAAATGTTCAACATTTGTAAATTCTTCATCATCTACCTTTTTTTTAGACTTTTTCTTAGACTTTTTAGATTTCTTGGATTTTTTATTAGACTTTTTCTTAGATTTCTTTTTTGAAGACTTTTTCTTTGATTTATTTGATTTCTTTGATTTCTTTGATTTCTTTGATTTCTTTGATTTCTTTGATTTCTTTTTACTTACTTTATCACTTTCATCATCTTTTTCTTTAACTTGGTCTTGATCTTGGTCTTGTTGAGACGATTGTTGTTTACGCGCTGTTTGTAAATCTTGAGACTTAACTTGTTCTCTTTGTACAGATTTGTTTTTAGCTTGACCTATTTTATTTGTCGGTTTTTCATTTTCCGATACAGATTCACTTTCAGATATAATTGCTTCACTTTCAGGTAGAATTGCTTCACTTTCAGGTAGAATTGCTTCACTTTCAGGTAGAATTGATTCACTTTCAGCTGCTATTGATTCTTCTACTACATCTGATTTTTTAACAGCCTTTACAGTAGATTTTACAGCGGATTTTACAGCGGATTTTACAACGGATTTTACAACAGATTTCTTTTTGTCAGTTTCCCCTTCAGATTCTGTTTCTGTTTCTGACTCAGCTTCTGACTCTGCTTCTGATTCTACTTTTTTATTTGATTTTAAATCATCATCAGATTTAATTACTATTCTAATCTTTTCTGATTCAGCTTCAGATTCTGATTGTGCAGTTCTTGTATCATAAATAGATGTAGATACTTTATATATATCATCTTTCTCTATATTTCCACCAAATTCAACTACATCTGGGTCTAATATAGGATTAGTATATATTGTTTTAATTGATGTACTACCTTTAGATATACTATAAAATCCAAATGTTATAAATCCTTTATCACCTTTTAATTGAAGAACTAATCTTTTACAAGGTAAATCACCGCATTTTATTTTAGATATTTCTGTATTAATAATATCACCAAGCAATACAAATAAATCTTCTGAATTAGTATTTTCTACTTGATTCATATTTATTTTTGATCCAATAACTTGATTCCAAGGTTGTTTAATATCAAAATAAATACATCCTTTACTAGAAATATTACTACCATCAACAAAAGCACCTCCATTTATTAATGTAACTTGTTTTTTATTCGAAGTTAATAAAGGAGAATATATTAATGAATCCTCTTCAAATTTTTCAATTAATCTTTTTTTTATAATAGGTAATTTATTGTTTAATAACTTACGTTTATTTATTTGTTCCATATTTAAAATATTGGCAATATTAAATATTGGTAAATTAACCTCATTATTATATTTAATATCTTGAATGTCTTCAAAATTTTCTATATTTGATATTAAATTTATTTTATTTATATTTTGATTCTTTTTTTGAATAGATAATAATATATTATTATCAAATATTGGAAATTTTACTGAAGTTAAATTTTCATTATCTTTTATTAGTAAATCATTTTCAATTATTTTATAAATATTATTATGGTTTTTCATATTATATAAACATATATAAAATTTTTTAAACAATTTAATTCGTTAAATTGTTTAAATATATACTATCAATGTTTAAAATTTATCAATAGTTTTTATATAATCTTCTACATTTTTAATTTCTGATCTATTAGATTTAGTTAATTTAATTCCATAATATCCTTTCCAATCTTCATTTAATAAAACATACTCTATAACTTTTTCATTGTCCCAAGCAAAAATAGATTGGATTTTATACATACTTTCTGTTGCATCTTTTAATACAATATTATATGTATTTCCCTTTTTGTATAAATAATGAAATATAGCGTGTTGTAATAAATAAGTACTTTCACCATAACCAACTGTTCTATCCATTAAAATACCACTTGGTAATAATATATCGAATTTATATTTTAAAAAATCCATTTCAAATGCACGTTCAAATTCATAATAAAGATCAGAAATAATTTTACTACCTTTGGGAGCCATCATAAACCAATTATCTATATGGGGTTGAGAAGGTAAAATTGTATTTTCCTTATATTCATAAAAACAAGCATCGTATTTATTCATAAGCATTTCATTATAATAATCATCCAAAAATTTACCATCTAAAATAAAGATTGATGCATCAATCCAACAACCACCTTTGTTCTTTAATAAATCTACTCTCAAAAAATCAGCAAATCTTGTTGCATCTATTTTACCTGTTCCAAATTTATTTAAAAAATCTAAATCAACATGCTTGTATACATTATCTTTATTTAAAATAATAATTTCCCAATCAGGAGAAAATTTTTTTCTCCAATTACGTATATGGCTTTGAATTATTGGATTAGTATCTAAATCATCCCAAAAACCATAGATAACTTTTGGTAAAATATATTTTTTATTTTCATTTTTACTTTCAAAAGTTTCTTTCAAATCGATATTTTTTTTTAAATTATTAATAAATAATAATAATAATACTATTGAAATAAATATAATTATTTTACTCATCTATCTAATATATATACATGACAAAATTTTTTTAGGAATGGTTATATTTAATTCGAAAAATTTAAATAATTTAATATATTATTATAATGAAAAGAATAATTTTATTATTTTTTATTACAATAGTAATTAGTTATTTATGTTATACTAATTATTTTAAAGAAAATTTTATTCATAATTTAGAAAATTATAGAGGAAATAATAATTTTGAAAAATATCCTCCTTGTTATAATTTATATCAACCTGTAACGGAAATATTTGATATTTTAGAAAAAAATAAATTAACGAAAGAAAGTTATATTTTATTAAACGTATATAGTATGATTTTATGTCAAGAAAAATATCTTAAAATTAAAGATTGCGACGATAATCAAATGATTATTGAAAGAATTAAAAATTTAAATAAATTAGGTTTTGATAAAATAAATAATGCACAATACATCAAATATGAATCAATTGTTAATAGTCTAATATCACCAGAGAATAGATTAAGTCTTAATTCATCATTTAAAGTATTTTTAACTGGGTGTACATACTTAATTGAAATAGAATTAAATAATTTAAAAAAATCAATGGACATTAACGATTATAATAAAATATATGAGTTAAATAAACAATTTTATAAAGACCATTATGAGTATATTTATTCAAAATGTTAAAAATTAATAGTATTAATTTTATTTTCAGAAGTAATATCAATTTTATCTATTTTAATAGACTCTTTCAATTCATTAACATACCTATAAATTACTTGTAAACTTTTAAGATTTATAATTCTATTATTACCATCAATGTCTTTACAAACTTCTGGTTTTAAACATTCATAAGTAAAATCTTTAATCTTGCTCATAATATTACTTATTTTAATAATTACAATTTGATCTGTTTCACAATAAGGCATATTTTTAATTTCAGTTTTATCAATCATTTTTTGATTGTTAATATAATTATCTTTAATTATACTTATTACATTCGGTATTTCAATAATGAAGCATCGAAAATAATAATCATCACGGTTATTTTTAATATCAAAAAATACATCAGCCTTTCTATCAAAAGTATCTTTAGATACTAAAAAAGTTTTACAACTCTCTTCATAAAGTTCTCGAGATGCTGTCATTTGTAAAGTTTCATCCTTATCAATTCGTCCACACCCAATTGCACAATAATAATTTCCAACATTATAACCTTTCAATAAAAGGTTAGTTGATTTAAATAATATAATATATTCTCCACTAATTAATAATACACCAGCACCGTTAAAATTTTTTTCATTCTTATTTATCAAGATATCTGTAGCTAATGCATATATTTTAAGCTTTTTACTATGATATAATGTACTTGCTATATCTTTTGTTAGATTATAATATTTAATACATTCTTTAATTTCTCCTGAGTGTAGGAGACCACATTTTTTATTACAAGATTTATTCTTGCATTTACTAGCTTCATCATTAATTCCAGTAATGATAATAGCATCTTTCACTTTCATTTTATCAAAGCTGGAAATTAGTGATTTTAAGCTCATTAAAATATGAATTAACATTATAATTTATTTTAATTTCAATTTTTTAAAATAAATATGTACAGACAGTGCCGTTTTATTTCAAATTTAAGTAAACTTAAATTTGGCACAAAGCAGTATGAAAATGAACCAATTTTAATAAATTAATTTATTTATTATTATATCCGTATTAACAGTGCATCTGCCCTTCTTTGATAAAATTGAAAAGAAATTAAACAATATTTTCTTTGCTTCTTCTGGTACTTCTTTAATATCTTCTATTTTAACTTTGCATAAACTTTGACACAATAAATCAATATCATCATCTTTATCAACAGATAATTTAGACAGTGAATTAATCAATTCTTCCATTATTATATAAAATATTTTATAATAAAATATTTTATCAATTATTTTATTATTTTTTTTGCAAAATAAATTATATATTGTTAATTATTCCTTCATATATATTCTTACATTTATCCCAAGTTTTATCATTAAAGTTTAATAATAACTTTATTAATATTTCAGAAAATTCTTCCGAACTATCTTTTGGTAATAATGATGGTAAATTGTTAATACCTATTATATCTACATATTTATTATGAGAAAATACTGGTTCTTTCCAAGTAGTTGCCTCATTATAAAGTTTTATTGGATTGTTTACACTATTATAATCACAACTTATATCAACAATAGTTATTTGTTTATTAAAATTAGTATTTTTGTCCAACCATACTTCATTTAATGATTTATTTAATACAATACAATTATAAATAATATCAAAATCTTCTAATTTTTTCTTATCTTCTTCTTTATTTAAAGTTATATAATTAATATTTAAACTATCTAATGTATCAATTACACCTTTTCCACATCTACCATTCGGTCCTATTACTAATATTTTTAAATTTGTAAGTGGTGCAAATTTTTTACAAATAATTACTTGATTAATTAATTCGGTTTTTGATTCAAATGGTTTCAAATCTTTAATGTTATTATTTGTTTTCCTTTTTGTATAATATTGCATTAAACCTAAACAACAACCAACAAGACCAGCATAATAACCAAATGCTATTAATCTTTTATTATTATCATCTAATAGATATTCAAAATCATAAATAATACTATTACTTAATTTGAACTCTTTTAAAATTAATTCTGAATTTTTTTGGTTTTTAAAAGTATGTGAAAAATATATATGCGTGTGGTTTAATAATTTTTCTAAATTAGGTATATCTTTTAATCCAATAATTAAACCAGACTTAAATTTTTGAACATACCATGGTTCAGTTGTGATAATTGCACCTGCTTTCATATATTCTACATTATTAAATATTCTATTATTAGATAATTCTACATAAATTATGAATCCCGCTGTAATCAATTTATTAACATCTTGAGGTGTAATCGGACATCTATATTCATTAGAATTTAATTCGGAACGTAAGTAAATTAATTTTGGGTTTCCCATAATATATAATACAAAAAAATTGAATAATAATTAATATATTAAATTTTATAAATATGTTAATGGAAGTTATTGGTAAAAAATACTATACTATTTCTACAGAAGAAATTACAACTAAATTCTGGGAAGAAAATAAAATTTTTCAAAAATCAATCGATAATAATTGTACTAATAAAAAATTTGTATTTTATGACGGTCCTCCTTTTGCAACAGGACTACCTCATTATGGTCATATTTTAGCAGGTTTAATTAAAGATACAATTGGAAGATGGGCAACAATTAAAGGACACTATGTACCACGACGTGCTGGTTGGGATACTCACGGACTTCCAATTGAACATAAAGTCGATAAAGAATATAAATTTGAAAATAAAAACGATATTCTTAAATTTGGTATTGGTAATTATAATGAAGAATGTCGTAAAATTGTAATGACTTGTGCAAGTCAATGGAAAACAATTATGGGACGTCTTGGAAGATGGGTTGATTTTGAGGATGACTATAAAACTATGGATGTTGAATATATGTCCAAAGTTTGGAATGTATTTTCTAGGATTTATGAAAAAAATATGATTTATGAAGGTGTTAAAGTTATGCCTTATTCTATTGCACTAAAAACACCTATTTCTAGTTCGGAAGCAGGTGAAAATTATCAAGAGATTAATTCCAAAACTATGATTGTCAAGTTTAAAATTAATAACTCAGATCATAATGAATATATTTTAGCTTGGACTACAACACCGTGGACATTGCCTTCACATTATACTTTATGTGTTAACAAGAATATTACATATTGTGCATTACTAATTAATGATGAACTTTATTATGTTGCTAAGAATAGAATTGACTTTATTCGGGATAAACTTAAAATGACTGTTGACCCAAAGATATTTGCTGAATTTTTGGGTGAAAAATTAATTGGTACTTCTTATACACCACCATTTAATTTTGTTAATAAATCTGAATTTAAAGTAATTGGTGATGATTTTGTGACTGATAGTGATGGTACGGGTATTGTTCATATTGCTCCTGCATTTGGTGCCGACGATTATCGTGTATGTATTGAAAATTCTCTGATTACCAAAGAATTAAGTTCATTATTTATGCATATTGATGAAAATGGCAATGGTATCAATTGTGGTCCTTATACTAATTTGCCAGTTAATGAAATCAACAAAAAAGTAGCTAGAGATTTACAGAATAATAATACATCTATTATAAGTTTTGATTATAAACATAATTATCCTTTTTGTTATCGTTCTAATACACCACTAATTTATATGGCTGTAAAATGTTGGTTTTTAAATGTAGAACCAATTAAAAAACGTATGGTAGATATTAATAAAAATATTAATTGGGTACCCGAACACGTTGGAAAAACACGTTTTAATAATCTTATAGCTGATTCACCTGATTGGTGTCTAAGTAGAAATCGTTATTGGGGATGTCCTATTCCCATTTGGCGGTCTGAAGACGGTGATATCATTGTAGTTTCTTCTAAACAACATTTAGAAGAATTAACTGGTACTGTTGTAACAGATTTACATCGTCATAATGTCGACCAATTAATTATTAACAAGAATGGAAAAAATTATACTCGTGTCGATACTGTACTTGATTGTTGGTTTGAATCTGGATGTGTACCATATGCGTCTCCTGATTCAAATGGTCCTGCAGATTTTATTGCCGAAGGTATTGACCAAACAAGAGGATGGTTTAACAAACTGCTTGTAATCGGGACAATTCTTGACGACCAAGCTCCTTATAAAAATGTAATTGTAAATGGATTGGTACTTGCTACTGATGGTAAGAAAATGAGTAAGAACTTGAACAATTATCCTGACCCAGTTGAAATTGTTAATTTGTATGGTGCGGATGCTTTGCGATATTATTTAATTATGAGCCCTGCATCAATGGGCGACGACTTGAGATTTAAAGATAATGATGTGAAAGAAGTCCCACAAAAAATTACAATCCCTCTTACAAATAGTTTGGCATTCTTTCAAGAATATCATACACTATATTGTAAGAATAAAGAATTCATTGAAGTTAATTCAGATTTACCTTTTGATAAATGGATTCTTAAAGAAACTTATAATTTTATTTCTAAGTATTCGATGTATCTTGATTCGTACAAAATTAATCCTATTGATGAACACCTTGTAAGATTTATCAATAATCTAAATAATAATTATATCCGTTTGAATAGAGATATTCTAAAAGGAAAAGATGATGATAATGACAACAAATGTCAAAAAGCATTAAGTACTCTGAAAAAAGTTTTAAATATTCTAGCAGTTTATTTGAGTCCAATTCTCCCATTTTTATGTGAAAACATTTATCAAAGCATTGGAAATAAGACAAAAGAATCAATCCATCTAATGAATATTAATGATTATCCAATTGAACAATATAATATTAATGACGAAGATATCAATATGATTGATTCTATGTTAAAAGTAACAGATATGGTCCTTTCAATCAGAAATAGTAATAAAATTCAACAAAAGAAACCACTTAAACAAATTATTGTTTATGGTGAAGAAACAACTCTAAAACTTCTAAATAAAGTAGAAAACTATATTGCTTCTGAAGGTAATATTTTAGAAGTATCATGGGAAAAATGGGTACCAACTATGTATGAATATAAATATGAAGTTAAATTTACTGTTGATAATAATAAAACAGCAGGAAGATTATTTACTACAAAGATTAATGATTTTAAAAAGTTCATTTCAGACCTAAGTCAATCTCAATTAGAAGATATTTATAATGGAAATGTCATTAAATGGAAATTTAATGTTGATTATTCAATTGACAAAAGTCTTGTTACTGTTGAACAAAAAGTAGTAGATAAAGAAGATGGATTTAAACTTTTAGAAGACAGTGAACTAAAAATTAAAATTAAGTTAAATATTCAAACTGATGAAACTACAGAAGAACTATTTGTAGCAAAAACAATTGCATCTATGTTTCAGCGTATGCGGAAAAATGGAGGGTTTCGGGTAATTGATTCATTAAGATTGTGTATTAAAGAAAATGAGTTTCAAAATATTATATTGAAACATATGGAATATATTATGAAAACTACTCGTGTTCCAGTCGAGGTTATCAAAAATGATGAATCAAAATATGATTATCATGAAAATGTAAAAATTAATGATGTTGTATGTGAAATGTATTTAGTTAAATTAGAAGCTTGAACTTCATTTCCTTCATCTTTAAGTTAAATTCTAATAACAGTCAATAGGGTCCTCTCATTTTATTTATAAGTTCTAAATATTTTGATTTATATTTCAAATATTTTTCTTTGAAATTATTGGAATCATATAAGCCACCACCCCTTTTCTTTAAATTACCACCTTTTTTAGATATTAACATGTTCTTTAAATTACTAAATGCTAATCCTCTATGAGATACTTGATTTTTAATTTCACCAGGTAATTCTGCATATGATTTTCCTCTATATTTATCATTTGAAGAATCTGAACTTAAATTTGGTACAAAACAAGGATCAAAACCGAATCCACCATCTGAAAATATTTCAGCTACTTTTCCTTCAACAATAGCTTCAACGGGTTCTACTATTTGTCCATTTTTAATAACACCTATATAACAAGATAATCTTGCATTCGAACCTTTATTTTTATCAATAATACCTTTTGCACCCAATGCTTGTAAATAAAATTTAATTAATGCACCAGGAAACATTTTAGTTAATTCTTTTTCTGCTTTCTCACCAATATTCATTGAGTCAATATGAAAACCGGTATCTTCACAAACAACTGTAAAATCATCAAAATTATTTACAGTAATATTTAATTTTTTAAATTCTTCTTTAATTTTATTCATTGTTTCTTTTCTACGTAATATAATATTAGCTTCTTTTATCTTTTCTTCAATAACTTCTTTAACATTAGTACTTTGAATCTCTTGTAAATCTACATTAACATTAACTACAGCAAAATCATCACCTAGGATTTCTCTTACTTCTTTTAATTTATTAACATTACCTGTAATAAAAACTAAATTTTGTTTTGTTGACATATAAAATAGATTAGATTTTTTTTTAAGATAAATAAAATGTATTATGTTCTTTTGTAATTTTTGGATGATATAATTCTATAGATGTCCAATCTTTACTATTAGGTTTTTCATAATTTTTCTTATATTTATGATAAACAATCATTGGTATTTTATTTTTACCTTCGTATAAACTCCTATATAAATTTAAATGATATGCTAAATCTACATTTGTTTCCATCTGTATCAAACGTTTAGTATAATCGGTATTTTTAACTAATTCTAAAATTTTATTTCTAGCTTCATTATCTTGAAATAAACCTTCAACAACAACTGGTTCATTATTTTTTATACTAGTTTCTAATAACTTTATATATTTAGAACCATTTTCATCTCGACTAAAAAATTTATATGATTTAAACTTTTTAGCTAAATATGATTTTCCAGAACCAGGTAAACCAGATATCATAACTAATTCTTTTTTTACAGTAGTATCTATTTCAGTTCCTTTATGTTTATTATCTAATTGATAACCTTCTAATGTATATTCTTCGGCTTTATTACCTAAAAAATATTCTTCTGGAGTATAAAACTTAACACCTATATTTAATGCAAATTTTCTATCACTATCCGTTTTATCTTTCTTCCGACCAGCCATATCACCAACGTAAAAAGATAATTTTTTTTCAAATTTAAAATGCAATATATTTTCAATATAATCTAGCATACCAATTCTTGGTTTTCTATATATATCATCTTCTTTACTAGCTAAAAATATAAAAGAAATATTTAATTTCTTTTGAATATCTTTTATTTTTTCTAATATTTCTTTTTCAGTTGTATGTCCTTTAGAAACACCCATTTGATTGGAAAAGATTATTATTGTTTGATTTTTAATACTTTTAAGTTTATCAGAAATTGAATCAAATAAAAGTGTCCAATCTGTATTATTTATTGGAAATGTTTTACCAGACTTTGTTTTAATTAATGTTGAATCTAAATCAAAACCAGCAAAACTTTTTGCATATGTATGATTAATCGGATAACAATCATAATATATTATTGTCATTAAATTAATTTATTTAATGTAAATAATAAATAAATCAATTTTATTGTTATACAAACTTTTTAGAATATATAAATTAATTTTGAATACTTTTATTTTTTTCTATATCTCTCTCTCCCATGAAAAGTAGATATCTACTTTAGTAGATAATAAAAAAAGTATATAAGAATAAAATATAATATATAGTATATACTTAAAAATAGTAGATGGAATATTATTGTTCTATATGTGAAAAGAAATATAAAAGTTATAAAAGTCTATGGAAACACAACTATATATACCATAAACCACAGAATAATCAAAATAATGATTTAAAAGATGATACAAGTAATCATATAAGTAATCAAAAATCATTACCAGGTACTTTAGATGTATTAACTTGTAAAATTTGTAGTAAGAAATTTACATTTAAACAAAATAGATGGAGACACGAAAAATCTTGTACTATTCAAACAATTACAAATGAAAAAATAGATTTAGTATTGAAAGAAAATATTTTAATGAAAAAACAAATAGAAGAAAATGAAATAAAATCACAAAAAGAAATAGAAAAGTTAAAAGAAATGTTACAAAAAGCATTAAAAATACATCCTAAAACATTAACAAAAATAAATAAACAATTAAATAATAATACATTAAATAATAATGTTAATAATATTTATGTTCAACTTGGACGTGAAAATTTATCTGACATTCTGTCAAGCAAAGAAAAAATAGGAATATTAAATCGTCAAGCTATGGGTCTTAATGATTTAATAGAACTTGTTCATACATCAGGTAAATATAAAAAATTTATGAATGTTTGTATAACAAACTTACAAAATACAATTGCATATAAATTTGACGAAAAAGCTAATAATTTTATTGCAGTAAATAAAAATGAATTATTAAATGATTTAGTTGATTCACGTGTTTATGATATAGAAAAGTTTTTTGACGAATATCAAACTAAATTTGATGCAAAAAAGGTAGAACAAATAAAAAAATTCATAGAAAGGATGGGTAATGAAGATGACCCTTTGAAAGGTATTAAAAAAGAAGAAATCAAATTAATTTTATACAATAATTTGGATAAGATTAAAAGTAATGAAACAGATACTATAAAAATAGAAGATAAAGAAATTGATGTTTAAAAATTAATATTATTTATTGTTTTGTCGAGGATAATACTTTTATTTTTTCTTTAGATATATTTGATTTTCTTATTCTACAACATAAACACATTTTTGAAAATGCCTTTAAAATTGAATCTGTAATAGGTCTTTTATTTCCAAGTCTTCCACCATTATTTATATACTGGGTTGCTGTCGGAATACCTAAACTACCAAAAACAAATGACCTTTCAAATAATCCATCTGGATTAGCAATATCGCTACTATAATTATGAAATAAATAATTGCAAGCAGAATCATTCAAAGCTCCATCGGACCAAGTTGAAGCTCCTGTACCAATATTAAATTCTTCTCTATCGTAATACTGGATTAAATTTCCATGACAATCTTTATCTTCTTCATATTTCCAAGTATGATAATAAGATTTTTGATGAGGTAAAAATTGATTATCTTCTTGGTTAGGGTCACAAGGAAAATTCCACATAACTGGTCTTGATTCTTCATAATGAGTGATTACAAATTTTTGTAATAAAATTTGCCACATTGTTTGATCTAAAGCTTTAATACACCCTTTTAATATATCATAATATTCAGGATTTGTTTGATCAGGAAAATCTATTTTTTCTAAATCTCCTAATTTTCCACTAGCATTATAACTACCAAATGGTGTTTTAAATGAACCACCACAAGTTTGGTCCCAATATTTTATTGGGTCTTGATAATATATAGCTAAATCATCATTAACTTGATTAATCGTTGTTTGTAATCTAGTTAAAATACTAGAGAAAACTGTATTTAATGAAGGTGGTTGAGATGTTGCATAATTACTAACTACACCAGATAAAAAATTAGCAGGTATAGAACCAAGTGGTCCCATTAATGAACCTAATGCCCAAAATAATCCACCCATTAAATTAATACCTATTTGTAAACCTAGATCTTGGTTATCACTTTGAGATAATAGGGCATATGCATTTTCTAATTTCATATTCGCTTGATTTAAAACATCTTTATTAAAACTAATTATTTTATTAATATTGTTTTTGACTTTTTCAACGTCTGGCATATAATATTAATAAAATAATTTCTTTTAAGTCGATTATAATTTTGAAAAATATGATGCACCAAAAAATCCACAACCATTAACTATAAAACCTCTTAATAAACAAAATAATATTCCCTTATTAAAATTTTTTTTTACAAGTGCTTGATTAAAAGTATCACCTGATTGTATTCTAGTTTTAATAGTATCAATTTGATAAGTTAATAACCAAGACATACTTCCAGCAACTCCACCAGACATAAAAACACCAATTGGTTTTTCTAAATAATGATATAAATTGAAATAACAATTTAATGCTATTGTTTCACGAAGGATAGTTATTCCAAAACCCCTTGGAATAGTTTTCGGATATTTACCAAAAATTTGTTTCTGGATTTTATAATATTCAATCGGTGTAGTTAAAAGTGCTGATACAAACCCTAATGTTATTGGTGAATATTTTTCGTACAAATAAAATTGTGTTCCTGTTAAAAATGAATTAGTAACAAGAACAGGTGTTATTCCATTAAATAATTTAAAATTATTTAATTGTTTGAAATTAATTTTTTGATTATTTTGCAATAAAACTTTTATTGTATCTAATGGATGACCAACTAATGTTTGTATTGAACCAGAAATTAAACCAACAAAAAATGATCCCATTTTAAAATCAGATAACATATAATAATTTAAGATAATTAAATTATATTTAAATCAATTTTTAAACAAAATTAAGACTTTTTGATAGTATACATACCAGTCTGATTGTTCATTCCCATTCCCACATAGCCATTTATAATCAAATGATTGTTATCATTATAATATACTTCACAAGTAGAAGTTTTAAATTCAATGATTGAATTACTAGAGTTGAAAGTATACTGAAATCTTCCACCGTGTCCATTTTGGCTTATTGATTTATAATCAATCAACTTTCCAAGAATTTCTTCCTTATTAGTATTTGGGTTAATCCATTTGTATATGTATGTTTGAGTATTGATAGACATTATGTTTTTTATATTATCAGTAAACTATAATTTTTTCAATTTTTAAAAATATAATAAAAAAAATTGAATTTTTTTTTTATTATAATGTATGTAAAATATTGTATGTCTAATCCTAATGAAATTATATCATTATCCAAGTCACTAAAAGACAAACAATCAGTATTTATTACAGATAATAAAAGAAAGTTTAAAAATGAAGGTTATGTTGCACCAGAATTATATGATACACCAACAACTTGGATAGAAGAATATGTTGCATATGGTGGAACACTAGAAGTTCCTTCTACCATGACGTCACGTATTCAACAGCTCATAGAATTGACTAGGGAAGATTCTGATTTCTTAGAAATTAGAAGAATTATAAATTCAACAAATAATGATAATATTATATGGAATATTGAAGAATATTATAAATCGAAAAATAATAATTGGGATGCATTTATTTTTAGTATAATTATAACTCTTCTTGCTAAAGAGGTGCCTGATAATATTTCAGTCAAGAAATGGATTAATAAACATTCTGATGGCTGGATGAAATCATACACAGCACCGTAATTTAATTTATTTCACTCATTAAATATAATTAGAAAAAAAATGAATATAAATAAACTATATTAAATATAAAAATAAATTCAAAATACTTTTATTTTTTCTATATCTCTCTCTCCCATGAAAAAATGGATATACATTAAAATGTATAAATAAAAAAATATATAAGAATAAAATATAATATATAATATATACATTAAAAAGTGTAATGGAATATAAATGTTTGGAATGTAAAAAGAATTATGCATCGTATAAAAGTCTATGGAATCACAACAGTAAATTTCATAAAGTGGAAAGTAATCAAAATAATAATCATCAGGCGGATTACGGTAATCATGATAATAATCAAAAGTCATCATTAAAAATGGATGGTCTTATATGTAAAAAATGTAATAAACATTTTACATTTAAACAAAATAGATGGCGACACGAAAGAACATGTGATATGTTTGAAGATAAAATATTAAACAATAATATAAATGAAGTATTAAAAGAAAATTTAGAAATGAAAAAAGAATTTGAAAAATATAAAATTGAATCTAAAAAAGAAATGGAAAAGTTAAAAGAACTTTTACAAAAATCATTAAAAATACACCCTAAAACATTAACCAAAATAAATAAACAATTAAATAATAATAATAATGGTATTATAAACAATAATATATATGTTCAATTAGGACGTGAAAATTTAAGCGATATATTATCTAGTAAAGAAAAATTGGGAATATTAAATCGTCAAGCTATGGGTCTTAATGATTTAATAGAACTTATACATACATCTGGTAAATATAAACAATTTATGAATGTTTGTATAACAAATTTACAAAATACAATTGCATATAAATATGACGAAAAAGCAAATAACTTTATAGCAGTAAATAAAAATGAACTATTAAATGATTTGGTTGATTCAAGAGTATATGATATAGAAAAGTTTTTTGATGAATATCAAACTAAATTTGAGCCTAAAAAAGTAGAACAAATAAAAAAATTCATTGAAAGAATGGGTAATGAAGATGATCCTTTAAAAGGTATAAAGAAGGAAGAAATTAAATTAATTTTGTATAATAATTTGGAAAAAATTAAAAGTAATGAAACAGATATGATAAAAATAGATGATAAAGAAATTGATGTTTGAGCATTCGCTTGAATCCATTTTTTGTTATTATAAACAATAAATTGATTTATAAAAATATTATTAGTTTAATTAATGAATAGTTTGTTTCAAACAAAAAAAACTAATTTATTAATTGGTATTTATTTAGGCGGAATATTATCTCATAACATATTTACAATTTATTGGAATGGCATAGAAAAGTTAAATGATTATAAAGAAAATAAAAATAAATTTAGTAGTGATATGGAAGCAGTTATTAATGGTGTTCAAAAGAATTGGTTTGATAATTTATTATTATCATTATTTTGGCCAATTAGAATGCCGTTAAAAATTATGCCAATTTTAATATTAAAATTAAATTCAAATAATATAGAAAGTGATAGTAAAGAAATTAATGATGATACAAAAGAAATTAATAATACTGTAGAAATTAATGATAATACAAAAGAAATTACTACAAAAGAAAATAATAATGATATAAAAGATAATGAAATTCAAAAAGAGAATAAATTAATAACTAATACAAAAGATGTACATTTTGATTTTAGTGATGGTAGACATTTAGGTTTTGATTTTTCAGTTAATAATATTAAATAAAACTATTTGAAATATAAAAATAAATTTCAAATACTTTTATTAATTTTCTATCTCTCTCTCTCCCGACAAAAGTGGATATCCATTAAAATGTATATAAATAAAAAAATATATAAGAATAAAATATATTATATAATATATACATTTGAAAAGTGTAATGGAACATAAATGTTTGAAATGTAATAAAAATTATGCTTCGTACAAAAGCCTATGGAATCACAATGCAAAATTTCATAAATCAGAATGTAACGAAAATGTTAAAAAAAGTCAAATTGATGTTAAAAAAATGTCAATAAAAAAAGTGGATATTATTGAAACTGTTACTTATTCTTGTATAAATTGTAAAAAAATATTTAAATCCAGACAAGGTAAATGGATACACGAAAAAACTTGCAATAATATAAAAGAAGATAAAATAGATATTGTTATGAAAGAAAATATTGAAATGAAAAAAGAAATGGAAAAGTTAAAAGATATGTTACAGAAAGCATTAAAAATACATCCGAAAACACTAACCAAAATAAATAAACAATTAAACAATACAAACAATGGTATTATAAATAATAATATAATTGTTCAATTAGGTCGTGAAAACTTAAGTGAAATATTAAGTAATAAAGAAAAAATAGGAATATTAAATCGTCAAGCTATGGGTCTCAATGATTTAATAGAACTTGTTCACGCTTCTGGTAAATATAAACAATTTATGAATGTTTGTATAACTAATTTACAAAATACAATTGCGTATAAATTTGATGAAAAAGCAAATAGTTTTATTGCTGTTAATAAAAATGAATTATTAAATGATTTAGTTGATTCTAGAGTTTATGATATAGAAAAATTTTTTGAAGAATATCAAACTAAGTTTGAACCAAAAAAAGTAGAACAAATAAAAAAATTCATTGAAAGAATGAGTAATGAAGAAGATTCTTTGAAAGGTATTAAGAAAGAAGAAATAAAATTAATTTTGTATAATAACTTGGAAAAGATTAAAAGTAATGAATCAGAAATGATAAAAATAGATGATAAAGAAATGAATGTTTGAGGATTCGCTTGAATATATTTTTGGACCGTTTCTGGGTAACATTTAATAATATACTAGACGCTTTATAACACACTTTTGCTTTAACATTATATTGTCTCAATAAATTACA